>Ga0187843_10000370_pt1 | contig 33058 bp, 24 predicted proteins | sample SpaLakP09_SKY_43_FD_134516 | JGI IMG/M metagenome (GOLD analysis project Ga0187843, IMG submission 134516) | Oligotrophic lake water microbial communities from Sparkling Lake, Wisconsin, USA - SP09_SKY_43 | ecosystem: Environmental > Aquatic > Freshwater > Lake | place: USA: Sparkling Lake... | reverse complement strand
GTGCAATCCGCTAACCGGTCAGGCCGTGTCGCGGAAGGTTAGATTAACCCGCTAATCTCGCGAAACGCGAAGAAAGGTGAGCAAGATGATGCAACAATATAACGCTAACTCGTACTTGTTCGGCGGCAATGCGCCGTATGTAGAAGAACTGTATGAAGCGTACCTGAATAATCCCGGTTCTGTTCCTGACAACTGGCGTGCATATTTCGACGCCATGCAAAACGTGCCTGCCGTCGACGGCTCTTCCAAGCCAGACGTTGCCCACGCACCAGTTATTGCATCGTTTGCCGAACGTGCTAAACAAGGCCCGATACGCACAGTCAATGCGACTGCTGATGCTGAGATGGGGCGCAAACGCGTCGCCGCCCAGCAACTGATCGCTGCCTATCGCTTCCTTGGTAGCCACTGGGCCAATCTGGACCCGCTGCAACGCCAGGAACGTCCAAGTATTCCTGAACTGGAACCAAGTTTCTATGGTTTTACCGATGCCGATATGGACATACAGTTCAATATCAGCAATACCTATTTCGGGCCAGAAACTGCATCATTGCGCGACCTGCTGAATGCTCTGCGTGATACTTATTGCCGTTCCATCGGTGCTGAGTTCATGTACATCAGTGACCCTACAGAGAAACGCTGGTTGCAACAAAAGCTGGAGGCAATTCGCTCCACACCATCTTTCTCTCCTGAAAAGAAAAAACACATCCTTGACCGCCTGACTGCGGCTGAAGGCCTGGAACGCTATCTGCATACCAAATATGTTGGTCAGAAGCGCTTCTCCCTGGAGGGCGGCGAAAGCTTTATCGCTTCCATGGATGAGACTATCCAGCGCGCAGGTGAGCGCGGTGTCGAAGAAATCGTTATCGGTATGGCCCACCGTGGTCGTCTGAACGTACTGGTCAATACACTGGGCAAAATGCCTCAGGATCTGTTTGCTGAATTTGAAGGCAAACACGGTGACGATTTGCCAGCTGGCGACGTTAAATACCACCAAGGCTTCTCGTCTGATATCTCTACACCAGGCGGCCCGGTCCACTTGTCCCTGGCGTTCAATCCTTCCCATCTGGAAATTGTTAATCCAGTGGTTGAAGGTTCTGTCAAAGCACGTATGGATCGTCGCGGCGACAAAGACGGCTCTCAAGTCTTGCCTATCCTGGTACACGGCGATGCCGCGTTTGCAGGGCAGGGCGTAGTCATGGAAACCTTGAATCTGGCGCAAACACGCGGCTACGGCACAGGTGGTACTGTGCATATCGTCATCAATAACCAGATCGGTTTTACAACTTCTGATCCACGCGATTCACGTTCTACCCTGTATTGCTCCGACGTTGTCAAAATGATCGAGGCACCGGTATTGCACGTCAATGCAGATGATCCAGAAGCCGTTGTCCTGGCTACCCAGATCGCTCTGGATTACCGTATGGAATTCAAGAAGGATGTCGTCGTTGACATTATTTGCTATCGCAAACTTGGTCACAACGAGCAAGATACGCCTGCACTGACACAGCCTTTGATGTACAAGAAGATTGCTCAGCATCCAGGCACACGCCGTATGTACGCTGACAAGTTGGCTGCGCAAGGCACTATCCCAGCGGATGGCGGCGATCAGATGGTCAAGGCTTACCGTGATGCAATGGATGCAGGCAAGCATACCCATGATCCGGTCATCTCCAACTTCAAAAACAAATACGCTGTTGACTGGATTCCTTTCCTCAATCGTAAATGGACAGATGCTGCTGACACAGCCGTACCAGCAACTGAATTGAAGCGTCTGGCCGAGCGCATTACTACCGTTCCAGAAGGCTTCAAGCCGCATAGTCTGGTAGAAAAAGTCCTGGGTGACCGCGCAGCCATGGGGCGTGGTGACATGAACCTGGACTGGGGGATGGGCGAGCATCTGGCATACGCATCCCTGGTATCTTCCGGTTATGCGATTCGCTTGACAGGCCAGGATGCAGGCCGTGGGACTTTCGTTCACCGTCACGCTGTTTTGCATGATCAAAACCGTGAACGTTGGGATGCCGGCACTTATATTCCTCTGCAAAACATTTCTGATAAACAGGCACCATTCACCGTCATTGATTCCGTGTTGTCTGAAGAAGCGGTATTGGGCTTTGAATATGGTTACTCCACTGCAGAACCAAATACGCTGACTATCTGGGAAGCACAATTCGGCGATTTCGCCAACGGTGCCCAGGTTGTTATTGATCAGTTCATCAGTTCTGGTGAAGTGAAATGGGGCCGTGCATCTGGTCTGGTCATGATGTTGCCACATGGTTATGAAGGTCAGGGCCCAGAGCATTCATCTGCACGTCCAGAGCGTTTCCTGCAACTGTGTGCTGACAACAATATGCAAGTGGTTCAGCCTACTTCTGCGTCCCAGATTTTCCACCTGTTGCGTCGTCAGATGATACGCATGTTCCGCAAGCCTCTGGTCATCATGACACCGAAGTCCTTGCTGCGTAACAAGGATGCAGGTTCACCCTTGTCCGATCTGGCCAAAGGCAGCTTCCATACGGTAATTGGTGAAGTTGACGAGAAGATTGATGCGAAGAAAGTCAAACGTGTCATCGCTTGCTCAGGCAAGGTTTATTATGACCTGGTCAATGCCCGTAAAGAGCGCGGTCAGTCTGATACGGCGATTGTTCGTGTTGAACAACTGTATCCATTCCCGCATAAGAGTTTTGTCGCTGAATTGAAAAAATTCCCGAATATGACGGAATTGGTCTGGGCACAAGATGAGCCGCAAAATCAGGGACCATGGTTCCAGATTCAGCACAATATTTTTGAAAGCCTGGAAGAAGGTCAAAAACTTGCTTATGCGGGTCGTCCAGCCAGTGCATCGCCAGCTGTCGGTTACTATGACAAGCACTATGCACAGCAAAAAGCATTGCTGGAAACGGCATTTTCCAAACTCAAAGGCTTTGTCCTGACCAAATAATGACGCGATGCGACATCAGAAGCTGATGTCGCATTTGGCTACCCGAATCGGAGAGTAAAAAATGGCAATTATCGAAGTAAAAGTTCCTCAGTTATCTGAGTCTGTCGCAGAAGCAACCCTGTTGTCCTGGCATAAAAAAGTTGGCCAGGAAGTCGGCCGCGACGAAAACCTGATCGATGTGGAAACCGACAAAGTCGTACTGGAACTGCCAGCGCCTGACGCTGGTGTGATCACGCAAATCATCAAGGGCGATGGCAGCACTGTCGTTGCTGGCGAAATCATCGCGATTATCGATACTGATGCATCTGCAAAAGTAAGCCCTATGGAAGTATCTGCTGCTCCAGTAGCAGTTGCTGCTGCCACATCTGCACCTGCTGATGCAAAATCTTCTGCTGGCGTAGCGATGCCTGCAGCAGCGAAAATCCTGTCAGAAAACAATCTCACTGCTGCACAAGTTGACGGTTCCGGCAAAGATGGCCGTGTTACCAAAGGTGATGCACTGGCAGCCGTAGCCGCCAAACCAGCTGCAGCACCAGTAGTTGCTCCTTTGGCTGCTCCTGCAGCTGGCAAGCCAGCACTGCAACAAGTGGCTGCTCCGACTATCGCCAGCCTGGGTGACCGTCCTGAAGAACGCGTACCGATGAGCCGTTTGCGTGCCCGTATCGCTGAACGTCTGGTGCAATCGCAATCCACTAATGCGATTCTGACGACATTCAATGAAGTCAACATGGCCCCTGTCATGGACTTGCGTAACAAGTACAAAGACAAATTTGAAAAAGAACATGGCGTGAAACTGGGTTTCATGTCCTTTTTCGTCAAGGCTGCCGTTGCTGCATTGAAAAAATACCCTATCATCAACGCTTCTGTCGACGGCAATGATATCGTCTATCACGGTTACTTTGATATTGGTATCGCAGTTGGTTCTCCGCGCGGCCTGGTAGTACCTATTCTGCGCAATGCGGATCAAATGACAATTGCTGAAATCGAGAAGAAAATCGGCGAATTTGGTGCCAAGGCAAAAGACGGCAAACTGACACTGGACGATTTGTCTGGTGGTACTTTCTCTATCTCGAATGGTGGTACTTTCGGTTCCATGCTATCTACACCTATCATCAACCCACCACAATCCGCAATTTTGGGCGTGCATGCGACCAAGGACCGTGCTGTGGTTGAAAATGGTCAGATAGTGATCCGTCCTATGAATTACCTGGCTATGTCTTATGACCATCGTATTATTGATGGACGTGAAGCAGTTCTGGGTCTGGTGGCAATGAAAGACGCGCTGGAAGATCCAGCACGCCTGTTGCTTGACCTGTAATTCTGGTTCAACCTACAAAGCGAGAATCATTTCGTGAATATCGCTGACGAAATCAAACGTCTGCATGAACTGCATCAGGCAGGAGCCCTGTCTGATGCAGAATTTGCACAGGCCAAGGCCAGATTGCTGGCAACCGGCGACACTTCTGCGTCTGGCAATCAACAAGGCCAGGGATTTAACCATCTGAACCAGTTCCGCAGGTCTAAAAAAGACCAATGGCTGGGTGGTATCTGTGGTGGTTTGGGACAATTTACCGGACTGGATTCCTGGATCTGGCGTTTGATGTTTGTCTTCTTCAGTCTTTACTTTGGTGCCGGCGTAGTGGCTTATCTGCTGGCCTGGATATTCATCCCCGAAGAGAGCTGAAAAGCACAAAGCGAAGAGTGAACTTCACGGCTAAAGTCATGGCTGGATTCGGCGCTAAATTCATATACACAAAATCAGGATATTTTCATGAGCAAACAATTTGACGTTGTCGTTATTGGTGGTGGTCCCGGTGGCTATATTGCAGCAATCCGTGCTGCCCAACTGGGGTTTTCTACTGCCTGTATCGACGCATGGACCAATGAAAAAGGTGGCCCGGCTCCAGGTGGTACTTGCACCAACGTAGGTTGCATCCCATCCAAGGCACTGTTGCAGTCTTCCGAGCACTATGAGCATGCTGGCCATGCTTTCGCTGACCACGGTATCAATGTACAAGGCCTTGGCCTGGACGTTGCCAAAATGCTGGGTCGCAAGAACACTATCGTCAAGCAAAACAATGACGGTATCCTGTTCCTGTTTAAAAAGAATAAAGTGACTTTCTTCCACGGCCATGGTTCGTTTGTTAAAGGCGATGCAGGTGCTTATGAAATCAAGGTTGCTGGCAAAACTGAAGAAACCATCACTGGCAAACACATCATCGTGGCAACGGGCTCGAATGCACGTGCATTGCCTGGTGCTGCATTTGATGAAACGACTATCCTGTCGAACGATGGTGCATTGAAGATCGCAGAAGTACCGAAAAAACTCGGTGTGATTGGGGCTGGCGTCATCGGTCTGGAAATGGGTAGCGTCTGGCGTCGTCTGGGTGCTGAAGTGACAGTGTTGGAAGCATTGCCAACTTTCCTCGGTGCTGTGGATGAGCAAATCGCTAAAGAAGCCCACAAGCTGTTCGTCAAACAAGGTCTATCCATCAATCTGGGTGTCAAGATCGGGGAAATCGTCAATGGTGGCAAAGATGTGACTGTCAACTACACTGACGATAAAGGTGCTGAACATAAAGCTGTGTTCGACAAACTCATCATTTCCATTGGCCGTACACCTAACACCAATGGTTTGAATGCTGAAGCTGTTGGCCTGCAACTGGATGAACGTGGTTTCATCGCTGTTGACGGTGATTGTAAAACCAATCTGTCCAATGTCTGGGCCGTGGGCGACGTCGTACGTGGTCCTATGCTGGCACACAAGGCGGAAGAAGAGGGTGTTGCCGTGGCTGAACGTATCGCTGGTCAGCATGGCCATGTGAACTTCAATACCATCCCATGGGTGATCTACACATCACCAGAAATCGCATGGGTAGGCCGTACTGAGCAACAATTGAAGGCTGACGGCGTGGCATACAAAGCTGGTACTTTCCCATTCATGGCGAATGGCCGTGCCCGTGCTTTGGGTGATACCTCAGGCATGGTCAAGTTCCTGGCTGATGCAACGACAGATGAAATCCTGGGCGTGCACATTGTTGGTCCTATGGCGTCTGAATTGATTTCCGAAGCAGTGGTAGCGATGGAATTCAAGGCGTCGGCAGAAGACATCGCCCGAATTTGCCATGCACATCCATCCCTGTCTGAAGCAACCAAAGAAGCAGCATTGGCAGTTGACAAACGTTCACTGAATTTCTAATTCAGCTTGTATGTTTGAACTTGGGGCGCAATATCGTGCCTCTACTGGCAACGCACTCTGTCCTCAGTTTAATTGGGGTGGAGTGCGTCGCTTTTTACCCACTTGCCACGTACAGGCAAGTCAGCAAAGATAGTATCCCTCGCCCATGAATGTCATAGAGTATTATCAGGATGCCTTGAGTCAACGCGGTTTTCAGGCCGACGAAGCACAAAAGCGTGCGGTTGACCGTTTGCAGACGGCCTATGAAGAATGGGTGGAGTATAAGGGTAAGCGCGCAAATAGATTTACGCGCTTGATTACCCGCCCTGAAGTGCCACGTGGCGTTTACATGTGGGGTGGAGTAGGGCGCGGCAAGTCATTCTTGATGGACAGTTTTTTTTCCGTTGTGCCCGTCGTCAGGAAAGCCCGTCTGCATTTCCACGAATTCATGCGTGCCGTGCACAGGCAGTTAGATGAGCTCAAAGGAGTGGCAGATCCACTGGATGAAGTCGCCCGCAGAATCGCAAAAAAATACCGTCTGATTTGTTTTGACGAATTCCATGTCTCAGACGTGGCAGATGCGATGCTGCTGTACAACCTGCTCAATGCCCTGTTTGAAAATGGGGTGTCCTTCGTCATGACATCCAATTACCAGCCTGATACTTTATATCCTGATGGCTTGCACCGTGACCGCATGTTGCCGACCATCGCCTTGCTGAAAGAAAAGCTTGATATCCTGAACGTGGATTCTGGTAATGATTATCGCAAGCGCGCACTGGAGCAAGTGCAGGCTTACTTGACGCCACTCAATGCCGCTACTGACAAGGCATTGCGCGACAGTTTTTCACGTGTTGCAGAAACCAGCGATGAAGATCCGCATGTTGATGTTGAAGGCCGTAATCTGAAGTCACTGCGTCGTGCCGGCAGCGTTATCTGGTTTGATTTTGCCACGCTTTGTGGTGGTCCGCGTTCACAGAATGATTATCTTGAAATCGCAAGTCGCTTTCATACAGTGATATTGTCTTCAATTCCGCGCATGTCAGCAGCCATGTCGTCCGAGGCCAGGCGGTTCACCTGGTTGATAGACGTGTTTTATGACAACAAGGTCAAATTAATTATGTCCGCAGAAGTGCCGCCTGAGGAACTTTATACCAACGGTACCTTGTCTAATGAATTCCACAGAACAGTGTCCCGCATTATAGAAATGCAATCAAAAGAATACATGGATGCTGATCAGCGCCAACTTGCGGAGAGTATTGTTTAATGAATCGTCTATTGTCTGTCACTCTCGCATTGCTCGTGCAAATGATGCTTGCTGCACATGTGCTGGCTATGCCAGGTAGTAATGAGTTGACGTTAATTGCCAATTTGACTGTCAGCCTGGATCAAAAATATGCAGCAGGTAGCATCACCACCTCAGAACAAGCAGAGATCGCATTGAAAGAAAGTAATGCAGCGCAACTGCGCTTGCAAAGCTGGTATGAGCAGTCAGAACGAGCTTGTCATCAGACTTTTTTTGTCAACGATTGCCTTAGTGATGTCAAACTGCAGCGTCGCCTTTACATCGTGTCCCTGCAAAGAATTGCTCTGGAAGCCAAGGCACTGCAGCGCAAATTACGTATCGATCAGTTGGATAAGGAATTGGCGCAAAAACAGATCAAGCCGTAAGCTATACAATGTTTGTAACTGACTGTAAGCCCATATGCCAGTTCACTTCCAAATGCCTGGATGTATTTGTTCTGTATTCGGATGAACTGAAAATACGGCACATGTATTTTAGTAACGATTCCCCAATGCAGACAGCGATATAAGTATTGCAAGTCTTTAGAAATTTCCTTACAGTCTGTCGTTAGCCTCATTGGCATTGTGTATTCAAGGAAATAATCTATGTGGTTTGTTGGCGCAATCATAGGCTTTGTGTTGGGGGTGGCGATCGGTTCAGGTGCGGCCATGTTCTTTTTTGCAGTAATCGGCGGCTTTGTTGCCCATCTGATTGGGCGTTCGCGCAAAGTCGATGCTACTGTCCATCAATCACCACCTCCCTCAAATCAACATACCGGGACTGACGGATTGGCGGAAATGCGCCAAAAAATCTTTAAGCTCGAACACCGCTTGCAAACGCTAGAGCGCGAAATGGCAGAGCTTAAAGCTGGTGGTGTCGTCAGCAAAAATGCAGAAGTTGCTAGTGAGCGATCTCATGAGCCATTTGTTGAAGAGAAAACTCAGCAATCCTTGGCTGCAACAAAAATCAATGATGCAAGTTTGAGCCTGCATGCGCCGCCGGCTATAGAACTCAGTGCACAGCCAGATTTGGTTCTGCCTGTTGCCAAAGAGCAGGTGGATCTGGATCCTCTGGATTTGCAACTGACATCTCTTGACGATACTGTCTCTGCACAAAATCCTCCAGTCATATCCGAGGCTGGTCCGCCTGTTGTTGCTACCAAGGTTGAAGTGCCAGTTAATACCGTTGCCACGAAACCTGAAGTAGTAAAGCGTCCACCTCCGCCGCCACCCAAGTCTTTGCAAGAAAGTTTGCCAGCGCCTTTGGCGAAACTTATTTTTGGTGGTAATGCCCTTGTCAAGGTCGGGGTATTGATCTTATTCCTGGGCCTGGCTTTCTTGCTGCGCTATACCGCTGAACGGGTTACTGTACCTGTGGAATTACGTTATGCCGGAGTGGCTCTGTCTGGCGTGGCATTGCTGGCGCTGGGCTGGTTCTTACGCAACAAGCGCAGAGACTATGCCTTGATCTTGCAGGGTATGGCGATAGGTGTGTTTTATCTGACCACGTTATCAGCGATGAAATTACATACCTTGATTTCTCCTGAAGTCGGTTTTGGTTTCATGTTCATGGTGTCGGTGTTGAGTGCCATATTGGCGGTGCTGCAAAATGCTCCTGTGCTGGCCATTGTTGCGGCTATCGAAGGTTTTGCTACGCCTGTTTTGATTTCCACCGGTGAAAACCGTCCGCTGGGTTTGTTCACTTATTTGGCGGTGCTGGATATCGGTATCTTCGTGGTTGCCTGGTTCAATGCTTGGCGTGTGCTGAACCTGATCGGTTTTGTCGGCACCTTCGCTTTGGCATTGGGTTGGGCAGAGCGAAGCTATACCGATAGTCAGTACGGCATTGTTCAGCCATTCCTGATTTTCTTCTTCGTCTTGTTTGCCTTGATAGGCTTGCTGTTTGCCCGCCGGACACTGAAAGAAGCAGAAGTTGAAGAAGGACCGCTGGCTACCCTGAAGCGGGTAGGGCGGGTCGATAGTGCCCTGGTATTTGGCAATCCCATTACCGCCTTTGGCATGCAATACATGCTGGTCAAGCATACCGAGTTTGGCGCGGCCTTTTCTGCACTGGCGGTCGGATTCTTTTACCTGCTGCTGGCCAGGTTCGTGTTTTCAAACGCCAGGCAGGGTTTGGCTTTGCTGGCTGAGGCTTATGTCATTGTTGCCGCCATCTTTGCCACGCTGGCGATCCCGCTGGGGCTGGAGGGTACATGGACAGGTGCGGCCTGGGCAATCGAGGGCGCAGGCATGTACTGGCTGGGCATACGTCAGCAACGCCCCTATGCGCGTGGCTTTGCTTACGTGGTCATGGTCGGTGCGGCTTACAAGCTCTTGCACGGTATTTACGTCAATCCCGAGGCTAGCGGCCCGCTGTTGCAGGGCGGTTTGCTGGGGCCAGTCTTACTGGCAATAAGCTGCTTTGTCGTCTGGAATTTGCACAGAAAAGCAAAGCCAGAGAATATTTCAAGCTGGGAAACCACTCCAAATGCCGCTTTACCGTGGCTTGGCGTTGCGTCGCTGGCGTTGTTGCCCTGGATACTCTTGACACCGCAATTTGCGGCTGCGGCGTTGGCCGTCTTGGCCTTGCTGGTATCGTCAATTGCCCGTCGATATGCGTTGAATGCGTTTGAACATATCTCTGCCACTTTGCAGGCAGCTGGGCTGCTGTCATTCATGATGACTCTGCATGTCGCCGCCAGTGGTAATGCTGCGCTGGAAGCTGGCTGGAAAGGTGGCCTGGCAGCGATTATCATCGCTGGCAGCATCCTGTTTAGTGCGGGTCGCTCCATGTTGGCGACCAAAGGTGCGGCACAAGCGCAGTCCTTGCCACCTGACTGGTCAATCTGGAACCAGTTGGCCATCATCAGTGGTAGTGGTTTGCTGCATCTGGCCATGTTGTTTGCTATTAACCTGACGCAGGCATCATTGATCTGGCCACTAACTTCCTGTCTCTTGCTGTGGGTGGGATTGCGCATGTCGCATGGCGCCTTGGCGGGTTTTGCTGCAGTCTTGCAAATCATTTCTGCAGGTTTGTGTTTGATGGAGCCTGGCAAGTATCAGGGCACTGCCTTTGGACATCTGGGCTTTTTTGTACCTTTGTCTCTGGCTGTGTCCGCCTGGTTCAGCGCTGATGCTATCCGCGCCGAGGTTGCCAGAATGCGAGCGGTGTTACTGGAGTTGAGTGGATTTGGCAATGCGGCGAATGCGACCAATTCAGACACGCCCGTACAAAGACGTCCATCTGTCTGGCTTAACCCTTGGTGTAACAGTAAGCTGGCTTTGGGCTTGCCTATTGTGTGGGGTTTGGCATGGTGGTTAACTGCCTGGTTCCCAGAAAGCCTGGAAACTCTGGTACGTACAGATGACCGTAATTATTCTTCAACTGTCGCCATTGTGATAGGTCTGGGCAGCTCAGTCCTGATGGCGGCACTGGCTGCATGGCGCAAGTGGCCGCAAATGGGTTTTGCCACCATCGTCACTTTGCCACTATTGATTTTTGCTGGCCTGATAGGTGCGGTGAGTGCGGATGGTCTCTACTTGCCGTCGGCAAACCTGGGTTGGCTGGCTTGGCCGTTGGCACTGGCCTGGCATTTGCAAATACTGAAAAAGCAGCAAAGCTGGATGACAGCATGGCCGCGACTCTTGAGCCTGACGCATATAGTCGGTTTCTGGTTCTTCCTGTTATTAGCTGCCCGCGAAGGGCAGGCACGCCTTGCGCCACTGGCTGACACCTGGTCAAGTTGGCCATTGCTGGGTTGGGTGCTGGTTCCTGCCATGGTCTTCTGGTTCATTGGTGCGAAACCGCTGGCAGTCAGATGGCCGCTAAATTCTTATCGTAAAGCTTATATAGAACAGGCCTGCGCGCCCGTTGCCCTGTATTTGCTGGCCTGGTGCTGGATGACCAATTCCTTCAGTGCCGGTGATGCCAGTCCCTTGCCTTATCTGCCTTTGCTGAACCCGCTGGAATTGGGGCAATGGCTGGTGCTGGCGTCCTTATTGCACTGGTGGCGCGCTTTACCTGCGGCAGCGCTCAAGACAGATACGAAATATGCTGCGACAGCAATGGCTGCCGCTACTGCCCTGGCTTTGTTGACGGGCATGGTCTTGCGTAGCTGCCACCATTTCGCTGGTGTACCGTGGGATGCCGATGCCTTGTTTGCATCACGCCTGAGTCAGGCTGCTGTTTCCATTACCTGGGCAATTTGTGGCGTGGCGGTCATGTTGTTTGGTAATCGCCGCATGTCACGCGGTATCTGGATTGCCGGTGCAGCCTTGCTGGGTGTTGTGGTCTTGAAGCTGTTCCTGATAGAGCTGGCTGATCGTGGCGGCTTGTACCGTATCGTCTCCTTCATCGGCGTCGGCATTTTGTTGCTGGTGGTCGGTTATTTTGCGCCAGTGCCAGTGAAGCCTAAAGAAGCGCAATCCTCAGAGCCGGACCAAGTAAAAGATCAGGAGCAGGCGCAATGAGTATGATTCGTGCAATCGCAAAATTGTCAATGCTGGCAGCAGCGAACCTGACCGTTGTCTTGGCTGTGCAAGCCGCCAATTCGCAGGTACTGCATGCCACCATCGATAGCAAAGGAATTGGCCCCTATTTTTTGCTGGACATACCTCTCAGCATTTATCCAGGCAGCCAGCATCCTGACTTGCATGACGTCAGGGTACGCAATGCTGAGGGTGATTTTTTGCCTTTCGCCTGGACAGATATAGCCACCACCAATGCACAGCTAGAAAGCAATGTGATAAGTGCCTTTCCTTTAAAAGATATACAAAGCAGCAGCTTTAGGAGCTTCAGGCAAAACAGGGATGGTACGCTGACACCTTTGTCGAATTGGCAAATCAGTAAACAAAACCCGGTTCCTGCCTGGATACTGGATGTCAGCAAGGTCAAGGGGCGTTTATTGCAAGCCAAGTTCAGCATCGTCGACAAGGCAGATGGCATGTTCGCTTTCACGCTGGAAAGCAGCGATGACCTGAAAAACTGGCAGTCAGTCAGTAACGAACAATTGGTGCAGTTGCGTCATCAGGGGTCGCTGTTGCAAAATCTGGATATCAGGCTGCATCATGTCGCTACAAGGTATTTGCGTTTGCGCTGGAGTAATCCAGACACCGCCCCGTGGATAGAAAGTGTATCAGTCGATAGTCAGCAAGAAGTGTATGTGCCGCCGGTGTTGCAATGGAGTAAGCCAATTGCGGCACAGGCTTGTAGCAGCAGTCACTGTGATTATGCCCTTCCTGAAAATACGCCTATCGACAGCTTGCGTTTGCTGGTGAGTGAGGTGAATACCCTGGCTAATGTGACGGTGCTAGGGCAGTTGGCTGCAATTGCACCTGTTTCTTCCTACCATCACAGACATAGTCCTTTGTATCCCTTGCATGTCTTGAGACATCAAAAGCGTGCAGCTCAAGTGCAGGAAGACAGACGTGTCTGGCTCAATGAAAGTCTGGTATACAAAATCAATCTGCCCAATGGTGAAGCAAAGTCACCCGACTTGTTGATGGATGGTGCCAGTTATAAAGCCTTGCGCCTGCAAACCAGTGGCCCTTTCAATATGCTGGGTAAAACTGCACCTGCAATACAAATCGCCAGCCTGCCGCGCCGCTTGGTGTTTCTGGCGCGTGGCAAGCCACCGTATCAACTCCAGTGGGGAGTCGAAAACAAACAGGGCGCAGCATTGCCACTGACAATCCTGATTCCCAAAATGGATGTGAGTCAACCGGTGCAGGCAGATATCGCCAGTGTTGAGATTGCCGACTATGTCGCACCGCAGGTGGCAAGCAAACCTGCTGAGAAAGTGCCGGCTAAAGAACATAAGCCCTGGCTATGGGCGGCACTCGGTGTTGGTTTGCTTTTGCTGGGTGGGATGGTGTGGTCTTTATTGAAAAACATCTCGGAAGATAAAGCCAAGACTTGAATTGGCTTAAATTTGAGATTGATGCAGCTAAATGTTCTGCAGGCGCTGCAAAGCGTCTTGCAGAGTTGCATCTTGCTTGGCAAAGCAAAAACGCACTATGCCCGATTCTTTGCCTTGCTTATAAAACGCGGATACGGGAATAGCGGCTACCCCAATTTCAGTCGTCAGCCAGCGGGCAAAGTCCAGTTCTGTCATGTTGGAAGCTGCTGAATAATCAACCGACTGGAAATACGTGCCAGCACATGGCAACAGGCGCAGGCGAGAGTTGGCCAAGCCCGTCCTGAACAGATCGCGTTTCTTTTGATAGAAATCCGGCAGTTCCAGATAAGGCGCAGGATTGTTCATATACTGCGCCAGCCCGACTTGCATTGGCGTGTTGACGGTAAAGACATTGTACTGATGGACTTTGCGAAATTCTGCCATCAACGCTGCCGGTGCCGTCACGTAACCGACCTTCCAACCAGTGACATGATAAGTCTTGCCAAAGCTGGAAATGATAAAGCTGCGCTCTGCCAGTTCAGGGTAGCGCGACAGCGATTCGTGGCGCTGTCCATCAAAAACCATGTGTTCATATACCTCGTCAGAGGCAATCAAAATCTTGCTATCCCGCACGATCTCAGTCAAAGCGGAAATATCATTCACACTGAGTACCGTTCCGGTAGGGTTGTGTGGTGAATTTAGCATGAGCAGACGGGTTTTGTTAGTGATGCTGCCTTTGACCTTATCCCAGGGGATAGTATAGCCATCTGCACCCAATTCCATGCTGACAAATACCGGCACACCGCCTGCCAGCTTGATGCTGGGTACGTAGCTGTCATAGGCTGGTTCGATAACGATGACTTCATCTCCAGCATGCACGCAAGACAACAATATAGTCAAAATACCCTGAGTTGCGCCAGCAGTGACTGTGATTTCAGTATGAACATCGTATGCATGAGCATAGATGTTTTTGATCTTTGCGGCGATTTGCTCGCGCAATTGTGGCATGCCCGGCATGGGAGGGTATTGATTGTAATTATCCGCCATGGCTTGTGTGACCATGGCAGGGAGGGCCGGGTCGCAGCTAAAGTCAGGGAAACCCTGACCAAGATTGACCGCTTTTTTCTCTGCTGCCAAGGCAGACATCACTGAGAAGATGGTGGTGCCCACTTCGGGCAATTTGGATTCAGGTACGAAGCGGGCAGTGGTCGTCATCAGTGAAGTTCTTCAAAAACTATAAACTATTAATATAAAGCGATTACTTGGTGCCAAACAAACGGTCACCCGCATCGCCCAGGCCAGGCACGATATAACCGTGTTCATTCAGATGATCATCGATAGACGCAGTGACGATAGGTACGTCAGGATGGGCAGCGTTCATGACCTTGATGCCTTCCGGGGCTGCAAGCAGGCAAACGAATTTGATCGTTGTTGCGCCGCGCAGTTTCAGGCGAGTGATTGCTGCAGCGGCTGAGTTGCCAGTGGCCAGCATGGGGTCAACCACGATTACCAGTCGGTCAGCGATATCTTCAGGCACTTTAAAGTAATACTCGACAGGTTCCAGTGTTTCTGGGTCACGGTACAGGCCGATATGGCCTACGCGGGCATTTGGCAGCAAATCCAGCATGCCATCCAGAATACCATTTCCAGCGCGCAAGACAGAGATCACGCACAATTTTTTGCCGCTGATGGTGGGCGCGTCTATCGTCGTGATCGGCGTTTCTATCTTCACCAGTTCAATAGGCAGGTCACGGGTGACTTCATAGGCCAGCATCTGGCTGATTTCGCGCAGCAGGCGGCGGAAATTATCCGTCGGCGTGTCCTTGCTGCGCATCAGGGTCAGCTTGTGTTGCACCAGCGGGTGTCTGATTTCGGTAACGAGTTCGTTCAAGGTAATTCTCCGGCAATGTTGAGTTGACCGCTATTTTACGTCCCAGCCAGCATTAAGGGAAACGGATAAATCAGGAATTGAGGTGTTTTTCCACTTCTGCTCCAGCCATCGTCAAATTTTTCTTGATTGATAATCCAGTATAAGAAGTTCCGGCATGGCAGGGCCCGCAATGACGGTGAACGACTATCAGATCAGGAGTGCAGAAATGGACAGCAATCAGGCGTTGTTAAATAAATTATCTCTGGGAGACTACTCCCTCGATCGCCATGGCGACCGCAAGGACAATTATTTGCCACCAGAAGAGGCAATTGAGTCCAATACCCGCATCGATGTGAAAGGTATTCGTGAAGCCATCGCACGGGTAGAGGCAGAAGCCAGGGCCACCGTAGCAGCGGAAACAAGGCTGAAAGCAGAATCCCAAGCCAGGGCACTGGCAGAAACCAGGGCGCAGGCAGAAGCAGAATCCGCCGAACTGGCTCAGCGCAAACTGGCATTGGAACAAGAAGCTATCGCCGGCGCGCAGGCAAAACTGATGGCAGAACGCCAGTCACGCGCCGCCAGTGAAGCCAGAATAGCTGCCACCGCCGAAGAAACCAGGAATCTGCAAGAACGCGCACTGATAGAGTCACGGGCCCGTGAACAATCAGAACAGCGTGCCAAACTCGAACAACAAGCCATAGAAAAAGCCGAGCATCAGTTCAAAGCTGAGTCAGAACTGGCTTCTCAAGCCCATGCAGAAGCAGAAAAACTCGCAACGCAAACCGCCAATGCCCGCAACTGGGCTGCAGAACGCTTTGCCGCATCCCAATCTGCACGCCAACAGGCAGAAGAACGCGCCCGCGCTGATGCCCGTATTACTGAACTGGCACGCGAACGTGAAAAACGCGACCGCGAAGCCCGTGAAACTGCAGAAATGCTGGCCAAAGTCCGCAGCGAATCCCTGCAAATCAGTAAAGAGCGCGACCAGGCAGAAGCCATGGCGCTGGAATATGCCATCAACCGCGCCCCAGTGGATTGCGCGCCCGTGAAGATGCATTGGCGCGCGTTGCCTTGGAGCAAGGTCAAGAGGCAATTGCCCAGGCCAGAATGGAGTCTGAAAGAAAAGCAGCAGAAGCCATACAGTTGCGCATGCAGTCGGAAGAAGACTTGCGCATTGCTGCCAACAAACGCGAACAGGCAGAAAAGATTGCTGCCGCGACTGCCCAAGCCCGTCGTGAAGCAGAGGACAAAATCCGCATGGTGACCGAGTCACGCATACGCGCAGAGCGCGAACTGCAATCAACTGCCATGACGCGCATAGAAAACGAACAGCAAGCTGACCTGCAAGCGCGGGCAAGACAAGCTGCTGAAGCCGCATTGGCAGAAGAAGCCCGCCAACGTCCTCTGGCTGAGCAGGAAGCTGCAGACAATGCCCGCCAGCGTGTCGCTGAAGAGCAACGGGCTGCCAAGCTGGCCAAAGAGCGCCTGGAGATCGAAAAACAGGCGGTACAAGATGCTCGTGAAAAAGCCGATTCAGAACAACAAGCCCTGAGTGCCAGTGCCTTCCAGGCTGAATTGCTGAAACGCGCCAACCTAGCAGCCGCAGATAAAGCCAAAAAAGCCCAGGAATTGATGATGGCTGAAAAAATGCGCGCTGCAGCAGAACAAAAAGCTGCAGCCGCCTTGCAGGAAAAATTGGCCGCCGAACGCAAAATGACAGAAGAAGCGGAAGCCCTGGCCAAGGCAGAGCAATCTCACGCAGAACTCTTGCGCATGCAAGAGCAGGCAGAACATGCACGCCGCATCGCTCAGGAATCAGAATGTGTGGCAGAAAAACTGAGCCTGGAAAAAACCATGGAGCAGGTGGAATTGCAGCAAAAAATGGCCGCAGCCGCTGCCAGAAAAAATCAAGATGCCAGCGAACTTCTGCGCGTCCAACAGCAACGCACTAATGATGAGGTGAAAGCGATGGAACTTCAGGAAGAAAAACTACAGGCAGAACGTCGCCGTGCCAATGCAGTGCAACAAGTGCTGAAGGCAACACAGGAAAAGCTGCAACTTGAACAAGCCGCCCAGCAAGAAGCTGAAGCCAGACTGCGCGCAGAAGAGGAGTCCAAGGCAATTGCCGCCGCCAGGGAACAAGCTGAACGCGAAGAAAGACTGGCGCTGGAAGCCACACTTGATGCAGAAAAAACTACTCTTGAGCAAACCGAACTGCAAAAAGATGCTCAATGCAAGGCAGCCAAGGTCGCTTTGCTGATTAGCCATCAAGCCAAAGAAATGGCGCGTGCAGAACAAATGCATCTGGAAGCAGAAAAGCAGGCGGCAAGAGCAGCCCAGGAAAAACTGGAAGCTGAAAAAACAGCCGCCGAGCAAGTCATTGCCCGCGCTCATGCTGATCGTGAGCATGCCAATGTCCTGAACGCACGCCAGCAACAAGAGGCAGAAGCCCGTGCAGCACGTCAGGCCATGATCGCAGCAGAACAAGTACGCCTGCAAAAAATGCAGGAACATGCAGATTTGCAAAAACAATCTGCTGTACTGGCACAAACAAAGGCTGTTGAAGCTGAAGAACTCGGCAAGACATTGCGCTTGCGTGCAGAGTCCGAGCAAAAAGCCCTGAACCTGGTCCAGCAAAAACTGGAAGCAGAAAAACGCCTGACAGCAGAATTGCAAGCCAAGGCAGCAGTAGAGCAAGAGCAACGCGACCAGCATCTGGCCCGTCTGCAATCTGAACAAGCTTTGCGTGTTGCCATGGAAAGCAAATTAGTAGAAGAGAAAAAACTGCTGGAACAAAACAATCAACAAGCCAAGGCTGAGCAGCAAGCAGCAACCGCCGCTGCAGCAAGGGTAAAAGCTGCAACCCAGTTGGCGCAGCTTGAACAAGGAAAAGCGAAGTCCCAGCAACAGGCAGCCCAGGCGCTGGAAGAACAAGCCAGACTGGAAAAACAAAAAGCAGATGCTGCTGAACTGGAAGCAAAAGCAGCAGCAGAAAAACTGGCATCAGAAAAAATCGCTACAGAAGCGGCTACTGCCAGAGCAAAAGCAGAACAGCAACATGCACAAGCCGCAGCCGTCAGGGCCAGGGCAGAGCAAGAAGCCAATGAGCTGACAGCCGCCAAACTGCAAGCTGAACAAGCATTGCAAATCCAGGCGCAAGCCTATGCTGCCAGTCAGCATAAAGCGCATGAGTTGGTCATTGAAAAGAACAAAAAAGTTGCTGAACTTGAGGCTGTCTTGCAACAACGTCTGGCTAATGATCAGGCTTTGCTGGATACCACGGCAGCCAGATTGCAGGCTGAACAAGAGGCACACGAAGACGTGCAAAGTCGCTTGTCCAGCGAGGCAGAAGCACAGCAATTTGCTGAAGCCCGTGCCCGCGCAGAAAAAGTCATCCGTGCCGCAACTGAAGCTACACTGGCATCAGAAAAAGCCCTGTTCCAGGAACTGGCTGCCCATGCCGATGCACAAAGCCTGATGGCTGAGTTGCTGGCACAACGTCTTCAACAAGAGCAAGCATTGCTGGCTGCACAACAACAACGTGTCGCTGCTGAACAGGCGGTACTGGAAAGCCTGACTGCCAAACAACAGGCTGAGTTGGCAGCGACAGCAGAGGCAGAAGCGCGCCTGGTGGCAGAACAAGCGCAGCACAAGCTGATTGCTGAGCGCCACGCTGCTGAAGCACAAGCACGCGAACTGGCAGAAAAATTCAACGAAACCGAAAAGCAATGGCTGGCACAAGCAGCTCAGGAAGCACTGATCAAACGCCAAGCAGCCGTCGCACTCGAAGAAAAAACCGCCTTGCTGCTGGAATTGAGTCGCGCCAGCCAGGAAAAAATCGCTGTTGAACAACAAATCAGCGCTGAACTGAAAACTAAGCTGGAGCAGGAGGAATCAGCAGAAATCACCCTGCAAGCCAAGCTGTCCATAGAACGTGAATTTGCAGAAGCCGCAAGCGAACGCGCCTATAAAGAACAAGAAGCTTTGGAAGCAACATTGCGCCTTTCCAATGCAGAACAAGCTTTGCTGGCCCGTTCTGCAGAGCATGCAGAAGCACAGCGTCTGGCAGCAGAAGCGACAGAAACCAGATTGCGCGAAGCAGAAGTTCTGACGATGACTGAAAACCAGCGCGCCTCCAGCGAACTTGAAGCATTAAGCCTGGTGCAGCAAAAACTGGCTGCCGAACAAAAAGCAGCGCAAGAAGCTGAACAGCGCAAACTGGCTGAGCAAGAATACCTGAGCCTGTGTGAAATCCGTGCTAATGCCGAGCAAGATGCCAATGTTGCCATCCAGGCCAGATTGCAAAGCGAAAAAGAAGCAACTGAGCTGGCAAATGCACTGGCAATATCCGAACAACAAGCCACTGAAGCAGCACAGACTCGCGTAGAAGAATTGTTTATCCTGCAGCAAGCAGAACAGCAACGCGCAGAACTGGCACAGCGTGAGATCATCACCATCCAGCAACAAAAACAGATGGAGATGGATAGCCTGCAAATGACACAGGATGCCTTGCGCCTCATTGAAGAAAAAATGGAAGCCGAGCGTCTGGTCATTACGGCGACAGAAGAACGCGTACGTCTGGAATCAGAACTCGCTGAACAAAGCAAACAACGCGCAGAACAACTGCTGGTCGCCAACGCACTGGAACAAGAAAAACTGGCGCTGGAGCGTGAAATTGCAGAAGCCACAGCCCTGCAAATCGCCGCCGATGAACAAGCCCTGCCAGAACTGCGCGCCAAATTATTGGAAGAAAGCCAACTTGAATCTCTTGAAGCACAAAGGCTGGAAAAAGAACAAGCTTTGGTCGCAGCTATTGCCGCACGTGTTGAAGAAGAAAACACGTTGCTGGCACACGCCGAGCAAGCATTGGTAGCAGAGGCAGAACTGAAAATCGAATTTGCATCGAAACTTCAAGTTGCTGAAACACAGAGGCTGGAAAAAGAGCAGGCTCTGGCCGCAAGCCTTGCTACACGTGTGGAAAAAGAAAATGCCTTGTTCAGGCAAGCTGAACAAGCGTTGGCAGTAGAAGCAGTATTGCAAGCTGAGTTGACGGCCAAGCTGGAAGCTGCTGAAGCACAAAAGCTGGAGAAAGAACAGACACTCAATGCTGCCATTGCCAAACGCATGGAAGAACAAAGTGCCCTGCAAGTCAAACTGGAAGAGCAATTGTCCCTGGAAGCTGCATTGCAAGAAGAACTGCAACAGCAACTGATCGCTGTTGAAGCGCAAACCCGACAAAAACAACAAACACTGGTAGACGCAGCAGCAAAACGCATTGCCGATGAAAAAGCCTTGCAAGCACAACTGGAAAAACAAACTGCCGACGAAGCAGAACTGCAAGCCATGTTGCAGCAACGCGCGGAGCAACAAGCCGCAGCCCAGGCCTTCATCGAACAAGCCCTTGCTTCTGCAAGAGAATGGCAAGAACAAAACAGACTGCTGATCCAGCAACAGCAAGAAGAGTTGCAAGCAGAAGCGGAAATGGCAAAGCAAACGCTGGAAGCCGAACATCAGGAAGCAGAACAACTTGCCCAGGCCCTGATCACCAAGTTGCTCACCAATAGACAAACTTCAGAAGAATGGCGCCAACAAGTTGAACAAATGCTGGCAGCAGCACCAATCACTGTGCCTTACGATGTGACAGTTCAGGAAGATGAAGTACAAAAACGCTTCCGCCTGCGCCCATCTGTGATCGCTGGTTTGTTGTTGTGTGCAGGTATTGCAGGTTTTGCGGGCTTCAATAGTTTTGCTTTGAATGGCACAGCGGCTTCCCGCGCAGTCAGCCAAAAAACAGCTGTACTGGAACAAGTAGCACCGGTGCAAAAAGTGGATACTGGCTTGCACATGAGTTATGAATTAGCTGTTCCCGTTGACACTGCTCCGGTTCAGGCAGAAGACGCTAGCAAGGCTACAACGACACAACTGGCTTTTGCAGGTAATCGTTAAGCTAGGCAGGGCTTAAGAACAAAATGCCGCGCAATTTGCGCGGCATTTTGTTTTATATAGACGAACTCAATAAACCAACCCTGACTACTACCGCAATTCCAACGTCAAAAATTCCACCCCTTGCGTCTTGGATGACACCATATTGAATTGCGACAGCGATCCCTGGCCTAGCAGTGGCTTGCGGGTCTTGCAGACTACTGCTGTGACTTTGCGTAATTCAAACGGGCCTACTTTCATGTTGTCGATAGTGACGACGCGGGCTTGAACATTTCTGCCGTCAGCGGTCTGCATGTTGACGAGTGGCTTCACTACTTTGTATGTAGCTTTGGAATTGCTCAGCATGTCGTCGTTGAGAGCGGTTTTGGTGGCGCCGGTATCTACCATGAAGGCTTCTATCTTGTTGTTCCCAAGTTTTACTGGTGCGTAAAAATGCTCTTTGGTTTTGGGCAGGTGCATGCTTTTCGCGGTCACAGTGCTGGCTTGCCCCTGGCGTTTCAGTGATGATTCTATGGCAATGCGTTGACCATCAAAATAATGGCCGTGTCCCTGTGCTTCCAGTGATGAATCGAATGAGGCGAGCAGGGTCAATGCTTCAAATTCGCGTTTGCGCATGACCAGGTATTTGGCGACATCGCCACGCACGTTGACCAGATTGGGCAGTATGGCCAGAGTTTTATAACCCCAATCTATGGCTTCTTCTACGCGCCCGGTTTTTGCCAGGCTTTCTGAATAAGCGGCGAATAAGTCATAAGTACCTTCCCCCATACTGATGGTGTTTTCAGCCTGGATTATGCTGGCTTCTGGTTTGTCTGCCCAATGATAGTTGATCGCCAGACTGGCAATGGCTTTTGCATCGGTGGGACGCATTTTGATATATTGTTTCCAGTTTTTTTCTGCTCAATCATAGCTGCGTACCTGCATGCACTTAATAGCACCATCTTTATAGGCTGAGGGTGGATAGCTTTCGGCAAAGGCTGGCATACTGATTGCAACACAGATCGTGAGCAGGGTCTGGAATTGGTTACGCATGAGTTTAACTGTCTTTAAGAGCCCTGAAAAAGGCGGCAATTGTAACATTTAAACTTTTTTGTCATTGCTGACTTTTGTCAATGAAAGCGCGACATGTCAGATATGTGAGTCTGTTGCTCTCGCCACAAGTGAGCTGGATACGATGATGTCTGTGCACTAGGACTTACGTTTCTTTTGCCTCCTGCAGCGCTATTACGATGACAAAACCACCTTCGGCATGATTGTATATGCGCAATTTGCCGCCATGGCTTTTGATGATGCGGTCAACAATGGCAAGGCCCAGGCCTGAGCCATTTGCCTGGCTGCGTGAAGCATCGCCACGAGTGAAAGGGCGCAACAGTCGGACAAGATCCTGTTCTTCCACACCTTGTCCGTGGTCGCGAAAACTGATTTGTATGCCTAGCTTTCTATCCTTGTTCTTGCGCGAGCATTGTACGTCCAGAGTGATAACCGGGGAACCTGATGTCTTGCCATAGCGACAGGCATTTTCTACGATGTTGTTGAACAGGCGTTTGAGCTCGGTTAGATTGCCATTGACGTGGATATCCGGCGTGATTGCTGTGCGCAGGCGCAGATTCTGGAAGCGGAAGGCTTCATCCATGACTTGTTGCATGACTTCGCTGACATTGATGCGCTCAAATTCGACTTTGTCGAGTGGCTTGGCATAGTCAAGGAATTGGCTGATGATGTCATCCATCTGCTGCAGGTCGGATTGCATGCCGGTTCTGGCATCGTCGCTGAGGCTGGCCATTTCAACTTCCAGTTGCATGCGTGCCAGTGGCGTACGCAAGTCATGCGAAATGCCGGCCAGAATGATGGAGCGGTCAGTTTCTATCCTGACCAGATCTTCCATCATGGTATTGAAACTGAGATTTGTTTCGCGAATTTCTTTGGGTCCTTTTTGTGGTAGCGGCGGCGGTTGCTTACCCTTGGCGACTGCTCGTGCCGCATTGCTTAAGCGGGATAAAGGATCATTAATCAATTTGGAAATGATAGCCGCACCCAACAATGTCAAGAACAAGGTGAGTATGGCCCAGCTCAATAATTGCTGGCCTATGGGCGGATCAAGCCTGCTCTGTTCCAATCTCAGCCAGTAGTGGTCATCTTCAATGTCAAAGCTGATCCAAAAGCCGCTTATGCCATTTATCTGACTGGCAAAGCGAGTGTTGTTGCCCAGTCCTTTTTTCATCAGAGGGCTGGATTCGAGAAAAAAAGGTGTGAGTTCAGGCTCTTCGACGCGGTCGCTGTCTTCCAGCAAGTAAATTTGCACGCCTTCTTTCGTGGCCAGGTCACGCAGAAGCTCCTGGCGTTTTTCTGGCGCTGAGTGAGTGAGGGCGGCGCGCGTGATTGTGACGATGGATACGATTTGTGCCGCTAACTGTTGTGCTCTTGGTGTGGTTTCCAGGGTGCGGAAGTTTGACATCCAGGCAATCATACTTGCAGTCACGAGCGCGGCCAGCATGAAAAAGGTGCGCCAGAACAGTCCGCTTTTTAGCCATTCCAGACTGTTCAGATAATCACGCATTCAAAATTGACAGAAATAACAACAGAAAGTAAGAGGTAGGCAAAATATTAGTTTGACTGGCCATCGGGGATAAAGACATAGCCCAGACCCCATACTGTTTGGATGTAAAGTGGGTTACTGGGATCGGGTTCTATCAGTTTCCGCAGACGTGAAATTTGTACATCCAGGCTACGGTCAAATACTTCGTATTCGCGACCACGAGCCAATTCCATGAGCTTCTCTCTGGACAGTGGTTGGCGGGCATGGCGGGCAAAGACTTTAAGTACAGAAAATTCACCTGTAGTCAGGGAGATATTCTCATTGTGTTTTTTCAGGGTACGCGTACCAAGATCAAGTACAAAGTCACCAAAGGCAAAGGTTTGCGGGCCGTCTGAAGGCGCGCCTGGTAATTCATCAGGAGCTTTGCGGCGGAGTACAGCGTTGATGCGGGCCACGAGCTCACGTGGGCTGAATGGTTTGGGTAGATAGTCATCCGCACCCATCTCCAGGCCTATGATGCGGTCAACTTCTTCGCCTTTGGCGGTCAGCATGATGATAGGCGTTTTATCGCCAGCGCCACGCAGGCGGCGGCAGATTGCCAGGCCATCTTCGCCCGGTAGCATGAGATCCAGTACGAGCATGTCATAGCGCTCACGTATCCAGAGTTTATTCATGGCCTGGGCATTCTCAGCGCTGACAACCTGGAATCCCTGCTCTGTCAGATAGCGGCGTAGTAAATCGCGCAAGCGCAGATCATCATCGACAACCAGAATTTTAGCCTTGGGGCTGCTGGAATTGGTGTTTGGGGATTCTGTGGTGGGGGGCGTAGTGTTCATGGGCTTAATGGTACTGTCATCGAATGTGCTTGCATACAAAATTACTGTTCTGAATTACAAACTGTTACACACTTTACGGAATGGGACTGCGTAATTCTTATCACTATCGTAAACTAAAATCAGCTAATTTGATGCTAGCAAGTCAGGGGCTTTTACGCATAGAATGGCAATCCGCAATAATTTGTTTATATTTTTAGCTTGCATTATTAGCTAAGCCACTGCAAGTGCACACGTTTTCAAGTCAATGAATATACCGTACAAAAAAATTTCTGTCCTGATGCTGTCGCTGGCAATGGTGGGCAGCGCATTGGCAGACGGCAATCGAGACTCAGGTTTGTGGGGGCGTTTCAATGCCGGTAATTCACAGCTTAAAGACGAAAATGTTCGCAAGGATGACAAGCAACGTGAACGTCAAATTAATAAACAAGGTGAGAAAAGCAGTTTGCTGGAGCGTTGTAGTGACGCACGCCGGATAGGCGAACGCGCTTGCGGTGCTGCAGAAAATGTCCAAAAACCTAATCGACTCAGCCCAGAAGAGCGGCGCGCATTGCGCCGCCAGATTCAGGATGTCGGACACGAATTATATAAACCCGTGCGCTAATCCTTTCTTTGTCATTCCGCAAAATTAACGGCGGTTTTGCTTCATGACTTTTTGTTGTTCACGTTGCCAGTCTTTCTCTCTCTCAGTGTCACGCTTATCGTGTTGCTTCTTGCCTTTGGCCAGACCGATCTGACATTTGATTCGTCCTTTAACAAAATGCAGGTTCAGCGGCACCATGGTGTAGCCAGATCGCTCAACTTTTCCTATCAATTTACTGATTTCTGCTGCATTTAACAATAATTTACGAGTGCGGACAGAGTCGGGATGGATATGGGTGGAGGCGGTTGGCAGGGCGCCGATATGGGCGCCAAACAGGAAGATTTCGCCATTCTTGACAATGACATAGGCTTCTTTCAGCTGCGCGCGGCCTGCGCGTATGGCTTTCACTTCCCAGCCTTGCAGGACGATGCCAGCTTCGTATTGTTCCTCGACAAAGTAATCGTGGAATGCTTTTTTATTATCAGCGATGCTCATGTAGGATGAAAATTGGTCAATTTAGAGTGTGGAAATGCATGAATGCATTTTGGTCCTGTCTATGACTCGGTTAAAATGCGAACCTGTGATTCTACCAAATGGTTCTTCTTGATGGCAGTTGTACATAAAACAGCTTTTGTAGCTTACAGCACAGAGCAAATGTTTGCTCTGGTTGATCAAGTTGAAAATTACCCTCAATTCTTGCCGTGGTGCGGTGAGGTGAAGGTGGCTGAGCGCACTGAACATGAGCTGGTCGCCACTCTCTCCATTAATTATCATGGTTTGAGGCAACATTTTACAACTCGCAATATCAATCAACGCCCTCATTCCATGCAGATGAATCTGGTGGAGGGGCCGTTCAAGCAATTATCCGGATGCTGGAAATTCACCGAATTAAGAGCAGATGCCTGCAAAATCGAATTTGATTTGAACTATGAGTTTTCCAGCAAATTGCTGGAACACCTGATAGGTCCGGTTTTTTCCAAGATCGCCAATAGCTTTGTTGATTCTTTCTGTGCACGCGCCGAGGCTTTGTATGGGTGAGCATACTAGCATGCAAGTACAGATCTGTTATGCGGGTATGGACAAAATCAGCTTGCTGGATTTACGGGTTGCCCCTGATGTCACAGTGCTGCAAGTAATAGAGCAGAGTGGCATTATCGAAATCCATCCTGAAATTGAGGTTTCAGTCCTCAAAGTTGGGGTTTTTGGCAAGCTGAAAACTCTGGATGCCAAATTGCACGCAGGGGATAGGATAGAAATCTACCGTCCCCTGATCGCCGATCCTATGGAAGCACGCAGGCGCAGGGCTAAAAAGCAGGCTCAGAACCAGTAGGGATTGCCCCGAGCAGTTTTTTAGCAGCCAGCCAATGCTTTTTTTACGTCAGCAGCCTCTTGCTCGCGCTGGGCATCGGTCAAATAGCTTTTTTCACCGTTTTTATCGGTGCGACTTATGCGGACCCCGGAATTCAGGGTTTGTTGGTAGCCGCGCGCTCTGTCGCAATTTTTTGCCTTGTCCGCGGCTGCTGTCTTTTCTTCTTCCGCTTTTTTATCTTTTTCAGCTTGTTCGGCCTTGCGTTTGTTGAAGTCCTCGTTTTTAGAGGCTGTTGTGACCGGTTTTTCCAATTTTTGGGTTGCTTCACTAGCAGTTGACGCTGGTTTGTCGTCTGCGGCAGTTGTTGTAGGTTTGGCTATTCCACCTGGCGCTTTGAGTATCTTACTCTTGGGGACTGATGCAGGAGGCGGCATGTCCGAATACTGCTTGTGGCCTTTTTCGTCCAGCCAGACATATTGAGCTTGGGCGCTGGCGCAGAAAATAGTCGTCAATAAGATGGAGCAGGCAAAGCGGGTAATAAACATGATGTGCTTTCAAAAAACATGGAATTATGCAAGAGTTTTACACGGAGCAAGACGACTTCGCAAGTTTTCTGTATAATTCGGTTTTGCGCCTATAGGAAATGCTATGCGTTTACTCCAAAAAGCACTCACGTTCGATGACGTGCTACTCGTCCCTGCATACTCGAACATACTCCCAAAAGATACCTCGCTTGCGACCAAATTGACTCGCAACATCAATCTGAATATCCCCCTGGTATCAGCTGCGATGGATACAGTCACCGAAGCACGCCTGGCAATAGCCATGGCTCAAGAAGGTGGTATTGGTATCATCCACAAAAACCTGACGGCAAAAGAGCAAGCCCGCGAAGTTGCCAAGGTTAAGCGATTCGAGTCCGGTGTATTGCGTGATCCCATCACCATCCCGCCTAACATGAAAATCCGCGAAGTTATTGCGCTGTCTCAGCAACACGGTATCAGCGGCTTCCCTGTGGTTGAAGGCAAGACGGTAGTTGGCATTATCACTAACCGGGATTTGCGTTTCGAAGAAGAACTGGACGCAGAAGCACGCGCCAAAATGACACCACGTGAAAAACTCGTGTTCGTCAATGAATCAGCAGATCTTGCAGAGGCCAAGCGCCTGATGAACAAACACCGCCTGGAGCGTGTGCTGGTTGTCAACGAGGCATTTGAGCTGCGCGGCCTGATTACTGTCAAAGATATCCAAAAATCAACAGAGCATCCTTTTGCATCCAAAGATGAACAAGGCAAGTTGCGTGTAGGTGCAGCTGTTGGCGTTGGCCCTGATAACGAAGAACGCATAGACCTGTTGGCAAAAGCCGGTGTCGATGTGATTGTTGTTGATACTGCCCATGGTCATTCCAAAGGTGTGCTGGATCGCGTGCGCTGGGTGAAAACCAATTACCCGCATATTGAAGTCATCGGCGGCAATATAGCCACGGCAGCTGCTGCGCTGGCCCTGGTTGAGCATGGTGCGGATGCAGTCAAGGTTGGTATTGGACCTGGCTCTATTTGTACTACACGTATCGTCGCTGGTGTAGGTGTGCCGCAAATTACAGCGATTGCCAATGTCGCCAATGCGCTCAAAGGTACTGGCGTACCTTGTATCGCTGACGGTGGCGTACGTTTTTCTGGCGATGTCTCCAAGGCATTGGCCGCAGGTGCATCTACAGTCATGATGGGTAGCATGTTCGCCGGTACTGAGGAAGCACCTGGTGAAGTAATCCTGTTCCAGGGACGTAGCTATAAATCTTATCGTGGCATGGGCAGCCTGGGTGCGATGGCAGATGGTTCTGCCGATCGTTACTTCCAGGATGCTGCCAATAATGCTGACAAACTGGTGCCAGAAGGTATTGAAGGGCGCGTGCCTTACAAAGGCAGCGTCCTGGCGATTCTGTATCAACTGGTTGGTGGCGTACGCTCTTCCATGGGGTATTGTGGATGTGCGACCATAGATGACTTGCATACCAAATCCGAGTTCGTTGAAATTACTTCTGCCGGTATGCGTGAGTCACATGTCCATGACGTGCAAATCACCAAGGAAGCACCGAATTACCGTGCTGACTAAAGAGTAATGCATGGCCCGAATTGAGGATGTCCGGAGAGTGGTATGTCAACGAACTTAGAGCGTTCCAGTCCGACTACGACGACACCTGTCAGCTCGGGTTTTGAGCGCCTGGTCTCAGAGAAGATGGAATTGCGCTTGGGGCGGTTTGAGCGTCTCGGCATCAAGTTGTTCAATGTAGCCAACTGTTTCATCAGCCTTGGGCAACTTGGCGCCAGATTTGAATATCTGGTTCATTCCATCACTAACATGGAAGCAGAGTTCAGTGACTCGATACCACCGGTCGACGAGATTCTGGTCATACCTGATTTGCTTCTGCATGAGCATCTGGGGAAGCACCCAATGGTAGTGGGTGCGCCCCACATACGTTTTTTTGCTTCCAATCCTATCTTTGATCATACCAATCAGCTCATAGGTAGCGTTGTCCTGATTGATTATCAGCCCCGTGACCTGGATGACGAAGAAAGGCAATCGTTATCTGATCTTGCTTCAATGGCTGAGCGTGAAATGGCCTTTGGCGCCCTGTACCAGAGCCAACTCGAAATCATCAAGCAAAACCGCAACCTAAAACGCGATTCCTTGATCGATCCCTTGTTGGGTACGTGGAACAAATCTGCCATCGTTCGCTCATTGAAGCTGGAAATGGAGCGTTGCGCCAAAGCCATGAAGCCTCTGGCCTTGCTGATCGCCAGCGTTGATCAGATGGAATTTTTGCGTGAAGTGCATGGAGTTGCCGCGACCGACATGATCCTGGTAAAAACTGTTAGTCGCATCCGCTCTTGTGTACGGCCATTTGACGCCCTGGGGCGTTTCGGCACCGATTTGCTGTTGGTTGTTCTGCCAGGTGCATCGCATCTGGTTGCTACGGCTGTGGGAGAGCGTATTCGTGCCTCTGTGATGATGCACCCGGAAAATATCGATTCGGTGAATGCTGCGTTAACAATCAGCGCTGGTACTGCATCGACAGATATTTTCCCTGAAGCTGAACCGGAAACCTTAGTTAGCCTTGCAGAAAAAGCCCTGCTTTCCGCCAGAAATGCAGGAAACAATTGTGTTGTCCAGGCTACGCCTGTGCAACCTGACATGATAATTTGATTTATGCACTCAAAAATTCTTATCCTTGATTTTGGTTCCCAAGTCACACAATTGATCGCTCGCCGCGTTCGTGATGCAGGTGTTTTTTCTGAAGTTCATCCTTATGATGTCAGCGATGAATTCATCAAAAATTATGGCGCAGCCGGCATTATTTTATCCGGCGGCCCCAGCAGTGTGACTGAGGGTGATACTCCTCGTGCACCTGCTGCCGTCTATGAAGCCGGAGTGCCTGTATTGGGTATTTGTTATGGTATGCAAACCATGGCAGAACAGCTTGGTGGCAAGGTTGAAAATGGCCTGGTACGTGAATTTGGCTACGCCGAAGTCCGCGCTCGCGGTCATACCGCCTTATTTCGAGAAATCAATGACTTTGTTACTCCAGAAGGTCATGGCATGCTCAAGGTATGGATGAGCCACGGTGACAAAGTCAATGAAATGCCGCCAGGTTTCAAATTGATGGCATCCACAGACAATTGCCCCATAGCGGCAATGGCTGATGAAGAGCGCCGTTTTTACGCCGTGCAATTCCACCCGGAAGTAACTCACACCCTGCAAGGCGAAGCCATACTTGGCCGCTTCGTGCATGAAATCTGTGGCTGCAAATCAGACTGGAACATGCCTGACTACATCTCCGAGGCCGTTGCTTCCATACGTGCCCAGGTGGGTGATGATGAAGTCATCCTTGGTTTGTCCGGTGGAGTAGACAGCAGCGTGGCAGCAGCCCTGATACACCGCGCCATCGGCGACAAGCTGACCTGCGTATTCGTAGACCACGGCCTGCTGCGTCTTGACGAAGGCAAGATGGTCATGGAAATGTTTGCCAACAACCTCGGCGTCAAAGTCATCCACGTTGATGCGACTGCGCAATTCATGGGCCACTTGGCCGGTGTTAGTGATCCAGAAGCCAAACGCAAGATCATAGGCCGCGAATTTGTTGAAGTCTTCCAGGTTGAATCTGGCAAGTTGAGCAATGCCAAATGGCTGGCACAGGGCACGATTTACCCAGACGTCATCGAAAGTGCGGGCAAGGGTAAAAAAGGTTCGCACACCATCAAGAGCCATCACAACGTCGGCGGCTTGCCAGACACATTGAACCTCAAATTGCTTGAGCCTCTGCGTGAACTGTTCAAGGATGAAGTACGCAAACTGGGCGTTGCCCTGGGCCTGCCACACAGCATGGTCTACCGCCATCCTTTCCCTGGCCCTGGCCTGGGTGTGCGCATACTTGGTGAAGTAAAGAAAGAATTCGCAGACCTGCTGCGTCGCGCTGACGCCATTTTCATCGAAGAATTGCGTAGCACCTATGTCGACCCGCATGCAGAAAAACCGCAAAGCTGGTATGACGCCACTAGCCAGGCATTCGCTGTATTCCTGCCGGTTAAATCCGTAGGCGTCATGGGCGACGGCCGCACTTACGAATACGTGGTTGCCCTGCGCGCCGTACAAACTCAGGACTTCATGACCGCCCACTGGGCACATTTACCACATGACTTGCTGGGCAAGGTGTCTAACCGCATCATTAACGAAGTGCGCGGCATCAACCGCGTTGTCTATGACATTTCAGGTAAGCCGCCTGCGACGATAGAGTGGGAATGATTTAGGTCTGGCAGCATCAGGCAACTAAAAGCACGAAACACCCCGAAAGCCCGCGTCATTGCGGGCTTCTTGCATTTTTGGTCTGGCAATATTTATTGTCAAAAATACGTGTTCCATATATCTATAGATGATAGTATTTTGATGTGGTTTATGCCCTTCGGGAATCGCGCGTACAAATTATACTCTGGCGCATTGCTTTAGACTGTACGCATCTGCCACCAGGTGGCGCGACTGTGTTGGAGCAGTTTTACGCAGATCTAGGCAGGCCTTAAATTCATACGTTTTTGCTCACTACGCTAGCCCTATGACCTTATTCCGTAAATTCAGTCTGTCAATTCTCCTTTGCTGCGCATTCGCTTCTTGCGGCGGTGGTAGCCAGGGTAGTGCGCCAAGTGAGCAGGTGATAGTGAAGGAGTTGAATGCCAGTAATTTTGATCGACTATTTGCAACTTATCTGCTTGAGCAATACCGCACTGTGAAGGAAATGCAGTTGCTTCTTGATTTTCGATTGCTTGCGGACTGGTCGACGTCGGCAATAATAGCGTGCCCCAACGGTGGCACAATCAAAAATTTTGCCTCCATTCGCTTCGAGTTTGATAAATGTGCAACGTCGAAGGGGATTATTTTTTCTGGTATGCTCGACAGTGACACCATCGGCATTCTCTTTCAGCAGAGTTTAGCTTTTCAAAAGCTGAAATACCGCATGGCTGATGATACGCAGGATCAGGAATTAAATGGCCGCTACCTAAGTGGATATAGTAATCCAAATACTTTTTCATATTCCTATTTAGTAAATGGGATAGCAAATATCTATTCGCGAAGTTCAATTCAAGCTCCTGACCCGGTCAAAATCGTTACCACCGAATTTAATCTTGAATTAACTGATGTCGATCGACAAGGCCTTGATGTCCCTCATGTAGTAACTGCAAAGGATGGTTCAAACATCACTATTGCCAGCCTTGGTGATGGAGGTGTGCGACTCGATTTACGAAATAGTGCTGGAGCAGCAATTGTCAGTACAAAGCAATACACAGCAAATGAAGTTGCTAGTATTCTAGTTTCTGAGCGTAAATCCAAGTAAGAGGACTTTGCGTTTTCTTTTTGGGCACGTCAGGCAAGCCTTGGCTCATTTTGGGAAATAGATATTTTCTTGATAAAATTTCAAAAGGGCTCAGGCGATTAGCCCTGAGTTTCGTCGAAGCAAGAAGGCCAATATGGCACTCCGTGGTATCATGTTCCCCTTTTGCGTTCCAAAAGCGCATTAAATTTCGTATACTGCATTTTTCATGCGGTGTAAAAGAGAGCGGCTTTGTTAAAAGCCTTGCCTGTGCAGCCTTCAAAGTCGCTGCTGACAAACATGCGGGAATAAGACGTGACTTATAGCGTCAAAGAAATTTTTTATACTCTACAGGGCGAGGGCAATCATGCCGGGCGCCCGGCGGTGTTTTGTCGTTTTTCTGGCTGCAACTTGTGGTCGGGGCGCGAAGAAGACAGGTCAACTGCGGTTTGTCAGTTTTGTGATACCGATTTTGTTGGTACAAACGGCGAGGGTGGTGGCAAGTTCAAGCTGGCCGCAGAGCTGGCTGCGACGATCAATGCTTTGTGGCCAGTGTCCTATACTGCAAGTAAGTATGTGGTGTTTACTGGTGGCGAGCCCTTGTTGCAACTTGATGCTGCCTTGATTGATGCCATGCATGCAGTGGGTTTTGAGATTGCCATAGAAACCAACGGCACTTTGCCTGTGCCTGAAGGTGTGGACTGGATTTGTGTCAGCCCCAAAATGGGCTCAGAACTGGTCGTGCGCAAGGGCAGTGAGTTGAAAGTGGTGATACCACAGTTTGGTCAGGATATGGCAGCATATGCAAATCTTGATTTTGAACATTACTTTGT
>Ga0187843_10000366_pt1 | contig 33291 bp, 35 predicted proteins | sample SpaLakP09_SKY_43_FD_134516 | JGI IMG/M metagenome (GOLD analysis project Ga0187843, IMG submission 134516) | Oligotrophic lake water microbial communities from Sparkling Lake, Wisconsin, USA - SP09_SKY_43 | ecosystem: Environmental > Aquatic > Freshwater > Lake | place: USA: Sparkling Lake... | reverse complement strand
AGGCCGAGACCGCTCGCGGGCTCGGGGAGCGAAGCGACTAGAGCCGCGGTGCCGCGCACAGCGCGGCAGGCGCCAACCAATCAGCTTGCGAATATGCGCCTGTGTGCTATAGTTCTGTGTGTTATAGGGTCATGGCGTGCGGATATTCAAAACCAAATGGATGGTGCGGTTCGTCCGACGTGAGCGGATCAACGACGCGAGCTTGGAAGAGGCGATCGAGAGGGCCGAGCGCGGAATCATCGACGCTGATCTGGGCGGCGGGCTCATCAAGCAGCGCGTCGCTCGACCTGGCCAAGGCCGATCGGGCGGATTTCGCATGATCGTGGCTTATCGAACAGAGGATCGGGCGTTCTTTCTCTACGGCTTTGCCAAGAACGAACGCGAGAACATCGACGATGACGAATTGCAGACCCTCAGAGACATTGCCGCCGACTTGCTGACCCAGGCCGATAGCGCCCTCGATGACGCCGTGAACGCCGGCAAGCTACAGGAAATCGAAAATGGCAAAGAAGCTTAGCAACCTGACCGCAGCCCTGCTGGAAACGGCCGACGATCTGCACGATGCCGGACTGCTGAGCGCCGGCACCTATGAGAAGATCACCGTCCGCCACCTGGGGCCGAACGCGCCGCCTACGGCTGCGCCGATCACCCCGGAGGAAATCCGGAGCGTGCGCGAAGGAGCGCATCTGAGCCAGGCCGCGCTTGCCAGATACCTGAACCTGACGACCGGCTATGTCTCGCAGCTCGAACGCGGGACGAAGCAGGCTAAGGGACCGGCGCTCGCTTTGTTGAACGTCATTCGCCGCAAGGGCATTGAAGCTCTGTCGTGAAGCACAGGCATGAAAGCTTGCGCCCTGTTTGAACGCCGCTCGATCTTGCACGGTGCAAGACGCTCGGCGCCGACAGGCACGCGAACAGAAGCCCTGTAACTCGGCGCGGATTCTGCTACGTTTATCCGTGTTCCGGCTCCTGCATGAGCCGGCGCACTGATCGAGGCCCGAGGGGTTGCCGCCCTTCGGGCCTTTTTCGTGACCGGTGGATCAATGCGGCTCCCCTTTCAGACCATCGGCCAAGCCGAACAGCGTGCGATCGAGCCGAAGCTCGCCGCGTTCGTGCAGTTCGACCATTCGGCGCATCAATCCGCCCGGTGATTTCACGTCGCCGGCAGCATGGCGCGCAGAAATCGCGGCGAGCATCGTCACGGCCTCGGTCTGGCCGAGCGTGGTACATGCCTGCCCCCAAGCGTGCTGCGAGATTCCCAGCTCCGATCGAACCATCCAGCTCGCTTCCAACAGCTCTCGCCATGATGGCTGCGGGCCTGTTGTCCAGCTTTGAAAGGCCGGTGCGATTCTCAGGATGAAGTCGGTCGTCACGACGAATCCGCGCAGGGCACTCTCTCGTCTTCCTTCCCTCTTGTCCGTTTTTACAGGCGCAGCCTCCACGATATTTGTTCTTGGGGTATCGTGTTGATTGGCTGCGCCTCTTCGGATGACTCCGGGCCGACTAGGCCCGTCCGCTTCTGTATTTGCTTTAGCAATAGAAGGTGGGTTTGTAGGTGTAATAGCTGGCCGATTTTCCGGCCCCTTGGGGTCAGTATCCACAGGATCGGACACCGCATGATCGGCGTTCTGATCCATCTGTTCCGCAGGTTCGGCCGGCGTCAGCGCCTCGACCGCGGCTTCATGCAGCTCGTCCAGCTCCGACAGGATCGCCGCCAGGTGCCGCGGGTCGTAGCTGCCCGAGCGACGCCCCGCGATGCGGTAAGCTTCGCTTGCGACACCCTGCCAGTCGCCGGCGGCACCACCGTCCTGACCCAGCTCGGTGAGAGAAAGGATGCGGTTGCGCACGACGATGATCTCCGATCGCAGCCGGCCGGCTTCCCGGCGCTGCTCAGCATGGGCCGCGGCGATCTGCTCGAACTCGGCCTTGCGGACGGCGAGGGGAGTCAGGTCGAAGCCATAGGCGCTGGTCACGCGGCCGGCGTGCCTATGGCCGTAGCGCTGGCCGTTCGGCGCGTCTCGCATCTCGAACAGACCCAGCTCCTGGCCGACGCGGATCAGCGTCTTGATCTGCGTCCGGCCTAGATCGAGCGCGTCACCCAGCGTCGCGTTGCTCGGCCAAGCCATCACCGCTTTACCCGACCAGTCGGCCGCGAACGTGCGGCCGACCAGGTAGTCCACAAGGTCCACCAGACGGCGGGGTATCCCCAGAGCATTCGAGGCCCGCTTGAAGGCGCTGAGCACCTTGCCGGGGGTCGTGGGGTCGTAATCGCCGCCATAGGCGGCCTGCGCGCTCAACATGCGCGCGGTTATCTTGCGCCGCCCTGTGGGCGTCGCGGCAGACTGCATCATCTCTCGGTCCTTCGGGGTTGAAGGAGCCTTGGGAAAAGGGCGCAGGCCACCGTTGAGAGTCTTGACGCCGATCGTTGGCGCCCCTACTCTCTCAAGTGCAAACAGATTGTCGGTCAGGCGGCCTGCGTGACCTCTTCAGAAAAAGCCTCCGTTGGCGCGGGGGCTTTTTCGTTTTCCGGCTCGGGCTACGTCACTCGGGCGAATCCCCTTTCAAAAAAACGTCGATAACTCTCACGATGGCGCGCGAACCTGTGCGCGTCAATTCGGACATAGCGATCGACCCTTCTGCACGCCTCGGCGAAGCCTCGCCGCGCTTCACAACCAGAATCAGCCGCACCGGCGGAGTTTAGGTTTGCGAGGCGTTTTTTGCAAAACACCTCTATCGCGCCATTCCATTATATCGCGAGTGACATTCCGGACACGCTGCTGCGTCCGTCGCTCATCCACGCTCCCGCCCGCCGGTATTTCACTGTTATTGCTTGCTTTTTTTCCATTTTCCATGCGCTTCATAGAGCGGATAAACGGTTGAATCCGCCCTATGAAGAAAAGCGTTTTGATAAAAACGCCATTCCGTTTAGTGTCGGGAAAACGAATTAAGGTAGGAGAGAATCGCTTGGTGCAGCGCCTCCCTTCAATGTCGGCTCGCAAGCACCCCTGCTTCGCTGTTAGACACGAAGCCAGGGGCAGCGTTCGTCAAGGAGCGATTCGACTCGCTCCGGGTTCTCCGATCGATGGTGCGCGAAGTGGCATCGGATCGGCGGGTCTCGGGGAATCTGTCCGCATTGAGGTTTCCGCCCTCGGGCGATCAACTTGCGGGAGCGCCCGTTGGCGACAGGGCTACAGGAAGGAGAAATCAGGGAAGAGCTGCAAAACGGCGGCCACCTGCGCAACGTCCTCATCATCACCAAGACGATCGGGGATGCGGCGGAACATCTCGCCTATATTCGGCCGAGCTGGCGGCGCGAGTTCCTGCCGCTCCGCACCTGGGCGGACAAGGACGATCGCACCTACCGCGATCTCAACCGCCTTCTCGCTCTGCTCCGCGACGACTTCGGATATTACGGGTTCATCGGCCTCTACATGGACGGCGACCCTGACCTGGCACGCTATCGCTCCTTCTCGGACAGCGAGGGAGCCGGCGGGAAGGCGCCATCTCCCTAGTCAGTCGGAAGGCCAAGGAAGGGCCTCATGATCCTTCCGCTGGCCGTCTTCACCCAGCTCGCCGCAAGCTGCGGGCCTTCCGTCCACGTCGATACGCTCGCAGCCATCGCCCGCACGGAAAGCGGCTTCCACACCGGCGCCATCAACGACAACACCGGCCGTCGCCGCTACCTCCCGCGATCCCGCGAAGAAGCCATCGCCCTCGCGACCGACCTCATCGTCGCCAAACACCATTCCGTTGACCTGGGACTGATGCAGGTCAACAGCGCCAACCTTTCCGGCCTCGGCATGACGGTCGCCGACGCCTTCGACCCTTGCAAGAATGTTGCCGGCGCAGCGCGCGTGCTGACCGCCGCCTACCGTGTCCCCGCAGCGGGCCAAGATACGCAACCGGCGCTCTTACAGGCACTCTCGCGCTACAACACCGGCCATCCCGCTCGCGGCTTCGCCAACGGTTATGTCGCCAAGGTCCAGGCATCGGCCGAACAAGTGGTGCCGGCGATCCGGCTGAGTGGCGAGGCTCCAGGTGGACAGGAGGGTGAGCAGGGAACTGCCGCGCCGCAGCTTCCCCCGCCGCCTCCGAACTGGGACGTGTTCGGCCAAGCTCGTTACGCGCGCCAGTATGGAAGCTCCGTCTTCGGCGGATCGCGACCGATGCCGCAGCCCGTTCCATCCGCCGCCCCGGCCTCGTCGCCTGCACAGGCAGCGCCGGTCCAGCTTCAACCCGTCCAGTTGGGAGCGAGCGTCAATGTCGCTGCATCGCCCCGATAACGGTGATCGTCACCCATCCCATTCATCGGGGCGCTGCCAGGCCGCCCCGGCGATCGGACGATGCGCTTGCACCGTGCAAGCCGCGTCATCGCCCCTGTCGCCTGCTCAACCAAGTGAGGGCATTTTATGAAATCCACCATGCTCAGGTTGGCGGCGTCACTGGCGCTCGTGCCGTCGCGGCTCGACAGTGCGGTACGGGGGGCGGCGTCGCGATGCTTCACACGGGCGCGCCAGCTCGACGCGCGCAGGACCGCGGTGTTCGCCTTGGCGGCGCTGGCGATGACAGCCCTCGCCGATCCCGCCTTCGCGCAAGCCGGCGGCGGACAAGGCGATATTACGACCTTCTTCCAGAACGCGGTCAATATCATCACCGGCAAGGCCGGTAAGCTGATCGCGGTTCTGGCGATCTGCGTCGTCGGGATCGGCGCGATGATGGGTGCGCTGTCAATGCGCGCGGCCGGCGGCGTGATCCTCGGCGTCATGCTGGTGTTCTCGTCGGCTTGGATCGTCAACCAGATCATAGGCCAGTAGATGGCGCGGGGTGAGCTAACAGAGGATGCGCTGTTTCTCGCCTGCACGCGGCCTGCGATGTGGCAGGGCGTGCCGCTGGAAGCACTTGCTGTCAACGGGATGGCGACGGGGATCATCTTCGTCCTCATGTCCAACCCATTCTACCTGCTCATCGGTCTGGTCATCCACTACACGACGCGGGCACTCGTCAGCCGCGACTACAATATGTTCAAGACGCTGCGGCTTTGGACCGAGACCAAGGGGCGGGCGCGTAACAAGGACCGCTGGGGCGGCTCGTCGGTGAGCCCCCTCCCGCTCGGGCCGGCGCGCAAGGCGCGAGAGGTCCGCGTCCATGTTTAACCTCTCGGCTGCGGCGCGCGAACGCGAGCCCGACACCTACGTTCCCTATATCGGTCATGCCACGCCGGGGGTGCTGCTGCTCGATGACGGCTCGCTGATGGCGATGCTGCGTCTGGACGGCGCGGCGTTCGAGACGGCGGACCCTCTGGAGGTCAACGCCCGGCACGCGCAGCGCAACATTCTTCTTCGCAACATCGCCTCCGAACAGATCGTGCTGGCAACGCATGTGGTCCGTTCGCTGGCGGATGGGACGGAGTACCCCGAGGCCGAGTGCAGGAGCGCCTTCGCGCGCGAACTGGACACTGCCTATCGCGACCGCCTCATGGCGAACCGGCTCTTTCGAAACGAATTGTTCCTGTCGGTCGTGCTGCGCTCCGCCAGCTCGGCCGGGGTGGCTGAAGGCAACATCGCGGCGCTGTTCGCGCGCCGCAAGCGTGGCGATCGGAGGCGGGCCGCATCGCCGACGAACCTCGAAGCGATCGGCAACGTCGTCTCGACGCTGGTCTACGAGCTGGGCGCCTATGGCGCTCGCCAGCTTGAAATGCGCGAAGCGAACGGAATCATGTTCTCGGAGTTGGCCGAGGCGCTGCGCCTGGTGTTGACCGGCGAGCACATGCCGGTCCCGCTGGTAAACGGCCATCTCGGCGGGGCGATCTACACCGATCGCGTCATCATCGGTCGCGAGGCGATCGAAATCCGGGGAGCAGGGGGCTCGACCTTCGCAGCCGGCTTCGGGCTGCGCGAGTATCCCGCGACCACTTGGCCGGGCATGTTCGATGCCGTGCTCGGCGCGCCCTATCGGTGTGTTCTCACGCAGTCGTTCGGCTTCCTGAACAAGCAGGTCGCGCAGAACATCATGTCCCGCAAGCAGAACCAGATGGTGACGGCCCAGGACAAGGCCGCCAGCCAGACGGCGGCGCTGACCGAAGCGGCCGACATGCTCGCCTCCAACGCCTTCGTCATGGGCGATCATCACCTGACGCTCGTCACCTTCGCGGACGGCCTCGACACCCTGCGCCAAACCGCGGCGCGGGCGCGGCGCGATCTGGCGGAAAGCGGCGCGGTCATCGTCCGCGAGGATCTCGCGCTGGAAGCCGCCTATTGGGCGCAGCTCCCCGGCAACATGCGGCTGCGGACGCGGCCGGGAGCGATCAGCTCGCGCAACTTCGCGGCGATGGCGAGCTTGCATAATTACCCGGCGGGCGTCGCGCACGGGCATTGGGGCGAGCCGGTCACGGTATTCCGGTCCACCGGCGGAACCGGCTACCGTTTTCATCTTCACGCCCCGACCGACACGGTGACGGACCTCGGCAACGTGTTCGTCGCCGGCCCGGCCGGGTCGGGCAAGACGACGCTCGTGCTGTTCCTGCTGGCGATGGCGGAGCGCCAACGCGCGCAGGTCGTGTTCTTCGACAAGGATCGGGGCGGCGACATTCTCGCGCGCGCCGTCGGCGGGACATATCTCGTCCTGCCAGCCGGAGAACCATCGGGCCTGGCACCGCTCAAGGCGCTCACGACGGCACCCGCCGACGTCGAGTTCCTGAAAGAGCTGGTCAAGGCGCTCGTGCTCGAGAACGGCCGTGACATGCTGCCCGAACAGGAACGGCGGCTTGAGCTGGGGGTGCGGTCGGTGCTGGCGCTGCCGGCGGAAGCACGCTCGCTCGGCGAGCTGCGCGCCTTCCTCGGCCAGTCTGACCCGGAAGGGCCGGGGGCCAGACTCGACAAATGGTGCAAGGGCGGGGCGCTCGGCTGGGTGCTCGACAACGACGAGGACCTGGTGTCGCTCGATGCGCCCTTTCTCGGCTTCGACGTGACGGCGGTTCTGGACGATCCGGTCACGCGCGGGCCGATCCTCTCCTATCTGTTCCACCGGGTGGAAAGTCTGCTCGATGGCCGTCGCCTGGTGCTGGCGATCGACGAGTTCTGGAAGGTGCTGCTCGATCCGGGCTTCCGCGATCTCGTCAACGACAAGCTCAAGACGATCCGGAAGCTCAACGGCCTCGTGATCCTGGCGACGCAATCGCCGGCGGACGCGCTGCGCAGTCCGATCGCGCACAGCATCATCGAACAATGCCCGACACAAATCCTGCTCCCCAACACACGGGCGGACGCGGCCGACTATCGCGACGGGCTCAAGCTGACCGAACCCGAATATCTGGCGGTGCGCGAAGACCTGACGGTCGGCGGCCGACGCTTCCTGCTCAAACAGGGCAACGCCTCGGTGGCCTGCGAGCTGGACCTGACCGGCCTCGATGACCTGGTGGCCGTCCTTTCCGGACGCGCGAGCACGGTACGCCTCATGGAACGATTGATCGCGGAAGTCGGGCCGGACCCGGCGGCCTGGCTCCCGCTGTTCCGCCGGCAATGGCGGTCGGCAGCAGCTTGAACCCTGGGCGAGAGGAAGGAAACGCCATGAAGTTGCGTAGATACATGCTGGCCGGCGCCGCGGCGCTGGGGCTCATCGGGACGACGGCCGGACCGGTCACGGCACAGATGGCCGTGGTGGACGTTCGGGCCATCGCACAGGCGATGCAACAGGTCCGGCAGCTTCAATCCCAGCTCGCCCAGCTCCAACAGACCTATGCGGCCATCGCACACTTGCCGCAGGCCGAGCTGAACCGGCTCGCCCAACAGCTCAACACCAACCAGTTCCGCAACCCGCTCGGCACGTCGTCGGCGAATATCGGCGGATTGCTCGACGGGTCGGGAAATCTGGCGCCGGGGGCGCAAGCCTACCTCGACCGGAACAAGGTCTATTCGCCAACCGGGCAGGACTTTCAGGCGCAGCAGATGGGGCGCAACGCGACCGGCATCGCCAACACGCAGGCAATGGCGGCGCAGCTCTATCAATCGGCTGCATCTCATATCCAGACCTTGCAGAGCCTCGAAGGTCAGCTCACCGTCGCTCCCGATGCGAAGGCCGTCGCCGATGTTCAGGCGCGCATCGCGATGGAACAGGCAGCGTTTCAGGGCCAGCAGCTCCAAGCCCAATCGCTCGCCATGTGGCAGGCGGCACAGGAACGGAACCAGGATCAGCGCAACGACGAAATTCGTCGGCAGCAGATCGACAATCTGATTCAGCAGGCGAAAGCGCACGGGGGCTGACGGTGGAAGAGCCTTGCACCGTGCAAATATGGTGGGCGCATCCGTCGAACCTCGCACTGATGATGCTGGCGGGTTTCGCCTTCGTCGTTGGGACGATGGCGACACCGAACCGGTCCCCGGCGATTGAAGCCGGCCAAGATCGGGGATAGCCGGCGATGAACGACATTCAGTGGCAGGTCTTCGCCTACATCGTCTCGAAGGTAGAGACACCGCTGATGACCGCCGTGGCGAGCGTGATGAACGCCTTCCTGACGTTCGTGGCGGCGCCGCTCAAGGTGGCCCTTGTCCTCTACATCGCGCTCACCGGCATCCTCATCATTCGCGGCGAGACCAACGAGGCCGGCGCTCCGCTGCTCGGTCGCATCCTCAAGATGGCGCTGGTGGTGTGGGTCATCACCGGCGCCGGCATCTACCAGCAATATGTCTACGACTTCTTTTTCACGACCTTGCCGACTGGCCTCGCGAACGCGCTCACGTCCGGGGGCCGGGCGCAAACGATCACAGCCAACAGCTTCGATCAGGTGTGGATCAAGGCATGGCGGGCGGGGCTGGAAGTCTGGCGGACACTTTCATGGAAGGATATCGCCGAGAAGGCGGTCATCGTTCTGTTCTGGTTCGTCGCGATCATCTCGACGGTCTTCTGCTTCGCGATCTGGATGATCTCGCGCGTCCTGCTTGCGCTCTATATCGCGATCGGGCCGCTGCTGGTCGGCCTGGTCCTCTTCCCGGCGACGCGCGCGATCTTCGAGCGCTGGATCGGCTCACTCATCTCGTGCGTGATCCTGCAAATCACGACGATCGTGCTGCTCTATATCGTCCTCCAGGTCGAGGCGGAGGTGGTCGGCCAGGTCGCAGCGCTCGGGTCGGTCGACTCGATGGCGATGATCCAGGTGCTGCTCGCCGGCGTCATCTTCTTCGCCGTCGCGGCCTTCGTCGCCTTCCAGCTCCCCGGCATGGCATCCTCGCTCGCCGGCGGCCTGCACTTCCATGTCGGCGCAGTCGCCCGGACGATGCAGAACACCATCGGTTCGTTCGGCCGAAATCGACCGGACGGAGCGGGTGGCACCTATCGCGAAGGTCGCAGCGGCGCACTCGGTCTCGGCCACTATGCCGGATCGTTGGCCGGGCGCGGCGCGCTCGCAGGCGGACGCGCGGTCTACCAGCGCGTCCGCCCGACCACCGGCGGCTCTCTTTCCGATCGCGGCCCCGGATAGGCGCGCTCACGCGCGTCAAAGCCCGGAGTCCGCCCAAAGCCAGGAACAAACGATGATCCGCCGGTTCTATTTCGCCCTTTTCCTCCCGGTCCTGCTGGCCGGCTGTGCCGGCCATCCACTTGCGGAAGCGACGGGTTCGCTTCGCCCCCTCAACGCCGGGCGCTGGGCGCCTACGGCAGACGATCTGCGCGGCCCCCGCGCACCGCTCCCGCCAGCGTTGTCGCCAGCTCTCAACCCGGAGGGCGCTGAATGAAGTTACCAGGTCGCCGCACCGCGCCGCCCCAGGCGCAGTATGCGCAGCCGGTCACTTCGGACCCGGCTGTGCTCGATGCGTATTTTCGTCAGGTGTCCAGCTATTCCGCCGACACCAATCGCTATTATCAACGATTGGCGCGATCGGGCTTCATCGTCGGCGCGATCGGCGCGACGCTCGGGCTGCTCGGCGTCGGCGCCGTCGCCATGCTCGCTCCCTTCAAGACAGTGTTGCCGTTGGTGTTCCGGGTGGACAACGCCACAGGGGCGGTCGAGCGCGTCTATGACGTGCGCGGCGGCGACATGGCGGCCACGGAAGCGACCCAGCGCTATTTCCTTTGGCAATATGTCCGGCTGCGCCAGGGCTACAGCGCCGCGGAGGCGGAAGCCAACTTCAACGCGGTCGCGCTCATGTCGTCGCCGCAGGTCCAGGCGGAATATGCGGCCGACTTCCAGGGCACCAACCCGAACAGTCCGCAAGTGGTCCTCGGCCGCGACGGTTCGGCCTCGGTACGCTGGGTTTCCACCTCGTTTCTCGGGCCGAAGCTCGCGCAGGTCCGCTTCGTCCAGATCGAGCGCAAGGGTGACACACCGCTGCCGATGAAGCGGATGGTGGCGACGATCGCCTTCGACTTCGCGGCGGGCGGGGTCAACTCCTCCACGATGAACGTCAATCCGCTGGGCTTCGTCGTCACCAGCTACCGGGCCGATACGGAGGTCGTGCAGTGAGCCGCACCCTGCTTGCGGGCGCGGCGCTGATCCTCGCCCTGGCCACCAGCCCGGCCGGCGCCGAACAGACGCCGCGATCGGGCGGCTACGACGAGCGGGTCCAGGTCGTCGCCTACAATCCCATGAACGTCGTCCGGGTGGTCGGAAGTCCGACCAACTCGACGCAGATCATTTTCGCATCCGGGGAGGAAATCACGCAGGTCGCGATCGGTGATGCCGACGCCTGGCTCGCGCAGCCGGCCGGCAACCTGCTTTTCATAAAGCCGACCGAAATCCGTGTCTCGACCAACATGCAGGTCGTCACCAAGCGGCTTGATGGTTCGAACCGCTCCTATCAATTCCGCCTTCTCGCAGCTCGCCGTGGACCGGCTGGGGAAAGCGCGGCGATCTACGCCGTCACCTTCACCTATCCGGAGGACGCGCGCGCGGCCCGGGCCGCGATCGACGCACAGACGGCTGCCGTCGCGCGCGAACACGCCGCGCAATCCCGCCTCTCGCAAGCCTGGGCGGAGGGACCGCGCAACTGGCGCTACGTCGCGCAAGGGTCAACGATGCTCGAACCGATCGAGGTCAGCGATAACGGGCGACAGACGGCATTCCGCTTTCCCGGCAACATGCGCGTGCCGACGATCTACACGGCCGCGCCGGACGGGACGGAGACAATCGTTCCCTACACCATGAACGGTGACATGGCCGTCGTTCAGACGACCGCGCGCGAGTTCACCCTGCGGGACGGACAGGAAGTCCTTCGCATCATCAATCAGGGGTTCGATCCGGTCGGCCGCAATCCCGGCACGGGAACGGGCACGCCGGACATGACCCGCATCGTAAGGGGGGCCGGTCTATGACCGACACGCACAATCCGCCGCGTGCGCCCGATCTGCCGCCAGAAGGTGCGATCGAGGGCGAGCGCCACGTCTCGGAAGTCGCCGGGCGCGCTCCGGTCATCTCGAAGCGCGCCGGTGTCGGCGTCATCGTCGCAGGAGCCGCCATCGTCTGCGGCGTGATCCTGCTCACCTCGTCCAAACCCAACCTGAAACCCGATCCGGGGCCGCCTCTTACCGTGCGGCCGGCGGTCACGTTCGTCCCGCCGCCCCCGGCGACGCCTCCACCCGTGCCGGCCTTGCCGGACCAGGTGCCGCCACTGCCGACACAGCCCGTCATGATGCCGCCGGCGCAACCCTCGCCCGGTCAAGCCGCGCCGGCCCCTCGGCCGCAACCCCGTCTGCTGGTCTACACGTCCGGCGCTGCCGGCCGCTCCAACGGACCTGGCTCGGGCACCATGTCATCCGACCCCTATGGAATGGGAAGCCAAGGCGTGCCTGCGGGCTACGGCGGCCCTCCGGGGCAGGATGGAGCCGGACTGACGCCGGCAGGCTTCTATGGGGCTCCTGGGGGCCAAGGCGGGCAAGGGGGAAGGGACGAGCTGGCGGCCCGGCTTCAACCGACGCAACTCACTGGCGTCTCGGCCAACGTGCTGCGCAACCAGCCCTACCTCCTGACCACGGGGACGCTGGTTCCCTGCATCCTGCAAACTGCGATGGACTCGACGCTGCCGGGCCTCGTCACCTGCGTCATCCCGCAGGATATCATGGGAAAAACGGGCCTGACATTGCTCGACCGCGGCACCCGCGTCGTCGGTCAGTTCCGGGGCGGGGTGCAACAAGGCGTCGAACGCCTGTTCGTGCTCTGGACGCGCGCGGAAACCCCGCAGGGTGTCGTCATCAACCTCGACAGTCCCGCCTCCGATCCACTCGGCCGTGCCGGCATGGATGGCGAGGTCGATCGCCATTTCTGGCAGCGCTTCGGTGGTGCTCTTCTGCTCTCGACCGTGGACGGCGTGATCCAGGCCGGCGTCGCGGCCGCGTCGAAGGAAGGCACGACGACGATCAACACCGGCTCGACACAATCGGTCATCGCATCGAGCCTGAACGGCAGCATCAACATACCGCCTACGGTACGAAAGAACCAAGGCGAGCTGGTCAGCATCTTCGTGGCGCGTGATCTGGACTTCTCGACGGTCTACCGGGTGATACCGACGCCTCCGCGCTACGTCTCTGAAAGCCGGAGAGTTACGAAGTGATCCGGCCGGGGGAAAGCACGCTGCGGCTTCTCCTGGCGCCGATCGCCGCGCATCTGGCCGACCCCACAGTGACGGAGGTTGTCGTCAACCGGCCGGGGGAGGCCGGCGTCGAGCGCCGCGACGGTTGGACATGGCATGAACTGCCCGAGCTGACGTTCCAGAGACTCGACGCCATCGCCACGCTTTGCGCGGCCATGTCGCAACAGGACGTGGGGCCGGAGCGCCCGCTGTGCGGTTCGGTCCTGCCCGATGGTCAGCGCGTGCAAATCTGCCGCCCGCCCGCCGTCGCGGCGGGCACGATCAGCCTGACGATCCGGCGGCCGTCCACTTTCGCGCCGACGATCGCGGGACTCGCGGCCGGCGGCCTGTTCGCGAGAACGGAAGGCGCGACCCGGCGCGCGCATCCGCTCGATACGGAATTGATGGCACTTCACGGCGCCAAAGATTGGGAGCGGTTCTTCCCGCTCGCCGTCCAGGCGAAGAAAACCATCATCGCCACGGGCGACACGGGTTCGGGCAAGACGACGTTCGCCAAGGCGCTGATCCAGGCCATTCCGCTCGATGAACGGCTCGTTACGATCGAGGACACGGCGGAGTTCATCGGCCTGCCGCAGCGCAATCTCGTGTCGCTTTTCTACTCGAAAGGCGACCAGGGCGTGGCCCGCGTCCGTTCGGAGGATCTGATAGAAGCCGCGTTGCGGATGCGACCCGATCGTGTGCTCATGCAGGAGCTGCGCGACGGTGCCGCCTTCACCTTCGTCCGAAGCATCGCGGCCGGGCATCCCGGCTCGATTACGACATGCCACGCCGGCAGCGCAGCCGGCGCGTTCGATGCGCTACGCCTGATGGTGAAACAGCACGACGCCGGCAAGCACCTGGCCGACGCCGATGTGTTCACGCTGCTGCACCAGCTCGTCGACGTGGTTGCACACTGTCGCCGCGATCGGCGTGGCTTCGCGATTGAGCAAGTCCACTTCGATCCGCTCTCCAAGCATCCGGAGCCCGGCGCTCTGGCGGCGGAATAGGGGGCAGGATGGACGACTTCTCCGAATGGCCCGCACCTGCCAAGGCGCTCGCGGTTCTCGTCGCGGTCATGCTGGGCGCGGTCCTCTGGTCCGTCGTCGCCTCAACCATATTCCTCGCCGGCACCCAGCTTCTGACGGCCGACACGCTGCCGCTCGTTCAGTTCTGGCAATACCTGCACTATTACGGCCTCGGGCATCCTGTCGTCGGCCTGTGGCTCAAGATCGCGGGCGGCGTCGCGACCGCCCTTCCGACGCTCCTGTTCGTCGCCCGTGTCGCACGGAAGGGCTGGCCGGGCATAATACAACGCGATCTTCACGGCGAAACGCGCTGGGCGCGGCGTAGCGAGTTGGTGAAAGCCGGCCTCTACGAGACGTTCCGCGGCCTCTATGTCGGCCAGAACCGGCAGGGCCGCTATCTGCGCTTCGGCGGCCCGGAGCATGTCGCCTGCTACGCCCCGACGCGATCGGGCAAGGGCGTCGGCCTCGTGATCCCGAATTGCCTGCTCTACGAAAGCACGCTGGTCTGTCTCGATGTGAAAAAGGAGAATTGGGCCGCGACGGCAGGCATCCGCGCTGCGGCGGGACAGAAGGTTTTCCTGTTCGATCCGCTGGCACCGGACGGTCGCACGGCGCGCTACAATCCCTTTTCCTACGTCCGGCGCGGGACGATCGACGCTTTCGAGGACATTCAGCGCATCGCGCAGATGGTGTTCCCGCACGTCTCCGGCGATCAGCAGTTCTGGACGGACTCAGCGCGATCGGCGTTCACCGGCGCGGCCGGCTTCCTGGCCGAGACGCCCGACATGCCGCTCACCTTCGGAGAGGTGTTGCGCCTTCTGTCGAGCGTCGATGGCGCGCAGTCAATGTTGGAGCGGATCGAGGCACGCCGACAGCAGGGCAAGCCCTATACGGAAGCGACGGTGAAGGCGCTTGAGGATTATCTCAAGGGCAGCGCCGATCTGGTGAACAGCATCCGCAAGACGATCACGGCGCGGTTATCGCTGTGGTTCAATCCTCGGATCGATGCCGCCACGGCGGAAAGCGATTTCGACCTGCGCGAGCTGCGCGCGTCCCTCCATGCGATCTATATCGGTGTCACGCCCGACAACATCGCGCGCCTGCGCCCGCTGCTGGCCCTGTTCTTCCAACAGCTCGTTGATCTGACGATCCGCACCCTCCCCCAACATGATCCCCGTGCGAAGCACCAGGTGCTCATGCTGCTGGACGAGTTCCCCTTGCTCGGCCCCATGCCGGTCCTCGCCGACGCCTTCGCGTATGTCGCCGGCTACAACATCCGCCTCATGCTCATCATGCAAAGCAAGGCGCAACTCCGCGACCGCGATCTCTACGGGCCGGACAAGGCCGAAGCCATCCTCGACAACTGCGGGCTGGAAGTCGTCTTTGGCACCAAGGATTTGAAGCTGACGGAAGAGCTGAGCGCACGCCTCGGCTACGACACGGTTGAAGGCACGAGCCGGTCGGGGCCGCGTTTCTGGCGCGCCCTTCGGCGCGACAAGCTCAACCTGACGGAAACGGATCAGCGCAGGGCGCTCCTGCTGCCGCAGGAAATCGCCCGGCTGAAGCCGCTGGAAGCGATCTTGATCCGTCCTGGCCTTTACCCGATCCGGTGTCGGCGCATCCGGTATTTTAGGGATCGGACCTTCACCCGTCTCCTACGCTCCCCGCCGATCGTGGAACCGATCGAAGTCACGGTGCGGCTCGACCAGGGCAAGGGGTTCGAGCCGATCGCGGCCGACAACCCGCCGCCCTGCCCCGCTCCACCGCCGGCACCGGCAGACTTGCACGGTGCAAGCCCTCCGCCATCCGCCGCGCCCAAACCCACTCGCGCGAAGCCACCTCGCCGGAGGGCGAAACCGGCCTCCGACAACGTGGTGGAACCGGCCGGGACGGAGGGTGAAAGCGTCACGCCACTCGCGCGCCGCGCCGAACCGAAGACCGACGCTACCGGCGAACCGGAGCTGCCGACGATGGCGCCGCATCAATCGGATGGCCTCATCGGCGCGATCCTTGGGGCGGAGGTCGATCTGAGCGAGTTCGGCCTGTCGGACGGCAAAGCGGCTGTCGCCGCGATCGTCGGCGCTACGCCGACCGTGGAATCCCTGACCCGTGGAAGGAAACGTGCCGGATGAATGCCCGATCGACCCTGCCCCCCACGATGCTATTCGTCGCCCTCACCATTCTTACCGGCTGCGACCGTGACCCGCGCAGTGCCGAGTTCTTCGCGGCGCATCCGGATGAAGCTCGCACAGTGCTGGCGAGTTGCACGGCGGGAACGCAAGCCGGTCCCGAATGCGCCAACGCCAAGGATGGGCTGAGCGACTTCACCCGCAAGCAGTCGATCGACAATCTCATTGAGCAAGCCAAGGCGCACGGCGGATGACCGATGGCGCCTCTTCATCCCTCCCCGACCAACCGCCAACAGGTGGAGTTCGCTATGGCTCTCGCTGACAGCGCCCGGAACGCATTGCGTCCGACCAACTCGATAGAGGCCGTACCCCCGCCCCCCGATCGTGATTTGCAGGGTGCAAGACCGTCCGGCTCGGCTCCGGGCAAGGCAGCGGCGCCCTACACCACAGAACCCGAGGCCATCGCCAAAGCGTACTACGTCGAGGATCGGGGTAGGGAACGCCGCTATTTCGATGACTATCAGCGCAAGGCGCTCGCCATGCGCGCGACCGATACGTCGATCAGCTCGAAGCGCGAAGACCTGAACACGGTGCGCGCCATGCTGGAAATCGCGGAGGCGCGCGGGTGGCACTCGTTAGAAATTCGCGGTTCAGCCGAGTTCAAGCGCGAAGCTTGGATCGAGGCGACTGTGCGTGGGCTGGAAGGCCGCGGCTACACCCCCAGCGATCTCGACCGGCAGGAAGCCGATCGACGCGCCGGTGAGCGCCGCCAGGCGAACGAGGTCCGCGCCGTGGCGCGGGAGGAAGCGCGGGAGGACCGTGCTGCCGGCAAGCCGGCCCCAGCAGCGCAGCACGAGCGTGAGGCTCGCGAGAAGCAGCCGGGCGAACCCGCACAGCCGACGATCGCGGACAACCGCCGCACGATCCGCGAGGCGCAGAAGGAGCTATCGGCGGATGGGCGGGTCATGCTGGCTGCACTTTCGGAGAAGATCGACCGGCAAATGAACCGCCTCAACACCGAGGCCAAGACCGAAATCAAGGCGTTCGTCGGCACCGAGCTGGTGAAGAAGGAACGGGCGGAAGGCCCGACCGTGCTGTCCGCCGAGATGAAGCGAGCCGCAACCACTCCCGAGCCAACACGCGCTCCGGCGCCAGTACCAACACCGGCCGGTCGCCGGATCGAGCCGGAGGCTCCACGCCGGACCCTCGGCCGGTGAGATAGGCGAGCTACATGGCGAACGCAGAGGATCACGTCTGGCGCCTACCCGTCACGGTGAAGGGCGGTGACGCGAAGCTCAACCAAGCCCCCTCCCCTCGCGCACTCTCGGCCGCCGCCAAGGCCCGCCTCGGCCGGATTGTGGCGCGCGCGCCAGAGGCGATGGTCAAACTGACGGGGCGCTCGCGCGGCGGCCCGACGCACCTCAAAGCGCATCTCGACTACATCACCCGCAACGGGCGCCTTCAAGCCGAGACGCAGGACGGCGAGAAGATCTCCGACCGGGCGCGGCTTCGCGCGCTCCATGACGACTGGCTGCTGGCGAATGCGGCCGAGTCTCGCGGACGATCGACACCGAACGCAACGCAGAGCGTCGCCTTCATCTTGTCGATGCCCCCTGGCACCCCGCCCGATCGTGTCGAGGCAGCAGCGCGAACCTGGGCGCGTGAAACCTTCGCCGGCACGCATGATTGGCTGATGGCCCGTCACGACGACACGGGACACCCGCACGTCCATATTACGGTGCGCGCCGTAGGGCGAGACGGCCGACGCCTCGCTCCCGGCCCTGCCGATCTACAGCAATGGCGGGAGCGGTTCGCGCGCGAGCTGCGGCGCCTTGGCGTCGAAGCGGAGGCTACGCCGCGTCAGGCGCGGGGGGCCATTCGTAAAAACCGACCTTCCGCTCTCCAGCGAAGCGAACAGCGCGGCCAGGAGCCGCGTGTGCGCCGAGCTGAGCGCGAGGACGTGGAACGGGAGGCAAGCGGGCCGAAGCCGTCGCAACCTCGTGATTGGAGTCGAGACATTCAGAACCGGCAGGAATCCATTCGCCGCGCCTACCTCTCCCATGCCGACATACTGATTCGGGGGGATGCCGCCGATCGCCAGCTCGCGCGCGACATTCGGCGATATGTAGCAGATATGCCCGTACCGCTGACTCGACGGCAGGCGATGACCCTTGAGCTGCGCAGGGTGCTCGACCAAAGGCACGACCAGGAAGCACGTCCCGTCCCTTCTGCCCCGACAAAAATTCCGAATGCCTTCCGAAATCAAACGCCAGCCCAGAGCCTCAACCCCGAGATCGCCTCTAGTTCGCCTGGGCCAAAGCGACAGCGCTAGGTAGACCTCCTGTCCCTATCGGGCAGAGCTTCGGGCGAGCACATTTTCTCAGCGGTCTCGATCGCCAATCTCAGATGCTCCGGAGCCTCGGCTACGGGACTTGAGTCTAACAATTCAGCCGCTTGACGCATGAGAATCAATGCTCGTTCAACCGGATTCCCGTGAGCATTATCCATCCCCGGCTCCACAAATTGGCGGCTGCAAGACAGCCGGCGGCACACTCCGAAAACGGAAGCGTGCCGGCCATCAACCGGGTGTTGGAAACCTGAAACGAGACAGGCGCGAACGCCTTTGGGCCGGGCGGCCTTGGACATAAACGTCCGCCACCCGGTCTATGAGCTAGGACCGGCTCTCGTTTCAGAAGGTTTCCACGCCTCCACCCACGTCTCCGCAGGCTCCTAACCAGTACCATACCAAAGCCTGCACGCAAGCGGATCGGGCCGCTAGTCTTGCACCGTGCAAGGATTGGAAGCGTCAAGCCCCGCCCCGCTTACGCCATTGCCGCGAGCAAATGCCTAGTCACGCTTGGGTCGAGAAGGCACCGACCTGTATCGCATCGAGCGGTATGCGCTCAACGCGCTCCGCCGCCAGCAATATTTGAGCTAAGGTTATCTGGCTAAGTCGCCGTTCGATCTCTTGATCCAGATCTTCGTAAAGATCGAAGACAACCCGGTCGATGGCACGACCTTCATCGCAGTTCGACTCGGGCATTCCGTATCGGCTTCGGAATGGACCATTCCCCTGAACCGCATGGTATATGTCCCAAAGCGAAACCTGATCCGCCGACCTCGCCAAACGATATCCGCCTCTGGCGCCCAAGACGGCTTCCGCGAGGCCAGCCTTCACCATCGAGCCGATAATTCGCTTCGCTATAAGTGGGTTCACTGAAATGCTGTCGCCTACAAACGACGCATTTGACAGCTCTGGGCTATGGTAGGACAGGACGCACATAGCATGAACTGCAACCGCAAACCTCTGGTCCACTCCCTTATTACCTAGACCGTCAGGCATCTGATGTTCCTCAACAAGGGGCGTCGCCCCCTCTCATCTGGGGCGACTTCGAGCTCCGCGGTCCCGTTTTGCGTCGCGCAAAAGTTCCACTACTTCGACAGAAGTCGTAGCGCCATTTCGCTCCACACGGGAAAGCCTATTTTATCTCTTCCTTACAACCTCTTGCGTAGCACGCCATGCATTTGGCGGGGGCCGCGGTGCAACGCTACCGCGCACATTGACACGCCGCACAAACGCTAATAGCTATGGTTCCTGTATCCATTGCCTTTACGACGGCATGAGTGTCTGGGGGGCGGTTATGAACCTTACGGGCGTGGGCTTCATCGCTATGCCAAATGGGCGGCGATATGCAGGCTAGGATCGACACCGCACGAATCGCCTCCTTATCGTCCGGAGAAGTTCCTTCTAGCACCCTCGCCGAAATTCTGAAAATCGACTTCGATATTCTCCTCAAGGCGATCGTTCCTGATTTCCGGTCTCCGGACTTCAGTCGCGAGGGTATCTCGCGCAAGATGAGTCTGTATGGAGAAGCGCTCCTTAACTATGGTGGCGCTGAACTCCTTGAGCTCCTTTCAAGTCACGCAAGCGATACAGTTCGCGGTCTTTCGGTATTTGGGCTGGCGCATCATCACGCTCGCTCATCTTCTGACCAGGTTGTCGCAATGGTTCGCCCATTTGCCGCTGATTTACATTTTGGTGTGCGGGAATGGGCTTGGCTCGCTGTTCGGCCGATACTTGTATCCGATCTGGATGCTTCGATCGGTATTCTTTCGACGTGGACGCATGATAACGACGTAAACATTCGCAGATTTGCGGTCGAAGCCCTGCGCCCCCGCGGTGTCTGGTGCAAGCACATTGCTGATCTGCGGAGCAATCCATCGCTTGGCCTTCCAATCCTAGAGCCGATGCGTCTCGAAGCAGAGAAGTACGCACAAGACTCGGTAGCAAATTGGCTCAACGACGCCGCCAAGGATAACCCTGGGTGGGTCAAGGATTTGTGTTCAAGATGGAAGGATATGGCTCCCGCTGATACGCGGACGAAGCGAATAACCACAAGGGCTTTGCGATCACTTTCTTAGGATAGTGCGATATGTCGGATAAGATCGGCCGCTTTAAGAATGCTCACCTCCGGTTTACACCTCCCGGATTGATGCGTCATGTAGCCGTTCGCCGCATTGCAGCGAGCGATCTGGATTTCCCTGGCGTCGAGTTTAAGATTGCTTCGTCAGAGGCAGAGATGGCGGCCGCCTTTGAATTGTTGAAAGAAAGCTATGTACGGCGCGGCATCGCTCGTGAAGGGCAGATGCGGCTACAGATCATAAGTCTTCTGCCAACTACGACGACATTTATTGCGAAGTCAGGTGACGAGGTTATCGGGACAATCTCGCTTATCGAGGACTCTGACCTTGGCCTGCCAATGGAGAAGGTCCACCCTGCCGAGGCTGTCGCTATCAGAAAGTTGTTCCGCAGCGTAGCAGAGGTGGGCGCTCTCGCCGTTCGGCCAGACTACCGGCGGAGCGGCCTGTCCATCATGCTTTATAACATGCTCTACCGCTGGGCTCGGCAATGGCGGCGCGTGGACGATCTCCTCATAGCCGTGCATCCATCAGCACAGTTCTTCTATAAGAACATATTACTATTTGAGGTTATCGGCCCGCCTCAGCGTTATGAGGATCTTCAAGGCGCCGCCTCGTTACCATTGAGGCTCGATATACTCGGGGCACAGTTACGGTTTTACCGCGTTTACCGCGATCGTATCGTTGATACGAAATGTCGCCGGGACTTCTACAGCTTTTTCTGTGGCCCAACAGATCGGTTCAATTTTTCAGACCATCCGCACTATGCGGAAAGTCAGCGGTCGTCCGGACCACTGAAGGACGTGGATGTTCTCCGCTTATTCAATCGATTCTCGTTGTCAGCGGAAACGATTCAAGAGCGCGAGGCAAGAGTCCTACACCGGCACTTCCCCGATGTCAGCTTCATGGCGGAGGGGACCGTATGAGCGTCGCCATTGTACGAGCTGTCCTGCATGAGGCCTTCAAAGGGCGTCGTGCCGATCGCATTCCCGAGACTGAGCTAGTGATGAACGCCAGTCAGACAGTCGCAGACTATTCAAGCTGTGGCGATCAGGACGGCGCACTGTATGGACCTTACCTTTACAACGCCCTTCAAGTATCAGCTCGCTTGAAAGAGGGCGACAAGGTAATCGATCTCGGCTGCGGTTCAGGTCGGTTACTGAATATTATTGCTCAATGGAACCCCGCCGTCGAGTTCATTGGTGTTGACCTTGCGCCTGCGATGCTCGACGCCGCAAGGCAGCAAGCCTCAAAGCTCGGGTTGGGGAATGTCACCTATCGCTCGGGAGATTTCTCGACGCTGGACGATTTTGAAACGTCTTCCGCTGACGCGGTAATATCATCAATGGCGTTACATCATCTCCCCGATCGATCTGCCCTCACTCGCTGCTTTAGCGCAATCGGGCGAGTATTGCGCGCGGATGGCACGCTTTATCTGATGGATTTCGGGCGCCTTCGTTCCATGGAAGCCATCGAAGTGTTCGTGTCCCTCGTGGCTCGGACTGAAAGCACGGCCCTGAGCGAGGATTATCGCGCGAGCCTGAAAGCAGCCTTTCTGCCAACCGATTTTGCCGACGAGGTTGTCAAACTCGATCGGGTCGGGATCGAGTTGCATCGTACTATCATCGCGCCGCTCGTGATAGTCGTGAGCACACCGCTTCCCTCCACTCCGCTGCGGCCATCGGTAGTTACTGCTTATCGGCGTGCGGTCCAGACTTTGAGTCGCAGCCGTCAGTCCGAACTCAACCAGCTTCGGTTATTTCTAAAGCTGGGCGGACTGGCCGCACCACTATGAAGATGGATTGTAACAGCAAGACTGCAAAGCTTTGGGCCTTTCGAGATGCGATCTCGGAATGTGGAGATGCGGGCCGACTGCTCGATGATCGGGAGGCCTTGGTAAGAGGTCGAGACACCTTTGCTCATGGCGATGATTGCGCGCCGTTTGTCATCGTCAAGCTTTCTACGACAGACGAAGTGGAGCGGGCACTTGCGCTGGCGCGCCAGCACGGCTTGAGCGTTCAACCCGTATCGACCGGCCGAAACTGGGGCTACGGCTCGATCCGCCCGGCGTCCAGCGACACCAAAGTCATTTTCGATTTGAGCGGGATGACCCGCATCCTCTCGTTTGACGAAGAACTCGGTATCGTAACGGTCCAGCCAGGCGTCACCCAGGGCGATCTTGATCGATTTCTCAAGGCGCGGGATGCTTCGTACATGGTTCCCACGACGGGCGCCGGTCCTTCTTGCAGCTTGCTCGGCAATGCCCTTGAGCGAGGCTATGGCCTCACCCCGATCGCGGACCACTTCCAAGCCGTCCTCGGCCTGACGGCAGTGCTGGCGAGCGGCACGCGATACACCTCTCCCTTTCTCGATCCGAACGGAACCGACGCGTCCCGGCTTCCGGTCTACCGCTGGGGTGTCGGCCCTTACCTTGACGGCCTGTTCGCTCAGAATGGCGGTGCGATCGTCACCAGCGCCACCATCCAGCTCGCCCCTCGGCCCAAGCGAACCGAAATGTTCTGCTTCTGGCTGTCAGACGAGCGCCACCTTCCGGCCGCGGTCGCGGCGGTGAGGGAGTTGATGACCCGATCAGGTCTCATGATCGGGGGCATCAACCTGATGAACTCGGCCAGAGTTTCGCTGGTGGCGGGAAGCTCCGCGTCAGCCGGGGCGCCGTGGATCGGGACGGGCGTTCTCTATGGCGATCCGGCAGCGATAGCCGCAGGCCGGAAGATCATACGCCGCGCTTTAAGCCCCCTGTCGCGTCGAGTCGTATTCATCAACCCTATGAAACTTCGACTCCTGCGGTTTTGCTCGGGCATTCCGCTCATCGGGCGGAAACTCACTGCGCTTCAAAACTCGGTTGCTTCGGCGCATAACGTACTATCCGGCTATCCAGAGGAATTTGCTCTGCCTTTGGCATACAGCAAGCGGGCTGGTGACGTTCCAGAAAGCAACCTCAATCCAGCAAGAGATAAATGCGGGCTTCTTTGGTACGCACCTATAGTTCCGATGCGAGCTGCTTCCGTATCTCTTTACACTGAAATGGCAAATAGCATTTGCCAGAAACATGGATTTGACGCCGCCATAACATTCTCTACTGTTTCCGCTTCGGGGTTTGACAGTACGATACCGCTCGTTTTTCCACGAGATGAAGCGAATAGCGCCCGCGCATTGGAATGCCTGCGTCATTTGATCGATGAAGGACGCAAGCTCGGCTTCCAGCCTTACCGCTTTCACAGCGCGCTTATGGAAGAAGCCACCAGCACTGCGGACGACCACTGGCGGCTAGCGCAATCCATCTCGGCTGTGATCGACCCTGACGGGCTGATTGCCCCCGGCCGATACCAACGTCCCTCCCCTTCGTTCCAAACCGCGGACGCATCCTCATGACAAAGATCGCGCTCATTGGCTGCGGCCTTTCCGGCAAGCTGGCCGCTCTCTACCTGGCCAACCAGCTACCGGATGCCAGCCTCACCATAATCGACGCGGGCGATGATCGCCTTCCCGTCGTAGGCGAGTCGACGGTGGAGGTCACAGTTCAGTTCCTCAAAGCCTTGGGATTAGGCGATCACCTAGAAGAGGAGCATCTACATAAATATGGCCTCACTTATTATTTCAAGCTTCCCCGTGACGCATCTGGAGCGGGACCAGAGTATATCCAACACGAAGCTCCTGGCATCATCCGCTTACCGTCGTACAATCTGAACCGACATAGCTTTGACCGCGAGTTGGGTCGGCGGGTAGATGCCATTTCCTCTCCTATAAAGGGGCGTGTCCAGCATGTACATCTGTCGGGCGAGCCAAAAATAAAGCACCGGGTTGATATAAAAACCAATCAAGATGCGATCGAAACAATAGAGGCCGATTACGTCATTGACTGTTCGGGTCGGTCTCGCTTCCTTACGAAACAACTCCATTTGCAGGCTGAGCCAGCCTATCAGCGATGCAGTTACTGGTTCAGACTAGAAGGGTTCAAGCGTGAAATTCTCACGGGCCTCAACCTTTCTAAGATAAAGCATCATTGCTTCGACTCATACTATGTGACCCATCATTTCTATGGCCGCGGCTATTGGATTTGGGTCATTCCGATGCGCTCTGCCTCCGGTGCCGATTTGGTGAGCTTCGGCATTACCTACAGACCTGAAATGCTCGGCGATAAAACAATGAGCATGGATAAGCTGATTGAAGTGCTTGAGAGGGATCACCCCTCATTGGCGCGATTTGTATTATCCGGGCGAAAGGTCGATGAAAGTCGATACTACAATTATATGTACGAAGCTAAAAGCTATTATGACCCGAAAGGACGTTGGTTCCTCTTGGGCGACGCGGGTTTCACCTTTGATCCGGCTAACAGCGCCGGAATAGCCTATCTCGCACACCAGATTCCGCAAATCACATCGATCATACGCAAGCATGAAAACGGCTCTCTCACCCCCTCATATGTTGGGGCAATGGAATCTCATCTTCGCGCGCAGCTCGCCTTACAAGACCAGTGGAGTAACTGGTACGAAATAATGGACGACCCCATCAAAATGGCTTGGACCCTTGTGGTCGCCAACATGGGGTATTTCCACCTTGTTGTTCCAAATTATATGAGCGGCGCATTTCTCAATGCCGGTGTCGCTATGCAAGTAGCAAAGCTACTTAAAAGATACCCTCCTGGGTCTCAACCGGCTGTCTACCCTTTTCCGAAGCTGCTCGACGCCCTTGCGCGCACTGACGACCCTCATTCGATTATTCGGCGGGCGCCTGCGCTGTACGAGCTTACAGTACCATTTAGCTATTACAGACCCGATGACATTCCTCGCGGAAAGCTGATTAGCAGATATTTTCTGAAACGCGCCTCTCTGCGCTTGAAAGCAATCTCGCTGCTGGATGTTATAGGGAAACCTAGATACTGGACTCTTGCAGCAACTCAACTTGTCCCTGCGTTCGCTGATATCGCTCGTTCTGCTTTGTTACGTGTGGCTCCTTGGACATACGAACGTGAGGCATCGTCCGACCCGTTCAAGCGTAGTGAGTTTCAGCCTCCCTATGCGTTTTTGTACCATGACCATGCGAACCATGCAGGGAGAGCTATTGGTTCGGGGCATCGTGAAAATACGGTAAATTCACACGAGCCAACAGAAGCGGCGGCTGCATGATCGGCGACGCCGCCACAGTGTCCGATCTCTGCCCTGGCCCCCCTTTCACTGCGGTGGACGACGGTTGTTCGATCGCGCGCGCCGTGGCCAGCGGCGAATTGCAGGCCGTCGATCTCGCGGAAGCCGCCCTCGGACGCCTCCGGCGTTCGGGTCCGCGGCTGGGCGCTCTGGCTTGGCTCAACGAGGACCAAGCCCGAAGCGATGCGAAGGCCGCAGATCGGGTTGCTCTTCAGGACGGCATGGCGGCCCTGAGCACCCATCCACTGCTGGGATTGCCTATCACCGTCAAGGAGGGGCTGCGCGTAGCCGGCGCGCCCTGGATGATGGGTTCTTGCTTGAACCGAAACCGTGTCGCCCAGGAGGACGGAAGTGTAGTCGCGCGGCTGCGGGCGGCAGGGGCGGTCATCGTCGGATTGGGGTCTATGGCGGAAATGGCGCTGTGGCCGGAGACAGTGAACCGCCTGACTGGCCGCGCTCTTCACCCGCAAAACCCAACACGGACGCCGGGGGGTAGCTCTGGCGGCGATGCCGCGCTGGTAGCCGCAGGCGCAGTGACGGCGGCAATGGGTGCAGACGGGGGCGGATCAGTACGCATACCCGCCGCCTATTGCGGACTGTTCGCTCACAAGCCGAGTGCGGGCGCTGTGCCCCTGACCGGCCACACGCCTATGGATCAGGGCTCGACCGCTCACGCCGGCGCCTTAGCGCAATTCTTCACACCTGGTCCGATCACAAAGAGCGCCCGCGACCTGTGGCCCTTGCTCAAGGTAGTCGCGGGTGCGGACGGCATTCAGCCAGGCCTCTCCCACGATCCGCTTCGGGAGGCTCCCTCCGCGGCGACCATTGCTGGAAAAACGGTCTATCTGCTGCCGCAGCCGACCATTTGGGGCTCCAGACGGTTCGACCCATCTCAAGTCGCCGCGATCGAGACCGCAGCCCGCCATCTGGAAACATGGGGAGCGAGCGTAAAAGAGGTGCGTGCAGATCTCCTGCGCGATGCCTTTCTCATCTGGCTCGGTACGCTGCGGTCGGCGGCCGACTTTGATCTCGGTCTGATGATCGGCAACGGGTCACGGGTGAAGTTGATCCGAGAGGCCTCAGCCCAGTTCGTCGGCCGCGGAACACACACCGCAGCCGGCCTTATCCTGGCCTTCGCAGCCCGCGTAGACCAAACCGGACCCCGATATTGGAAGCGCTGGTCCGACCGCGGGAAATCCCTTGCGGACGAGCTGTCGGCGATGCTCGCGCCCGATGCGCTGTTGATCTGCCCTCCTGTGCCTGGGGCAGCTCCACGTCACAACAGGGCCTTCCTGTACCCATTCGATATCGCGAGCTGCGCGATCTTCAACGCCTTGGGTAATCCCGCCACCGTCGCGCCGATCGCTATGGGACGTGAAGGACTGCCCCGAGCTGTTCAGATCGTCGCGCACCCCGGCGGCGACCATCTTTCAATCTCGGCAGCTCTCGCTCTGGAACTGTCGATTGCTCAAGAAAACGGAGTTGCCCTGTGACCGCCACTCTCCTCTACATCAACTTTTCGCCACGCTCTGAATCCGTCAGCCGGCGCTTGGCAGAGCAATTCATCAATAAGTGGAGCACACTTCACCCGGACGCCCGGTCCATTTCAAAGGATTACGGGCTTTCTCCCGTGGAGGGTCCGTCCGATGCGTGGATAAAGGCCAACATGACTCCACCGCCAGAGCGCACCGTCGATCAGATCGACCTTCTGGCTGTTTCGGACGGCTTGATAGCTGACATTCATCGCGCAAGTCATATTGTCATTTCGTCGCCGATGTTCAACTTTACCCTTCCGTGGCAGTTCAAGGCATATATCGATAATATTGTTCGAGTGGGTCACACGTTTTCGTTTAGCCCCGATAAGGGCTTTGGTCCTCTACTCGACCCCAAAAAGAAGCTTCTGCTCGTATGGGCAAGTGCAGGAGAGTATCCGCCGGGAACTCCTGGCGAGGCGTATGACCATTTCACTAAATATGTGAGCTTTATCTTCGGGTTCATGGGGCTGATCGACTTCCGTTCCGTAAACGCGGGAAATCAGTGGGGCTCTCCAGAAGCCGTTGAGCTTTCTATCGAAAACGCCAGAAATGACTTGGCGGCAGCCGCCGACACTTGGTGATTTCTTGACGAGCTATTCGATAGAGGCTTTTCTTTTCCATGACCGTTACAGAGCTTTTCCTCGTCTCGACGCTCGTTATATTTGGCGCCCCTTACATTGTCTGGCGTCTACTTGGTAGAAGTGATTGGGCTCCGCTGGTCGTCGTTCAGATCATAGGCGGAATACTGTTGGGTCCAAACATTCTCGGATCGTTGGCACCAAGCACATATGGCACGATCATGAACCCCCAGGTTCTCACCGCGATAAATGGCATCGCTTGGTGGGCGATTATGCTGTTTGTTTGGATCGCTGGAATTGAGCTTGATCTTCGCGAAGCATGGCGGAAGCGCGGAGAAACTGGAACAGTAGCTGCATTCGCGCTTCTTATGCCGCTGACGCTAGGATCAATCGCCGCGTCTGTCCTCATGCCCCATTTCAATTGGGCGGGGCCGAATAGCGCACCGTGGCAGGTAGTGGTCGGCGTTGGTATGTCTTGCTCCGTCACGGCGCTGCCGATCCTGATCCTCTTGATGGAGAACATGGCCATCCTTCGGACTGGCCTGGGTCAGAGGATTTTACGATACGCCAGCCTTGATGATGTTGCGATCTGGGCCGTTCTATCCTTGATCCTGATCGATGTGGAGCGACTTGCTCGGCAATCGCTCTTTTTCGTCTTATTTGTGCCGTTCTCCATGATAATCCGCAAGCTTATCTCGTCCGCAAAAGACGAAGATCGGTGGATTTATGGTTTGCTATGGCTTGCTCTTTGCAGCCTTGGCGCGGATTGGGCTGGACTGCATTACATGGTAGGCGCATTCTTGTCCGGAGCTGTTCTCGACAGCAAATGGTTTAAGATTGAAAAGATGGATGCATTTAGAAACAACATCCTAATATCGATCATGCCTTTCTATTTCCTTTCGACCGGTTTGAAGACTACTTGGGAGATGGGTGGCGCTGGCGCGTTCGTCGCAGCCGGCATCCTGCTCGCCGTCTCCGTTGCAGCAAAGATTCTGGGAATGGTCGCATCGGGGCGCATCCTCAAATGGGAACTGTCCGAGTCGTTGCTTATAGGATGGCTTCTACAGACCAAGGCCCTCATATTGATAATCTTCATAACCGTTCTTCTGGATAAGGGGATCATTACTTCTGATCTTTTCACGACGCTCCTTCTGGTGGCTATCGGATCGACAATGCTGACGATGCCGATCGTCACGCCGATGCTGGCGAAAGGTCGGCATATATTGGAGAAAGCGTAGACCGGATTTTCAGGCTGGCACGCTCTTTTGGCTCCATTGCGCTATCGCAGGCGGATCGGAGGCTGCTGGTCACTACGCGGTGAGCGCCTTTAATCGCCCCGTGATGGCATCATAGTGGGAGGGAGTATGTGTGAATGCGTAGATGCCGTCGCGGTCGCTTTGTCTCTAATGCGCGAGGCACTATCGCTGCTTGACGATCCCGAGGCAGCGCCTGTCGCTCTCCAGCTTCGCCTAGCCATTGAGGAAGCCGAAGGGCTGAACTCTCCTCGCCTGCCCTCCAGAACAGCGGGAGGCTTCGCTAGTGAGGGTGACGGGACACTATAGGCTTGCACCGTGCAAGCCTATTCCCCTTCCTTGAAGCGCCCCGGTCGCCGTCGCGGTCTGCGCCTCCTCGCCTCCTCGGCAAAGCTTGCTCGCGCATCCTCCCGTTCCACCGCGCCTAGCGCAGCCGTAGGCCGGTCTTCGTCCGGTAATCCCCAGTAATCGAAATTACCGCTCATCACCGCTACAACGCGGCGTGCCTCGAAGCGCAGCAGCTCAACGGCTTCCCGCGCAGCCGCACCTTGGTTCGGCGGATACACCCCGGTCTGAACGGCGACGTTGAGGGCGTGTGCGATCTGGTTGACGTTGTTCCCGATCGCGCGAAGCTCCCGAAAAAGAGTGCGCAGCTCCTCGATCTCGGCCGCGTTCCATTGAGGCCGACGCGCCAGATGGACGATCGCAAGTGATCGCAGCCAATTCGCCGGGCTGGTCCCCTGCCCCTGGGCGGCTTCTGCCAGTGCGGCACGCTCCGCCGCTTTGAGCCGGACTCCGATCTGCGCGCCGGTTCCAACGCCTTTCGGTATAGTCGGCGCATGCCCCGTTACGGCCTCGGACACGAGTCGGCGCAGCGCGGCCGACGCGCCCCCGTCAGTGGCCCGTGCCTGCGTCTTGAATGCCTTGGCGAGGTCCGCCGGCACCCACGTCGATAGAAGCTCTTGTCCGTTCCGTCCGCCCATGACGGCCACTGTAATACATTGCTCCCATCAAACATATCCTGCCCTAGTCCCAAGCCAAAGAACTTCGTTCTTCGCCTTGGTCCTCGGCGGGCGAGAGGAAAGGAACGGGAGGCGCGGACACCTTGCACGGTGCAAGGTCAATCCGTCGTCAGCGACCCGTGAGTTGGGCGTTCCAGTCCTTGGCGATCGGGCGCAGTCTGCCAAAGCCAGCGCAGGCGGTCGCGGCCAGGTCATGCAGCCGATCGGCCAGCAGTTCCCCGCCCCTGCCCTGATCCGTCGCCGCGACGAGCCGTGCTGTCCTTGGCAGCAACTGCCGCATCGCGTCGGCCGTCCTTGGACCGAACCCGCCCCCTGTCGAGACGTAGGCGGTGCTATTCGGCCATGTCTCCAAGGTGGCGAGGCTCAAGGCGTCGATCCAGCTTTCCGTCACCGCGATCCGCTGCGCGCTCGACAACTCCCCGATCCAGAACAGCGCCTTGTCACCGCCCTTCGCAAAGCCCTTGTATTGCGGCCCGCGCATTTCCCAACCACAGGGTTTGCCGGCACTGTCCCGGTGAAGCGCCCAAACCGTGCCGTAGATACCTTCGCGCAGCAGGTCCGCCCCCAAGGCCCGCTCGATCGTCGCGACAGGCAGGCCGCGCCTACCCATCATGTAGGCCCAACCCTGCGACCCCGGCGCGACCCGGTGCGCCCGCCTCCAGGCCTTGGCGGCGTCCAGCGGAGCAGGCGGAGCCTTTTCCCGATGGCTCGGCCGCATTTCCGGGGAAATGCCGGCGAGCGGCCGGAGCGCCTTGCGGGCATGGCCCAACGTGCCACCCCATAGGTGCTGCGCGAGCGCCAGCACGTCGCCGCGTGCGTCGTTGAGCGGATCGAACCAGCCTTTGCCGCTGTGGGTGACGATGACGATCTGCGCGGGACCACCACGATATTTCGCAGCGTGAGCGGTGCTTTCGGCCGCGTCCAGTTCCCAACCGGCATTCTCGAGAACGGCTCGGCAATCGACGCGCGCGCGCAGCTCGTCCAGCTCGTCGTCGTGCATCAGTCGTACCGCCAATCGGTGCGCCAACGCACAGGCGGGGGCATCATGCCAACGGTCGGGTCCATCTTCTCGGCGCAGTAACTGTAACCGCCGAACAGGACCGCGGAGACGAACGACACCAAGGCGGCCGATCCGGCATCGGCCCATGCGCCATTCCAGGCAAAGAAGATCGCGACGCCGGCGCCTCCAATGATCCCCATCGACAAGGGAAAGAGGATGAACAGGCGGGCGAACGGGATCGTGAGGATGATGAATCCCCAAAACAGGAAGCGGACCACGCCCCAGCCAATCCACAGCGCACCAAGGAGAAGCCGCCTCGCCAAGGTAGCGAGGCGGCGGACGGGCGAGCTAGATCCTCTGTAGGTCATAGCGGCCCGCCTTCCCTCTACTCGATGCGGACGATCCGCAGCTCGGCGGCGTCCACTTCCTCGATGCCGGTTGCGTAGGCGACCAGCGCAGAACCCTCGCGCTCGCCGCGCCGATCCACCACAAGCCGCCCTGTCTCGCCGTCACCGACCTTCACGATGAAGACAGGCGTGCCTTTCCCGGCCGGGGCAGAGGTCTGCGACGCCTCGCGACGGGCATCCCATTCCGCCTCGATCGACCGTTGCGGAGCGGCAGGAACAGGACTTGCACTGTGCAAGGGCTCCGAAGGCTGACGAACGGGGGCAGGGGCTTCCTCCCGCTCTGGCTCACTCTCGCGGGCGGGAGGGGCGACAGGCGAAGCAACGGGAGCAAGGGGCGGCTCGGAAGCCGGCGCTGGCCGATCCAGAACGATGCTGCCGGTCGGCTTGCCCGTGATGCTGCCGATGATGCGCCGTGCTTCGGTTATGGTGATAAAGGTTTCGGCGTCGGGCAGGGCGTCGATGATCTCGGCCGGCGTCTTTCCCCACTGGCGGAACAGGTCGTAGAGCGCGCGAATATCGGCGTTGTCGAGACGATCGCGCAACTCGGCGGGAAACTTGCCGACCTGCTTGAACGCCGCGACCTGATAATCCTTCAAATTGCAGATGACGCCGATCTGCTTGTTGTTGTGCTTGTCGGCCGAAAGCTGCTCGACGGCTGCGGCAAGCTCGCTGTTGGTGAGGTTCGCCCGCTGCTGGTTCTCGATCACCTGGGCGGCATAGTCGTCCTCGCTGGCGGCCCGCACGATCGCCGGAATGTCGGCCACGGCCGCCAGCTTCGAGGCGCGGAAGCGGCGTGCTCCCATCGCCAGCATATAGCGTCCGTCCACGGGCGGGCGGACGACGATCGGCTGCACCACCCCCTTGAGCTTGATGGACTCGGCCATGCTCTCAAGCTCGGCCTGGTCGAAGCTCTTGCGGGGCTGGTCGGGGTCTTCGTCAATGTCCGCAAGAAGGATGCGCAGAGCCTCGCCCTGTCCCTCGCCGGACGCGGCGCGCAGATTGCCAAACGAGGCGGCGGCAAAGGACGCGCGCGGCTTGGCGGTGCTCTTGGTCGTCTGCTTGCTCATTCGCCCAACTCCATCTTCTGCGCGATCGTCGCGAGGACACCGCGGATTTCCTCGCCCGCGTCACGCGCGGCAGCTCCTTTCATGTTCCACACGGCGTCACTTTCCCCCGCCGATCGCGAATAAAGGTCACGTTTCGCGACGACACCCGGAAAGAGAAGTTTGCCGACTTCCCCCGCCAAGCTCTCGAAAAGCTCACGCTCGCGGCGGCTCTTGCGATCGTAGATCGATGGTAGCAGGCCAAGAAAGAGATGGGGGGGGCGCTTATAATGCTGCGCGACGCCTTTCATGGCGCGCAACAGCTCGGTCACGCCCTGAATGGAATAGTCGTTCATGCCGATCGGCGCGATAACCGCGTCGGCCGCCAGCAACGCCCCGAAAGTGCGGTTGGTCAGCGCCGGTGGCGTGTCGATCACACACACGTCGTAGTCATCGGCGTTCAGCGCGAGGCTATCGCGGAACGTCTCGATGCACTCCCGATCCGCGCCCTCGACGCCCAGCAGCTCGCGGGTCGATCGTGTCACGGTCAGCGAACCGACGCTCGGAACCTTGGTCGGCTCATCGAACAGAGCGACGCTTTCCACGCGCCCGACATACGCGCCGAGGGTCTTGGTGAGGTTGGCCTGTTGATCGAGGTCGATCACCAGAGTGCGTAGGCGCTCTGAGAAATACCACCCTGCATGGGCGACGATGTTGGTCTTCCCGACACCGCCTTTCTCGTTCATTACCACTAGCGTTTTCATAGATCGTCCCTGCATGGACTGGCCGTCGCCGCAGCGGTTGCCGCCGCCTTGGAGCCGGGCCGGCTCACCGGAGCCGACACAGACAGATTAAAGGCTAGGCGCTGTTTCGTCAATAGATGTAAAGGCGTCTTGGACATTTATTTTACGGCCAGTCTTGCACCGTGCAAGCCCTTTCCTCTCTTGCACCATGCGGACCGGCCTTCACAGACCACGATCAAGATTTCGCCGAGTGTATCGGGTGGGACGTTGGTCATGGTGCGCTCTTCCTTGATGCACGGGGTGCAGGCCCCGCCTGCACCCCTGCCTCGTGGCGAACAGCGGGGGGCGAGGGGGGCAAGGTCGAGCTGACCGGGTGGTGCGGGCGCAGGGAGCGCAGCGACTGAGCCACGGCCGGTCT
>Ga0187843_10000364_pt1 | contig 33451 bp, 28 predicted proteins | sample SpaLakP09_SKY_43_FD_134516 | JGI IMG/M metagenome (GOLD analysis project Ga0187843, IMG submission 134516) | Oligotrophic lake water microbial communities from Sparkling Lake, Wisconsin, USA - SP09_SKY_43 | ecosystem: Environmental > Aquatic > Freshwater > Lake | place: USA: Sparkling Lake... | reverse complement strand
GCCGGCGCCGGCGCCGGCGGCGGCGCGCGCGAAGTGCTGCTGGCCATGCGGGCCTGGGCCGCCTGCGGTACCGACCTGGCCGCCTGGTGCGAGCACCTGGCCAATCCGCCGGCGCCGCGCCCCGCGTTCTGGCCGGCCACCGGCCATGCGCCGGGTTTCGCCGAACACGGCGTCACGTGCGCGAAACCGGTGCTGCAGTTGCTGGCCTGCCTGCGCGACCAGGCGCCGTCGCCGCAGCTCGACTGGCTGGCCGACAAGCGCGCCGCGCTCGAAGCGTCGACCGGCATTCCCCTGGCCCAGAACGGCGTGGTGGCCGCGGCCCTGCATGGCATCGGCCTCTTGCCCGACGAAGGCGAAATGCTGACCTTGCTGCTGCGCCTGCCCGGCGCCGCCGCCCACGCGCTCGAGCAAACCCGCCACAGCTTCCGCCAGTTTCCGTTTTTTGAACTGGACCTTCAGAACGATCCGGCCGCCAGGGAGCCAGCATGAGCAAGAACGCCATCCTCGAACAATACGAAGGCGCCCTGCCCACCAGCGTGGGCAAGTGCTTCCCCAGCGAACGCACGGTGTTTCGCGGCCTCGACCTGCACAGCGAATTCAAGGACGCCGACTGGATCGAGCTGTACATCTTCAGCATCGTCGGGCGCCGCCTGCCGGCGTCCCAGCTCAAGGTGCTGCAAAGCGTGTGGGTCTATACCAGCTACCCCGACGCGCGCCTGTGGTGCAACCGCGTGGTGGCCCTCACCGGCTCCACCCGCGGCACCGGCGCCCAGGGCCTGGGCGCGGGACTGGCCGCGTCGGAAGCTGCCATCTTCGGACGCCAGCCTGAAATCGGCGCGGCCGACTTCCTGGTGCGCGCCAAAGCCGAGCTCGATGCGGGAAAAGATCTTGAACAGATCGTGCGCGAGGAACTCAAGCGCCATCCGCGCATCATGGGCTACGGCCGCCCGGTCGCGGCCGAATATGCCGACGAACGCATTGCCGTCACCCTGGCCATGATGGAACGCGAGGGCATGGCCATCGGCCCGCACCTGGCGCTGGCCTTCGCCATCGAGGACATGCTGGAAAAAGTGGCAGGCCGCCGCCTGCCCATGACCTACTCGTCGGTGGTGGTCGCCATTCCCCTGGACCTGGGCTTTTCGCCGCTGGAATGCTACCTGTATATGCAGCCTTCCTTCGTGGCCGGCATGATCCCGTGCTACCTGGAAGCGCTCGAACGGCCGGCCGGGGCGACCTTTGCGTTGCGCTGTGACCGCATCAACTACACCGGAGCAGCCCCGAGGCGCTGGGAGGAGTAGCTTTTCTCGCGGGTTGTAGTACATAATAGCCCGAGAGTAACTACCTCCACAGCGGAAGCCTGCCGATGAATGATGTCAAGCCTGGAAAATTGAAGTTGATGGTAGTCGCGCTCAGCCTGGCGTTCGGCAGTTCGGCGGCCAGCGCCCAAAGCACGGAAGAAGATGAATTGGCCCTGTCCTACGGCGACACGGCGCTGGTCAGTATCGCAACCGGCAGCGAGCAGCCGCTGGCGCGGGTACCGGCCGTGGCCTCGGTGATCACCGCGCGCGACATTGCCGCCATGGGCGCCACCGACCTGGACCAGGTACTCGAGAGCGTGGCCGGCCTGCATGTGTCGCGCTGGTCCGCCCCGCTCAATCCCACCTATATCTTCCGCGGCATCGTCGGCGCCTACAACACCCAGGTGCTGGTGCTGGTGAACGGCATTCCCATCACCTCCTCCTTCGTCGGCAACCGCGGCCAGGCCTGGGGCGGCATGCCGCTCGAAAACGTGGCGCGCATCGAAATCATCCGCGGCCCAGGTTCCGCCCTGTACGGCGCCGACGCCTTTTCGGGCGTGATCAATGTCATCACCAAGACCGCCAGCGCGGTCAAGGGCCTCGAATTCGGCGTGCGCGGCGGCAGTTTCCGCAACCGCGATGCCTGGGTCCAGTACGGCGGCGACATCGGTCCCGTCCAGGCCGTGTTCTACCTGCGTGCGGGCAGCAGCGACATGCAGAAGGGGATCATCGAATACGACGTGCAAAGCTTCCTCGACGGCCTGTTCAACACCGATCGCTCGCTCGCGCCCGGCCGCATGAATACCCGCCGCGAAGCGGTCGATGTCCGCGTCGACCTGAACTACGGCGCCTGGCGCCTGCGCCTCGGTGTACAGGACCGCAAGCTGGGCATCGCCCAGGGCCTGGCCGACGCCATCGATCCGGACGGCGTGGTGCCGGAAACGCGCGTCTACAGCGACCTGGTCTACACCAAGGACAATGCGCTGCCCGGTTGGGATGTCTCGGCCACGGCCGGGGTCTACGAATTGCGCAACCGCGTCGCCAAACCCGGCTACAAGCTGTTCCCGGCGGGCGCCTTTGCCGGCGCCTTCGCTGACGGCGTCATCGGCAATCCCGGCCATTCCGAGCGCCACACCCACCTCTCCGCGACGGCCGTGTATGCGGCCCTGCAGGATCACCGCATCCGGGTCGGCGCCGGCTACCGCCTGGAAGACATGTATGCCACCGCCGAAGACAAGAACTTCAATTTCGTGGTCGTGCCGGGCGCCGGTCCTTCGCTGCTGCCGATCGGCGGCGTGGTCGATGCGCGCAACGATCCGAACCTGCTGTACCTGCAACCGCAAAAACGCAACGTCAAATATGTGTTCGCCCAGGACGAGTGGAAAGTGGCCAAGGACTGGACCCTGACGGCCGGCGTGCGCTATGACCGCTATTCCGACTTCGGCGGCACCACCAATCCGCGCGCGGCGCTGGTGTGGGACGCCAGCTACAATGTGATTGTCAAGGTCCTGCACGGGCGCGCCTTCCGGGCGCCAACTTTTACCGAGCAGCACACCCGCAACAACCCGGTCAATGTCGGCAACCCGAGCATCCGCCCGGAAACCATGGAGATGAACGAGCTGGCCTTCGTATGGCAGGCGCTGCCGTCGGTGCAGACCAACCTCTCCCTGTTCCGCTACCACATGAAGGAAATCATCATCGCCGCGCCGAACGACGATCCGAGCACCGGCAAGACGTACCAGAATACGGGCGGCCAGTCCGGCAAGGGCTTCGAGCTGGAAACCAATTGGGATGTGTCGCGCGAATTGCGCCTGTCCGGCCACCTGTCGGTGCAGAAATCGACCGACGAGGCCAGCGGACGCGATGCCGGCCTGGCGCCGCAGCAGCGCCTGTTCGGCCGCGCCGACTGGCGATTCGCCTCGCAATGGCAACTCGGCGCCATCGTCAACCACGTGGCCGACCGCGCGCGCCAGCCGGGCGATGCCCGTCCGAAAATCGCCGACTACACCACGCTCGACTTCAGCCTGCGGCGCCAGAAAGCGTTCGGCGACTGGGACCTGCGCGCCACCGTGCTCAATGCCTTGAACCGCGATGCGCGCGAGCCGACTACCGCGCCAGGCAACATTCCCTTCGACATCCCCCTGCCGCGCCGCGCGATCAACATCGAACTGTCGTACAAGATGTGACTGTTACAAGAGGCAAACCGGTTTCGGCCGGTTGGCCCCTTCCCTCCGCGCCGGATATGCGTTAGATTCGTGTAAGTTGCATTTTATTAATTTACACACATTCACACAATGCTACTCACACGGTCGCTCCCGGCCCTGCTCCTGACCTTCTGCGGCTCCCTGGCCGCCGAACCGGTGGCCGACGAAGAAGAACTGGCGCAAGTCTATGGCCACATGGCCAGCTTCACCCTGGCCACGGGCAATGCCACCAGCGTGCGCCGCGCGCCCGCGGTCGCGGCCGTGATCACGGCGCGCGACATCGCCGCCATGGGCGCCACCGACCTCGACCAGGTACTGGAAACGGTCGCCGGCCTGCATGTGAACCGCACCGCCAACCTGTATTCGCCGCTGTACGTGGTGCGCGGCATCGTCAGCCAGTTCACGCCCCAGGTGCTGGTGCTGCAGAACGGCGCCCCCATCACCACCCTGTACCAAAGCAACAAGGGCAATCTGTGGGCCGGCTATCCGGTCGACCATATCGCCCGCATCGAAGTGCTGCGCGGGCCCGGTTCGGCCCTGTACGGCTCGGACGCCTATTCGGGCGTGATCAATATCGTGACCAAGAATGCCGGCGATGTACGCGGCACCGACATCGGCCTGCGGGCCGGCAGTTTCGGCAACCGCGAAGCCTGGCTCCAGCACGGCGGCAAGCTGGGCGAGGCCGACCTGGCCATCTACCTGCGCGCGGCCACCACCGATGGCTTTCGCAGCATCATCCGTGCCGACGCCCAGACCCGCAACGATACCCTGTTCGGCACCCACGCCAGCCTGGCGCCGGGCCCGGTCAACCTGGGCAGCGAGGCCATCGACGGCAATCTCGAACTGACGCAGGGACCGTGGCGCCTGCGCGCCGGCCTGAAATTGCGCGACAAGATCGGCACCGGGGCCGGCGTGGCCAGCGCCCTCGATCCGGTCGGCCTGTCGAAAAGCGTGCGCAGCACGGGCGAACTGTCCTGGAACGACCAGCTGGGACGCGACTGGAGCGGCGGCGCCAGCCTGACCGGCCTGTACTACGCCCAGATCACCCCGGTCGACTTCCAGCTGCTGCCGCCCGGCCTGCGCTTTCCCAGCGGCCTGTTCCCGAACGGCATGCACGGCGGCCCCGACACGCGCGAGCGCCACCTGCGCCTGTCCGGCCACCTGGCCTACACGGGATGGCAAGGGCACCAGCTGCGCATCGGCGTCGGGCACGACGACCTGAACCTGTACCGCACCTTCGAGACGCGCAATTTCAGCTATGCGCCGTCCGGCCTGCCCGTGCCCCAGCCCGGCGTGATCGACTATTCCCAGCTCAACCCCTTCCTGCGCCCGCACCGGCGCCGCATCGATTACCTGTATGTGCAGGATGAATGGCAGCTGGGACCGGACTGGGCCCTGACGGCCGGGCTGCGCCACGACCGCTATTCCGACTTCGGCGGCACCACCAATCCGCGCCTGGCGCTGGTATGGGATGCCTCGCTCGACCTGACCGCCAAGCTGATGTACGGACGCGCCTTCCGCGCCCCGGCCTTCATCGAAGCCTATGGCGAATCGAATCCTGTGGCGCTGGGCAACCCCAACCTGCGCCCGGAAACAAACGGCACGCTGGAAGCGGCGCTGGCCTGGCAGGCGCGCAGCGATACCCAGCTCAACCTGACCATCTACCGCTACCGGATGGGCGACATGATCCGCACCGTGCCCAACGCCATCGCCGGCACCGGCGCCACCTACCGCAATACGGGCGACCAGGATGGCCACGGACTCGAGCTCGAAGCCGTGTTCCAGGCCGCGCGCACGCTGCGCATGCTGGCCAATTACAGCTGGCAGCGCTCCACCGACAAGGCCAGCGGCCGCGATGCCGGCTATGCGCCGCGCCATCACCTGTACGCGCGCGCCGAATGGCAGCCGGCCAATGGCATCGTGCTCGCGCCCCAGCTCAACCTGGTGGCCGGTCGCGCCCGCGCCCCGGGCGACGCGCGCCGCCCGATCGCCGACTATGCGACGGTGGACCTGGCGCTGCGGCGCGAACGCGGCCACGGCGCCTGGGAATGGTCGGCCAGCCTGCGCAACCTGTTCAATGCCGACGTCCGCGAACCGAGCCAGGCGCCCGGCCTGCAATTGCCCTTCGATTTGCCGATGGCGCCACGCTCCCTGGTACTTCAGGTGAGCCGGCGCATGTAAGCGACTGGCAGTTGCGGAACAGCCACGCTCCGCATTTTAATGCTGTCTATATAGAAACATATATTACTTTTAGACCAGAAATAACGCTATGATGGGTGCGGCCCAACCCCCGCCGCCAGAGAAGAGAACGCATGAACCACGCCGTCGCCGCTGCACGTGAAGCTGCCATTCTGATTGTCGATGACGCCCCCGCCAACCTTGGCGTGCTGCGCCAGATGATGTCGCAGCAGGGCTACCAGACTTTCCTGGCCACGTCGGGCGAACGCGCCTTGCGCATCGCGCGCCGGGTCCACCCCGACCTGATCCTGATGGATGTGGTCATGCCCGGCATGGATGGCCTGGAAACCTGCCGCCGGCTCAAGCTGCACGCCAGCACGGCCGGCATCCCCGTCATTTTCATGAGCGCCCGCAACGAGGCCGACGACGTCGTGGCCGGCTTCGACCAGGGCGCGGTCGACTACATCGGCAAGCCGCTGCGCATGGCCGAGGTGTGCGCCCGCGTGCGCGCCCAGCTGCAGATCCACAGCCACAGCGGCGGCCACCAGGAACAGGCGCAACGCCTGCGCACCATTGTCGACAGCATGGCCGAAGGCTTGATGGTGATCGAACCGAGCGGCCGCATCCAGTACACCAACCCGGCCTGCTCCGGCTACCTGGGCTACGCGCCCAACGAACTGGCCGGCTACGGCATCGCCGACCTGTTCAATCCGGCGGTCACCGGCGAATGCCTGGGCTATTTCGACAGCGCGCTGAACGATCCGGGCGGCACCGCCCGCATGGGGGCGCGCGAAGTCATGGTGCGCCAGCGCGACGGCACCCTGCGCGCCATGGACCTGACGCTCACGCCCATGCATGTCAGCGAGCCGCTGTTCATCGGCCTGCTGCACGATATCGCCCACCACAAGCAGACCGAAACGCTGCTCGAACGCGCGGCCCTGGCCGATTCGCTCACGCGCATCGCCAACCGCCGCCATTTCGACAGCTTCCTGGAACTGGAATGGCAGCGCGCCGTGCGCAGCGGCGAACCCTTGTCGCTGATCGTGCTCGATGTCGACCATTTCAAGCTGTACAACGACGCGCTCGGCCATGCAGCGGGCGACCTGGCCTTGCGCGAAGTGGCGGCCGTGCTCGACGCGCATGCGCTGCGCCCGACCGACCTGGCCGCGCGCTACGGCGGAGAAGAATTCGTGCTGCTGTTCGCCGAAACCAGCGCCGGCGCGGCACTGGCGCTGGCCGAATCGGTACGCGCCGGGATCGAGGCGCTCAAGCTGCCCAATCCCCGTTCGCCAACCAGCGCCTGGGTCACGGCCAGCGTCGGCGTGGCCACCATCGTCCCGACCCAGCTCGACGAGCCGGCGGGATTTTTCGTGGCCGCCGACCGCGCCATGTACGAAGCGAAGGAAGCGGGCCGCAACCAGGTGATCGGCGTGGACGCCGGCAACCGCGCCTGGGAAGCGGTCAAGGCCCTGATGTCGCTCTGACCTCAGGGCGCCTTGGGATAGCCGGTGATATCGGCGATTTCGCTGTACATCGGCTGCAGGCGCACATACATCTTGCGGTACACGCGCTGGTACAGTTTTTCGTACATGGCGTGGTTGGCCGCGATCGGCTCGAACACGCGCCCGACACGGGTCATGCCCGCGATCGCGGACGCGAAATCCGGATACAGTCCCAGCCCCACGGCCGCGTCGATGGCGGCGCCCAGCCCCGACGTTTCATAAATATGCGGGCGCGCGGTCGGCAGGCCGAAAATGTCGGCCGTCAGCTGCATGGCCGCGTCGCTTTGCGAGCCGCCACCCGAGACCCGCAGTTCGGTGATCTTCACGCCGCTGCGCTGCTCGGTGCGTTCCTTCCCTTCGCGCAGCGCATAGGCCAGCCCTTCCAGGATCGCCCGGTACACATGGGCGCGCGTGTGCACGTCGCCAAAGCCGATGATGGCGCCCTTCGCTTCCGGCCCCGGCACCTTGATCCCCGGCGTCCAGTAAGGCTGCAGCATCAGGCCCATGGAGCCGGGCGGCACGGTGCGCACCAGTTCGTCGAACAGGGCCTCGGGGGCCACGTCCTCGCGCAAGGCGCGCGCCTGTTCGTGATGCCCGAACTGCTCCTTGAACCAGTTGACCATCCAGTAACCGCGGAAGATCTGCACTTCGGTGCTGTAGGCATGCGGGATCGCGGCCGGATACGGCGGAATCTGCGGCGTGACTTCGACATAGCGCGTGCTGGTGGTGTTGATGGTGGCCGTGGTGCCGTAGCTCAGGCAGCCGATATGGGGCGCCTGGCAGCCGGCGCCGATCACTTCGCAAGCCTTGTCGGCGGCGGCGGCCATCAGCGGCAAGCCTTGCGGGATGCCGGTGGCGGCGGCAGCTGCAGCGTCGATGGCGCCGATGCGGGTGCCGGGCGGGACCAGCTCGGGCAGCATGTGCGGCAGCACGGCCAGCGCCTGCCACTTCCAGTCGCGCGCGCCGGCCCACTTCTGGCGCTTGTAGTCGAAGGGTACATAGGCCACCTGCGATCCGGTCGAATCGATGAAGCGTCCGCACAGGCGGTAGTTCAGGTAGCCCGACAGCAGCAGGAACTTGTCGGTGCGCGCCCAGATGTCGGGCTGGTGCGCCTTGATCCAGTTGATCTCCGCTTCGCCGCGGAAGAAATCGATGGTGCCCTTCACGCGCGCCAGGCGGAATGCCAGGGCCCACCATTTGCCCATGGGCGGCACGACGTCGGTGCGGCGCTGGTCCAGCCAGGTGATGGCCGGGCGCAGCGGCTTGCCGTCCTTGTCCAGGTTGACCACGGTGCCGCGCTGGGTGGTCACGGCCACGCCCTGCACGCTGGCCTTGTCGGCCCCCGGCTGCAGCCACAGGCCCTGGCAGGCTTCGCACACGGCTTGCCAGTAGCCTTCCGGATCGTGCTCGGCCCAGCCGGGATGGTCGGAAAAATAGGCTTGCAGATGCACCTGCGATTTGGCGACGATATTGCCGTCCAGGTCGAACAGGATGGCCCGCACGCTCTGGGTGCCGTTGTCGATGGCGAGGATGGTCTTGTTCATGTGGGCAGGCTGTAATGTGCGTTCCAAAGGGCCAGGTAGGCATCCTGGCTGGCGGTCCAGCGTTCGTCGGTCCAGCCAAGTTCGGCCTGGCAAATGGCGCGGATCCGGGCCAGGTGTTCCACCCCGCCGCCGCGCAGCTGCAGGCCGAGGCGGGTGCGGCGCAGCAGCAGGTCTTCCAGGTGCAGGACCGCTTCGGCGCGCGCGGCCCAGCGCAGTTCGGCCCACAGGGTCTGGGTGCCGGGGACGATGTCCAGCTCCCCCTCCTGCGCGCAGTCGAGCAGCGCCTGCGTGTGCTCGCCGTAGCGCCCTTCGATGCGCTGGCGTACGCTGCCGCGCAGGCGCGAGACACTGCGCGCGCGCTGCGGAAAGATCGGCCGTTGGTCCAGTTCCGCTTTCCAGTGCGGCAGCAGCGTGGCCGCCTTGCGCAAGGCGTCGAGCGCGATCACGCGGAAGGTGGTCAGCTTGCCGCCGGTGACCGTCATCAGGCCATCGTCGATCCACACCGCGTGCTCGCGCCCTTCCTTCGACGGGTCCGCCTCGCCGCTGTCGACCACCGGCCGCACGCCGGCATACGTGGCCAGGATGTCGGCCTCGGTCAGGTCCAGCTGCGGGAACTGGACGTCGAGCGCCAGCATCAGGTAATCGAGTTCGGCGCGCGTGATGGCCGCTTCCCTGTCCAGCGTGGCCCCGTGGTCGACGTCGGTGGTGCCGACCAGGGTCACGCCTTCCCACGGATAGGCGAACACGGGGCGGCCGTCGAGCGGATGCATCAGGCTCACCGCCTGCGACAGCGGCAGGCGCCAGGCCGGGAACACCAGGTGGCTGCCGCGCAGTGGACGCAGCACGGGCGCCGCGCCGGCCTGGCCGCGGATGCCGTCGGCCCAGGCCCCGGTGGCATTGACCACAAGGCGCGCCAGCACGCTGTGCGACTGGCCGGTGGCGCCGTCGAGCAGGCGCGCGCCGCATACCTTGCCGTCTTCGCGCAGCAGCGATTTTGCGGCCAGGTAGTTGACGGCGGTGCCGCCGCAGGCCTGCGCTTCCTGCAGCACGCGCAGCACCAGGCGCGCGTCGTCGGTCTTGGCGTCGCCGTAGCAGATCCCGCCTTCGAGCGAGGCGCGCGCGATGTTCGGCGCCATCATCAGGAAGTCGCTGGTGCTCATGTAATGCTTGTTGCTATGCTTGCTGCGCCGGCCCGACATCAGGTCGTAGATGGCCAGTCCAAGCAGGAAGGTGGACTTGCCCGGCTTGCCGCCCGTGTAGTCGGCAAAGGCGAAGCCCTGCGCCTCCACCAGGCCGTTCGCTTCGCGCATGAGCGTGTCGCGTTCGCGCACCGATTCGCGCGTCAGGCCTAGCTTGCCCTGCTTGAGGTAGCGCAGGCCGCCGTGCACCAGTTTCGACGAGCGGCTCGACGTGCCCCAGGCGAAGTCGCGCTGCTCGACCAGCAGCGCCTTCAGGCCGCGCCGCGCCGCTTCGAGCAGGATGCCGGCGCCGGTGATGCCGCCGCCGATGATCAGGAGGTCCCATTCGCGTTCGGCCAGCGCCGGCACCTGCGCGCGCCAGCCCGTGGTCCACACGGCGCTCACGGCGCCACCAGCTTGCCCGGATTCATGCGCCGTTCGGGATCGAAATGCAGGAACAGCGCGCGCATGGCGCCCAGTCCCAGTTCGCCCTTCTCCGCCGCCAGGTAAGGCAGGTGGTCGGCACCGACGCCGTGCTGGTGGCTGATGGTGCCGCCGTTGGCCACGATCACTTCCGACACGGCCGACTTCAGGGCGCGCCAGCGCGCGTAGTCCTGTTCGTAGCTTCCCGAGAGGCGGTACACGAAGGTGGTGTACACGCTGGCGCCCTGCGCGTACAGGTGCGACAGATGGGTATAGGTGTGCACCCGTTCGCCGCAGGCGGCCAGTGCATCGCGCGCGGCCTGCTCGACACCCATCATCATGGGCGTCACGCCCGGCCAGTCGACCGCCGTTTCGACGGTGTCGATGGCGTAGCCGCGCTGCCACGCGGTGTTGCGCAGGTAGACATTGCGGAAGCGGTTCTGCTTCCATTTGTCGCCCATGGTGCGGCCCACATGCACGCCGCCGCAATCGCGGGCCAGCGCCAGCGCGCTGCCCAGGGCGGCCTTGGCCGCCTTGCGCCCGCCGCTCACGCCGATCATCAGCATGCACTTGCCTTCGGCGCAACCGCGCCAGCCAAGATAGGTTTCCAGCATGCCGACCAGCGACTTGTGGCCGGCCAGCGTGAGCATGGTGACCGTTTCGAGAGGGTTCGACAGGCGCAGCATCGACAGCGGCAATTTTGCCTGGGCGATCGCGCGCGTGGCCACGCTTGCCGCTTCCCAGTTGGGGAAGAACACGGCGTGGAAGGCTTCATAATCGGGCAGGCGCGTGATGCGCACCGTGGCCTGGGTCAGGATGCCGATGCGCCCTTCCGAGCCGAGCACCATTTCGCGCAGGTCGGTTCCGGCGGCCGATGCCGGAAAAGTCGGCAGCTCGAAGCGGCCGGCCGGCGTTTCCATGCGCCCGCCCGCGAACAGCTGTTCGATGCGGCCGTAGCGCAGCGACTGCTGGCCGGACGAGCGGGTGACGATCCAGCCGCCCAGGGTCGAGTATTCGAACGATTGCGGAAAGTGCCCCAGCGTGTAGCCGTGGGCGCGCAGCTGCGCTTCGAGGTCGGGGCCGAACACGCCGGCTTCGAAGGTGGCCAGCTGGGCTTCGGTGTCCAGGTTGAGCAGCGCGCGCATGCGCACCATGCTCACCGACAGCACCGGCACCTCGCCTTCGGGTACCGTCAGGTGGCCGGCCACGCTGGTGGCGCCGCCGCAGGGAATGACGATGGCGCCGGCCGCGGCGGCGTAGTCGAGCAGCTCGCGCACCTGGTCGCCGCTGTCGGGAAAGGCCACGCCGTCGGGCGCGTGGTCGATGCGGCCGTGGCGCATGCGCAGCCAGTCCGGCAGGCTCTGGCCCAGCGCGTGGGCCATGCGGATGGCCGGCGAGGTGTCGACCAGGCGGTGCGCGGGCAGGCGCGACGCTTTGACCCGGGCGCAGGCGGCGGCATGGCTGGCGTCGTCCGTCTTGCCGCCGGCGCCGATGCGCTCGGCCAGGAATGCCAGCGCATCGTCGCCCAATGCAAAATCAATGGCGTCGTCGCCCCATCCGTTCCACCGTTTCATCGATAATTCCCGTTATACTGATGCTGTTTTCATTGCTGCCAGAGTAAGTCCGCCCAGCTTTTTAGTATTGCGCTTTCATGACAACCCACTTGCTCAAACATGCCAGCGGCACGGCCTGATGCCCGCCGGGTCACCGGCTCCTATCTGCAACCCTTGCTGGAAGCCGCCCTTGATCGTGGCGTGAGCGCGCGCGAGCTGGCGCTGGCGGCCGAGCTGCCGCCCGAGCACCTGTCGCCGGCGCCCGAATCGCTGGCCGCGGACGACTACGTACGCTTGCTGGCCGCGGGCGCCGACCTGGCAAAAGATCCGCATTTCGGCCTGCACGTGGGCGAACGGGTCAAGCTGGGCACCTACAGCGTGTATGGCCTGATCCTGCTGTCCTGCCGCGACTTCGGCCAGGTATTCCAGCAGACCTTGCGCTATGAACAGCTGGCCCACGACCTGGGCCGTTCGGCCCTGCACCTGAACGGCAGTGCGGCCCAGTACGAATGGATCAGCAACTACCCGACCGGCAACCGCCACCTGGTCGAAAGCGTGTTCGCCGGCATCCGCGTGTTTTCGACCTGGCTGGCCGGCATGGAGCTGCCCTCGCCCCAGATGCACTTCCGCCACGCATCCGAAGCCGACAATGGCGAGTACCTGCGCATTTTCGGCGCCGTGCCCACCTTCGCCTCGACCATCAACGCCGCCCATTTCGACGCCCAGCTGCTGGGATGGCCCGTGCCGAATGCCGACGTCGGCCTGTACCCGGTGCTGCAGCGGCATGCCGAACAGCTGCTCGCCGAACGCAACAAGAGCCAGCAGGGCATCGCCGCCCAGGTGCATGCGGCCATCATCCGCAACCTGGCCAACGACCGGGTGCGCCTGTCCTCGATCGCCGAAGAACTGAAACTGTCGCCGCGCACCCTGCAGCGCAAGCTGTCCGAAGCCGGCGCCAGCTTCCAGCAAGTGCTGGACCAGGCCCGTTTTGCGCTGGCCACCGACTACCTGCGCCAGGACGGCCTGTCGCTGGTCGATATCGCGTTTTTGCTGGGATACCAGGAGCAAAGCGCCTTCACCCACGCTTTCAAGGAATGGGCCGGCGTAAATCCCGGCGCCTGGCGCGAAGGGGCCCAATGTCGCCTATAATACTGACGCTGTTTCGCCCTTCGACTACCCTGGTTAAGCCGTGAATCCAAACCTCGACAAGCTGCATCCCTACCCGTTCGAAAAACTGCGCCAGCTGTTCGCCGGGATAGCCCCGAATGCGGACTATGCCCCCATCAGCCTGGGCATCGGCGAACCGAAGCATCCGACTCCGGCCTTCATCCAGAAAGCCCTGGCCCACGGCGTGCAGGGACTGGCCAATTATCCGACCACGGTGGGCAGCGACGCGCTGCGCTCCGCCATCGCCGGCTGGATCGAGCGGCGCTACGGCATCCCCGCCCTGAACCCGGCCACCCAGGTGCTGCCCGTGAACGGTTCGCGCGAAGCCCTGTTCGGCATTGCGCACTGCGTGGTCGACGCGTCGAGGCCGGCGCCGCTGGTGATGTGCCCCAACCCGTTCTACCAGATTTATGAAGGCGCGGCCTTCCTGGCCGGCGCCGAGCCTTACTTCGTCAACTCGGAACCGGCCCGCAATTTCGGCTGCGACTACGCCAGCGTGCCGGCCGACGTCTGGCCGCGGGTGCAGCTGCTGTACCCGTGCTCCCCGGGCAATCCGACCGGCGCCACCCTGTCGCTGGACGACTGGCAGCAGCTGTTCGCGCTGGCCGACGAACATGGCTTCATCATCGCCGCCGACGAATGCTATTCCGAGATTTACCACACCAGCGACGCGCCCCTGGGCGCCCTGGAAGCGGCCCACCAGCTCGGACGCAGCGGCGGCGACACGCCGTACGCGAACCTGATCGTGTTTTCCAGCCTGTCCAAGCGTTCGAACGTGCCGGGCATGCGTTCCGGTTTCGTGGCCGGCGACCCGGCCGTCATCAAGAAATTCCTGCTGTACCGTACTTACTGCGGCGGCGCCATGTCGCCCCCGGTGCAGGCGGCCTCCATCGCGGCCTGGGGCGACGAAGCCCATGTACAGGAAAACCGCACCAAATACCGCGAAAAATTCACCCTGGTCACGCCCATGCTGCGCAAGGTGATGGACGTGGAATTGCCCGACGCCGGCTTCTACCTGTGGGCCGACGTGCGCCGGACCGGCCTTTCCGACACGGAATTCGCCCGCCGCCTGTATGCCGAATATAATGTGACGGTATTGCCTGGAAGCTATCTCGCCCGTGAGGCGCATGGCACGAACCCGGGCCGGAACCGCATCCGCATGGCCCTGGTCGCCGAAGTCGACGAAGGTGTGGAAGCGGCGCAACGCATTGTCCAGTTTTGCCTTGGCTTGAAAAAATCCTGAAACACACTTAGACCGATAAAAATGACCCAACAACTCCAGAACATCATCGACACGGCATGGGAACAGCGCGCCGAAATCAACCCATCGAACGGCACGGCCGAACTGCGCGAAGCGGTGGCCCACGTGATCGCCGGCCTCGATGACGGCAGCATGCGCGTGGCGCAGAAGACCGGCGCCGACTGGGTGGTCAACCAGTGGATCAAGAAAGCCGTGCTGCTGTCCTTCCGCCTGGAAAACAACAGCGTCATGACCTCGGACGGCACCATGCAGTTCTATGACAAGGTGCCCACCAAGTTCGCCAATTACACGGCCGACGACTTCGCCCGCGGCGGCTTTCGCGTGGTGCCGCCGGCCGTTGCGCGCCGCGGCAGCTTCATCGCCAAGAACGTGGTGCTGATGCCGTCCTACGTCAATATCGGTGCCTACGTCGACGAAGGCGCCATGGTCGACACCTGGGCCACGGTCGGTTCCTGCGCCCAGATCGGCAAGAATGTGCACCTCTCGGGCGGCGTCGGCATCGGCGGCGTGCTCGAGCCGATGCAGGCCAATCCGACCATCATCGAAGACAATTGCTTCATCGGTGCGCGCTCGGAAGTGGTTGAAGGTGTTATCGTCGAGGAAAATTCGGTCATTTCGATGGGTGTCTACATCGGCCAGTCCACCAAGATCTACGACCGCGCCACCGGCGAAGTGACGTATGGCCGCATTCCGGCCGGTTCGGTCGTGGTGTCGGGCAACCTGCCGTCGGAAGATGGCAAATACAGCCTGTACTGCGCCGTGATCGTCAAGCGGGTCGACGCCAAAACGCGCGCCAAGACGGGCATCAACGAACTGCTGCGCGGCATCTAAATAGAGCATCCACGAGGAGACGATCATGGCAATGGACCGCTTGTTCCAGCTAATGAAGGAAAAGAATGCGTCGGATATGTTCTTCGCGGTCAACTCGCCCGTCCATATCAAGATCAACGGCAACCTGATCCCGATTAACCAGCAAAAACTGGACCGCGACAACATCGATTCGCTGCTGAGCGAAATCGCCTCGGCCGAGCAGATGGCCGAACTGAAGCGCGAAAACGAGCTGAACATGGGTATTTCGGTGCCCAACCTGGGCCGTTTCCGCCTGTCGGCCTTCCGCCAGCGCGGCAGCATCTCGGCCGTGTTCCGTTTCGTGCCTGCCATCATCCCGGCCCTGGGCGACCTGGGCCTGCCGCCGGTGCTGGCCGACCTGATCATGGAAAAGCGCGGCCTGCTGCTGCTGGTGGGCGCCACCGGTTCGGGCAAGTCGACCACCATCGCCTCGATGCTGGACCACCGCAACGAATTGCGCGCCGGCCACATCCTGACCCTGGAAGACCCGATCGAGTACCTGTTCAAGAACAAGAAATCGATCGTCAACCAGCGCGAGATCGGCAGCGATTCGAACAGCTTCTACACGGCGCTGCGCAATTCCATGCGCCAGGCCCCGGACTGCATCCTGATCGGCGAGATTCGCGACAAGGAAACCATGGCCGCGGCCCTGGCTTACGCGCAATCGGGCCACCTGGTGCTGGCCACCCTGCACGCGAACAACAGCTACAACGCGCTGAACCGCATCATCAGCTTCTACCCGATCGAAAACCGCGCGGCCCTGCTGCAGGATCTGTCGTCGGCGGTGAAAGCCATCGTCTCGCAACGCCTGGTGCGTTCGGCCGCGGGCGGGACCCGCCAGGCTGCCGTCGAAATCATGGTCAACACGCGCTATGTGTCTGATTTGATTGAAAAAGGCGAGATCGGCCAGATCAAGGAAGCGATGGAGAAGAGCCTGTCGCCGGGTTCGCAATCGTTCGAATCGGCGCTGTTCCAGCTGGTCAAAAGCGGCCTGGTCACCCAGGAAGAAGCGCTGGCGAACGCCGATTCGGCCACCAACCTGCTGTGGCTGCTCAACAATGGCCCGGACAGCCGGACCGAGGAAGCGTCGCAGAGCAAGCCCGAGGAAGACGGCGCCTCGTTCACCGAGTTCACGCTGAACACCTGATCCAAAGATCGTCATTCCCGCGCAGGCGGGAATCCATGGCACCTATGTTCCGATGTGCTATGGTTTCCCGCCTGCGCGGGAATGACGGCAATCTTGTGTGGTATCCTGTCGGCCTTCCCCCAGAAAAAAATGGTCCTTGCGCCCGCATCGGGTCGCTTGTCGCCTGCGCTTCCAATGAAAAAAACACTGTACGGTATTCCCAATTGCGACACGGTCAAGAAGGCACGCACCTGGATGGCCGCGGCCGGCCACGACTTCGACTTCCATGACTTCAAGAAGCAGGGCCTGGACCGCGCCACCGCCGCCGCCTGGCTCGAGCAGCTCGATTGGGACGTGCTGGTCAACCGCAAGGGCACCACCTGGCGCAATTTGCCCGACGCGCGCAAGGCCGCCGTCACCGACAAGGCCTCGGCCCTCGAGCTGGTGCTGGAACAGCCTTCGGTCATCAAGCGCCCCGTGCTCGACCGCGGCGGCAAGTTCTCGGTCGGCTTTTCGGACGCCCTGTACCAGGACCTGCTCAAATGAAGCCTTCCCCCACGCTCGCGCTGACCGAAAAACTGATCGCGCTGTCGTCCATCACCCCTGACGACAAGGGCTGCCAGCAGCACCTGATCGACCTGCTCTCGCCGCTCGGCTTCGTGTGCGAAACCATCGCGTCGAACGGCGTGACCAACCTGTGGGCGCGGCGCGGCACCGCGTCGCCCGTGTTCGTCTTCGCCGGCCACACCGACGTGGTGCCTACCGGCCCGGTCGACCAGTGGGAGTCGCAACCCTTTGTGCCCACCCACCGCGACGGCAAGCTGTATGGCCGCGGCGCGGCCGACATGAAAACCTCGATCGCGGCCATGGTCGTGGCCTGCCAGGAGTTCACTGCGGCCCACCCCGACCACAAGGGCTCGATCGCCTTCCTGATCACCAGCGACGAGGAAGGCCCGGCCACCGACGGCACCATCGTCGTGTGCAATCTGCTCGAAGAGCGCGGCGAGACCATCGATTACTGCCTGGTCGGCGAACCGACATCAAGCCACATCCTGGGCGACATGATCAAGAACGGACGCCGCGGTTCGCTCTCCGGCCATTTGTCGATCAAGGGCATCCAGGGCCACATCGCCTACCCGCAGCTGGCCCGCAATCCCATCCACCTGGCCGCGCCCGCGCTGGCCGAACTGGCCGCCGAGCAGTGGGACCAGGGCAACGAGTACTACCTGCCCACCTCGTGGCAGATGTCGAACATCCAGGGCGGCACCGGCGCGAACAATGTGATCCCGGGCGAAGTGAACATCGATTTCAATTTCCGTTTTTCGACCGCCAGCACCGCCGACGGCCTGGAAGCGCGCGTGCACGCCATCCTCGACAAGCACAAGCTGACGTACGAGCTGACATGGACCTTGTCCGGCCTGCCCTTCCTGACCCCGCGCTGCACCCTGTCCGACGCCCTGTCGGCGGCCATCGCGTCGGAGACCGGCGTGCACACCGAATTGTCGACCACCGGGGGGACCTCGGATGGGCGCTTCATCGCGCGCATCTGCCCGCAGGTGATAGAATTCGGCCCTCCGAATGCCAGCATCCACAAGATCGACGAAAACATTGAGGTGCGCTTCATCGATCCCCTCAAGAACATCTATCGCCGCACGCTGGAAAACCTGCTGGCGCGCGCCGCCTGAGAGAACGCCATGACCACGACCCTGTTTACCACCCCGCGCGACCTGCTGCGCTACGCCGTCACCCGCTTCAACACCGCCAAGCTGTTCTTCGGCCACGGCAGCGCCGAAGCCTTCGACGAAGCGGCCTACCTGATCCTGCACACGCTCAAGCTCCCGCTCGACAAGCTCGACCCCTTCCTCGACGCGCGCCTGCTGCCCGACGAAGCGCTCAAGGTGCTGGCCGTGATCGAACGGCGCGCCACCGAACGCGTACCGGCCGCCTACATCACCAACGAAGCGTGGCTGGGCACCTATGCCTTCTACGTCGACGAACGCGTGCTGGTGCCGCGCTCCTTCATCGCCGAACTCATTCCCCAGCAGTTCAGCCCCTGGGTGGAAGACGGCTTCGCGGTCGAAAACATCCTTGAACTGTGCACCGGGTCGGGCTGCCTGGCCATCATGATGGCCGACGCCTTCCCCAACAGCGTGGTCGATGCGATCGACATTTCGAAGGACGCCATCGCTGTCGCCGAGCGCAATATCCGCGACTACACGCTCGAAGGGCGCGTCAATCCGATCGAGTCGGACCTGTACCAGAACGTGCCGTTCAAAAAATACGACATGATCATCTCCAATCCGCCGTACGTGAATTCGGATTCGATGAGCCGCCTGCCGCAGGAATACCTGGTCGAGCCGCAGATCGCCCTCGACGGCGGGGCCGACGGCATGGACCTGGTGCGCAAGATCGTGGCCGGCGCCGCCGAACGGCTCACGCCGAACGGCATCCTGATGGTCGAAATCGGCAACGAGCGCGATTTCGCCGAAGCGGCCTTCGGCCACCTGGGCCTGACCTGGGTGACCACCAGCGCCGGCGACGACATGGTTTTCCTGCTCACCGCAGAACAATTGCAACACGCGTAAAGTACCCGGCGGCGCGATCCGCCATCACCATCAAATAAAGTAGAACATGATCCGTTTCCTGAATGTTAGCCTGATGCGCGGCACCAAGCCGCTGCTTGAAGGCGTCGACCTGACCCTGAACCCCGGCGATAAAATCGGCCTGATCGGCGCCAATGGCGCCGGCAAATCGAGCCTGTTCGCCATGCTGCGCAACGAGCTGCATCCGGACCAGGGCGAAATCGACTTCCCGGCGAAATGGCGCATGGCCTACGTGGCCCAGGAAACCCCGCCCCTCGAACGCTGCGCCCTCGACTACGCCATCGACGGCGACGTCACCCTACGTAAACTCGAGGAAGAACTGGCGCGCCTGGAATCGCAGCCCGCCACCACCGAGAACGGCATCGCCATCGGCAACATCTACAGCGCGCTGGCCGACGCCGACGCCTACACCGTGCAGTCGCGCGGCGAGCAGCTGCTGCTCGGCCTGGGCTTCACGCTCGACCAGATGTCCCAGCCGATCGCCAGCTTCTCGGGCGGCTGGCGCATGCGCCTGAACCTGGCGCAGGCGCTGATGTGCCCTTCCGACCTGCTGCTGCTCGATGAACCGACCAACCACCTTGACCTCGATGCGATCATCTGGCTCGAAGACTGGCTCAAGCGCTACGCCGGCACCCTGATCATCATTTCCCACGATCGCGACTTCCTCGACGAAATCGTCAACGTGATCGTCCACATCGACGAACGCAAGCTCAAACGCTACTCGGGCAACTACTCGGGCTTCGAACGCCAGCGCGCGGCGCAGATGATCCTGGCCGCCGGCGCTCTGGAAAAGCAGATGCGCCAGCGCGCCCACCTCGAGTCTTTCGTCAACCGCTTCAAGGCCCAGGCCTCGAAAGCGCGCCAGGCCCAGAGCCGCATGAAGGCCCTGGCCAAGATGGAAGAACTGGCGCCCCTGCGCGCCGCCGCCGAATTCTCGTTCGAATTCCGCGAGCCGCTGGCCGCGCCCAATCCGCTGCTGGTCATGGAAGACGTCAACGCCGGCTACCATATCCTCGACGAGCATGGCGACAAGGTCGGCTCCAAGACCATCGTCTCGGACATCAAGTTTTCGCTGCAGATCGGCCAGCGCATCGGCCTCTTGGGCGTGAACGGCGCCGGCAAGTCGACGCTGATCAAGACCATCGCCGGCGAACTGATGCCGCTGACCGGCGACGCCACGCTCGGCAAGGGCCTGTCGATCGGCTACTTCGCCCAGCACCAGGTGGAAATGCTGCGCCACGACGAATCGCCCCTGTGGCACCTGGCCAAGATCGCGCCGACCGTGCGCGAACAGGAACTGCGCAACTTCCTGGGCGGCTTCAACTTCCCGGGCAATATGGTCACCAGTTCGATCCGTCCGTTCTCGGGCGGCGAAAAGGCGCGCCTGGCGCTGGCCTTGATCGTATGGCAGCGGCCAAATTTGCTGCTGCTCGATGAACCGACCAATCACCTCGATCTCGAAACGCGCGAAGCGCTGACCATGGCCCTGGCCCAGTTCGAAGGCACGCTGGTGGTGGTATCCCACGATCGCCACCTGCTGCGCGCCACGACCGACCAGTTCATCATCGTCGCCGACGGCAAGCTGCAGCCTTTCGACGGCGACCTGGACGACTACAAGGACTGGCTGTTCCAGACCAAGCTTGGCAAGGGCACCACCGTGCTGCCGGCCGCGGGCAAGGACAACAAGACGGCCTTCCCGGTTGCCTCGAGCGTGGCCGCGGCGGCCGCGCCGGTGGTCGACAAGAAGGACCAGAAGCGCCAGGACGCCGAGACGCGCCAGAAAATGGCCGCGCTCAAGAAACCGATCGAAAACAAGATCAAGCACCTCGAAGTGCAGATCGCCAAGCGCAACGAGCAGAAGGCCGATGTCGATGCGAAGCTGGGCGATGCGTCCATCTACGAGCCGGCCAACAAGGCCAAACTCAAGACGCTGCTGGCGGACCAGTCCTTCTACAAGAAGGACCTGGCGCAGCTGGAAGGCGAATGGCTGGAACTGCAGGAACAGCTGGAAGGCCTGGCGGCCTGAGTCTGCACCTGTGACTAGGCCACGCGGCGCGCTGCCGCTGCAGCCGGGTCGCGCTTGATCGACATCAGCTTGTCGATGTCGATCAGAATCAGGCGCCGCCCTTCGGCTTCGCCCAGTCCGATCAGGTAGTCGCAGCCGGCCTCGCCGTCGGCGCCCGGAATCGGCGAAATCTCGTCGGGCCGGATGCGCACCAGGTCGGTCACCCCGTCGACCACCATCCCCATCACGCAGCCCGCCAGCTGCAGGATGATGACGTCGGTCGCAGGATCGGGACGCGCGCCGCGCTCGCCGCAGGCAACCCGCATGTCGACGATCGGCATGATCACGCCGCGCGACACCGCCACCCCTTCGACGATGGCCCCGTCCGAGGCAAAGCGCTCGAGCGACCTGAGCGTGCGCAGCTCGCGCACCTTGCCGAATTCGACGCCATACTCAAGCCCCCCCAGCTGGAAACTCAGGAATTCGGTCTTGCCGCCTGGCGCGGCGCTGTGGTCGGAATGGTGCATGGCGTTCCTTTCGTTTCTGCTGGGGCGTGGCGAGCCAACGAACCCTGATCGTAATCCCGCCCCGACTGTTGTTCGTTGACTGCGGTCAACATTCGGGAAGAACCGGAAGGGCTTGCAAACGAACTGGAAGGCTTTACAATGGAACGGCGATGCTTTACGGGTAACATTGTTAACTCTAAGGGAACAAAATGTTTCAATGGCTTCAGAAAATGTTGTCGGGCTCAGAACCGGCGGCGGCGCCAGCGCCAAAGTCTGAGCCGCCACCCTCGTATCGCGAGGCCCGTCCGGCCGTCGCACCGGCCGTCAATCCCGTGCGCAGCGCCTATCCCGGGGTGTCATTCGACCAGCGCGACAATGTCAATGCGGCCTACCTGAACTGGCTGTTCGGCAGCAGCGGCGAATCGGACCTCGATACCAGCGACGCGGAAAACCAGGTGCTGGAAGCCCTGGCGACCATCCTCAAGACGCAGCAGTCGGGCGCGGCCCTGGTGCGCCGCCTGCCCGGCCTGATACCGCAGCTGCTGCAAAGCCTGCGCAGCGATAATTTTTCCGGCGCCCAGCTCTCGCGCACGATTTCCAGCGACGTGGTGCTGCTGTCGGCCGTGATCCGGCTGGCCAATACTTCCTACGTCGGCAACGGCGCCAGCATCACCAGTGTCGAACACGCGGTCATGCTGATCGGCCAGGAAGGCTTGCGCCACCTGATCACCAGCGTCGCCTTCCGCCCCATCATCGACATGAATTCCGGCCACTACACGCGCACGCTGGCGCCGCGCATCTGGGACCAGTCCGAGCGCAGCGCGGTCGCCAACCGCATGCTGGCCGAAGAATTCGGGGTCGATCCTTTCGAGGCATTCCTCGCGGGGCTGGTGCAGCATGTGGGCCTGATCGTCACGCTGCGCATCATGGACCAGGTCGACAAGGAAGGCAAAAGCATCGGCTCCGAGATGTTTTGCGCGCGCCTGATCCAGGATGCCCGCACGCTCACCTGCAGCATCGGACGCGAATGGAATTTCCCCGACAGCGTGGTGATGGGAATCGGCGAGCAGGCCGGCGTGCGCAAGGGCGTGCCGATTTCGGCCATGGGCCGCTTGCTGACCCAGTCGGACTACCTGTCCAAGGTGCGCATCCTGGTCGAACACGAATTGCTGGGCAAGGCCGATCCGGCCCTGTTCAAGGGGCTGTCCCCGGCCACCATGCATTGCTACCAGCAGCTCGATGCGGTGGCCGACGACAGCGTTGCGCCGGACCCGCAGTCCGCCGCGGCGTCGTGACAGCCGCGATCGATCCGAACGACGTCGAATTCACAGCCATCCGGGCCCAGGGCCCGGGAGGCCAGAACGTCAACAAGGTCTCCTGCGCGGTGCACCTGCGCTTCGACATCGCCGCCTCTTCCCTGCCAGAGCACATCAAGGAACGCCTGCTGGCCCTGTCCGACCAGCGCATCACCCGGAACGGCGTGATCGTGCTCAAGGCGCAGCAATCGCGCAGCCTGGAACAGAACAAGGAAGACGGCTTGCGCCGCCTGCAGGAACTGGTCGATGGCGTGGCCGTGCTGCCGGCCATCCGGCGCGCCACCAAGCCCACCCGCAGTTCGCAGCGCAAGCGGCTCGACGCCAAGACCAGGAGCGGCCAGACCAAGGCCTTGCGCGGCAAGGTCAGCGAATAGGCCCCGGACGCCCCAGCAGGAAGCCCTGCGCCGTGCCCACGTTCAGCTGGCGCAGCGTGTCCAGTTCATCCTCGGTTTCCACCCCTTCGGCCACCACCTGGCAGCCGGTTTCCTCGGCAAAGCGGATCAGCGCCGCCGCCAGCGCGCGGCAGCCGCTGTCAAGGTCGATATGCTGGATCAGGCTCTGGTCAAGCTTGATGACGTCGGGCTTGAGCTTGAGGATGTGGCGAAAGCTGGCATAGCCCGATCCCGCATCGTCCACCGCCAGCCGCAAGCCATGACTGCGCAGGTCGATCAGCGCATCGGACACCGGTCCATAGTCGGGGATGGAACTGTGCTCGGTCACCTCCAGCACCAGCCGTTCGAGCGGCTGGCCCGCCAGCACCTGCGCCACCGCGCCGGACAGGATGGTCGAGGGCGACACGTTCAGGGCCAGGTAGGCGTCGCCCGGCATGGCCTCCAGTCCCGCCAGCGCCTTGCGGATCGCCGCCATTTCCAGTGCGTCGCCCATGCCCACGCTGTGGGCATCGCTGAACCAGGCATCGGGCGTTCGCGCCGGTTCGGCATGAAAGCGCGACAGCGCTTCGTAGCCGACGATCCGGCGTTCCCGCACATTGAAAATCGGCTGGTAGACGCTGCTGAAACTGCCTTCTTCCAGCACCCCGAGGATGCTGGCGGCAACCGCCTCGTGCTGGCGCTCGGCCAGGACCCTGCGTTCCATGAGCCGGCCGATCAAATCGCCGTACTGGCGCAGCACGCGCACCTGGCAGCGCGACAGGTCGGCCTGCGGATTGCGGCTGTAACAGCAGAACGTGCCGAATACCTTGCCGTCGCTGAAATACACCGGCACGCCCACGTGGGCCCGGATGTCCAGCGCGCCGGTGGCCGCCAGCGCGGCCAGTTCGGGCACCTGGTGGCTATCCTGGACCAGGGCGGGAATGCGGCCGTCGATGATGCGCTGGCAGTAGCTCTGTTCCACCGGATGGCTCTGGCCGACGAGGATGGGACAAAATTCCGGCTCGGCGGAAACGTGGCGGAAGATGCGCACGCCGTTGCGCACTTCGGTGGCGAAGCCGACGTCCATGTCCAGGGCGATGCGCGCGAGGTCGACCGCTGCCTGGATCAGCTGGTCAACGGTTTCCTCGGGCGCCAGTAAGGGTGCGGAGATGTCCATGCCACTCCTTGATGTCAAAACGATACGTCAAGGGATGACTTTAACAAGTGGTTGGCGCCAGTGCAAGCAGTCTTATTCGCTGCGCCAGTCTATCGTGCCGGACGAGCCGTTGAACATGACGTCGCCGCCGGTGCTGTTGCCGCGCGTGCGCTGCTTGATATCCTTGGGCGGCAGGTCGTAGGTGCTGCTGCCGTCCGGATTGAACTTGAGGGAACGCAGCTGGGTGTCGCCGTTGACCAGCGCCACCTTCACTTCGCACACGGCCTCGCTGTCGGTGCGTTGCTGGACCAGTTGCGCCACCAGGGCCATGCCGGCCTGCTGTTCGGTTTCGGCCGCCTTGACATCGAGCGACACCTTGGCGATGGCCTTGAGCGCAGGGCCGACGGCGGTGGCCATTTTCTGGAACTGGGGCACTTGCTCGGGCGTGAGCGTGAGCTCCTTCTTGCGGATCTTGGAGGCGAGCATGACGTACTTGCGCACGTCCGGTTCGCTGGTCAGGCTTTCCATTTCCGCCTTGCGTTCCTCGGCCAGGCGGCCGAATTCGTCGACCCGGGCCGAAATGGCGATAATGACTTCGTCAATCTTGGCGCTGTCAGGCTGCAAGGCGAAAATCAGCATTTCGCTCTGCTTGCGCGGCCCGGCCTTGTCGATCGTGATCTTGCGCCCCGCCACGGCGCAGCCTTCGGCATGCAGGATGTGGATTTCGTCGGCCATGATTTCGCAATTGGCCGCATGTTCGATGGTGACCTTGGTGCCCGAAATGACGCAGCTTTCGGCACGCTGTATGACCACCTCGCCGGCGCTGGTCTGGATCACGGATCCCGACGCTACGCCCTTGACCTTGATGTCGCCGCGCGCATTGTGGGCCGAGCCGCCCACCAGGTTGTGGTTGAGGAGGATGGTGCCGCCGCGCGAGACGATATTGCCGAACACGTCGGCGTGGATGGTGATGCTCTCGCCCTCGATCACGCGCTTTTCCTGGACTTCGCCGAACTCCTCGTAGTCGCCGGTCAGCTGGAGGTTGCCGGTGGTGCGCGAACTGACGCCGTCGCGGCTGACGATCTTGTCGCCCACCGACAGCTGGCCGCCATTCGCGCTGTCCACATTCAGGAAACCTGACTGCATCGAGATCAGGAATTCGCCTTCGGCCGTGGTATCGATGACGGTGCCGGCGCCGGCCATGGCGCCCAGCTCGATGTCGGCTGGAACCGGCGGCACCAGCGGAATGCCGGACAATTCATAGCCGGTCTGGCCTGGCGCGCGCGGCACTTTCTTGAGCAGGCGCACGCCCTTCTGGATTTGCGGGAAGCGGTTCTGGAAAGCCATCAGGTCCAGCTTGCCGTTGGCCAGCTGGCGCGGCGCATCGCTGCGGTGCAGGTCGGACGACACTTCGATGATATGGGCGTCGATGCCGGGCAAGGCATCGAGGCGGCGCGCCACGATCACGCGTTCGGACTTGCCGCCCGCGATCGCCGCTTTCAGGGCCGGCATGTCGATGCCGAAGCGGATCCCCTTGCTCCACATGTCGGCCACGAATTCGTCCACGTCCAGGCGCGCCGGCGCGCTTGCGCCGTCCGGATCGTCGGGATGCTCCAGGTAGACGGGCTCGAAATAATATTCCGCCGTGCCGTTGTTGATCTTGATCGCCTTGTACAGCTTGCGCCGCAGGGCGTCGAAGGGCAGGATATCGCTGGCGAAGCGGATCATCACTTCGCCGCTGGCCGAACGCTTCAGGTCCGGGCCAATGTTGTAGATCACCTTGGTCAGGACGGCGTAATCGATATCGGAAAAGTAATTGTTGGTCGAAAAGACGGCGTCGATCGCTGCCGCGAAGGTCGTGCCCAGCACGCTGGGATCGGCATACACCCCGTCGCGCCGCTTGACGATGCAATGCTCCACTCCCGAAGGGGCGGCAGTACCCCCAGCACTGGGCTGCGGTGAACTGGCAAGAGCGGAATCGGTCGACACGGGGTATTCTCCAGCATTTTAGTGCAATTGTGTTTCAGGCAAGTATTCATTGCCATTAAGAACGTTTATGTAGCGTAACATGTTGTGGCCACCAAATAAATACCACTTGCGGCAAAATCAACAAATGTTGTGACTTACCGTGGTTAACGGCACATTTCACGCACATCAGGAGGGGATCGGGCGCGATCGCGCCCGGAAAGGGGCCTGGCAGCCTGTCGGACTTGGGATCGTCGGCTGCAAAAATAGCTGGGACGGTCCATATTTCGCCGCTTTCTCGGCCCATAGCTCGCTATGGGCACTGCGAAATCGTCAAAATCTGTCCTCGCCCAGCTATTTTTTCGCTTCGACTCCCTAAGTCAGACAGGCTGCTAGCGGCGCTGCTTGTTCTGGTAAATGTCGGCGCCGGCTTCATTGATCTGGCGGCGCAAGTCGCGCCGTTCGTCCGGCGTCAGGCGGCCGCTGCGGCGGAAGGAGTCGGCATTCTGCGTGCTTTGTTCCTGCTGCAGTCGGCGCTGGTCTTCCAGGCGCGAGTCGAACGAGCGGGCTGCCTCGAACTGGCGCGTATTGCGTTCGTCGACGGCGCGCTGGTCCTGCACGGCGCGCGGGGTGCTCATGCGTTCGGCACGCACGGCGGCGCGCTGGGCTTCGCGGTCACGGTCCTTGTCGCCAGGACCGGCCTGGGCAAGGGACATGGCCGCCACGGCGACCAGGCAGGCAGCGCCAAAGCGACGGACGAGCGCAATCCCGCAAAACTGTGCGCTTGCTGCCGCGTCTATCCTGGTGTGCGCTTTATTCATGGTGTTCCTCTTCCGCGATGCCTTGTAAACATATAAGCTACATTCCGCCTGACCCCAGTGTATGACCAATCGCCGGGGGCTATAAGCCGAATTGGGTAAAGTTTGTAACACATTGTAATGCCCACTGTACACTCGGTGAAATCGGGCGAGAAGGACGTTACCATAGCGACATGAATATGACAAATCTGACAGCGATATGAGCACACAATCGACACCAAGCGCGGGCAACAATACAACGCCCGTGAACGTAAATGGCCACGCCGCCAAGATTATGGTAGTGGATGACGATGTCCGCCTGCGCGATTTGCTGCGCCGCTACCTGACCGAACAGGGCTTCGCGGTGGTCACCGCCGAAAGCGCGCCGGCCATGAACAAGCTGTGGCTGCGCGAACGCTACGACCTGCTGGTGCTCGACCTGATGCTGCCCGGCGAAGACGGCCTGTCGATCTGCCGCCGCCTGCGCGGCGCCGGCGACCAGACCCCGATCATCATGCTCACCGCCAAGGGCGAAGACGTGGACCGCATCGTCGGCCTCGAAATGGGCGCCGACGACTACCTGCCCAAGCCCTTCAACCCGCGCGAACTGGTGGCCCGCATCGGCGCCGTCCTGCGCCGCAAGGGTCCCGACGAAATCCCGGGCGCGCCGTCCGAAACCCCGCAATCGTTCGAGTTCGGCCAGTTCGTGCTGGACCTGGGCACCCGCACGCTCAAGAAAAACGGCGACACCGTGCCCCTGACCACCGGCGAATTCTCGGTGCTCAAGGTGTTCGCACGCCATGCGCGCCAGCCCCTGTCGCGCGAAAAACTGATGGAACTGGCGCGCGGACGCGAATACGAAGTCTTCGACCGCAGCCTGGACGTGCAGATTTCGCGCCTGCGCAAACTGATCGAACCGGATCCCTCCTCCCCGCTGTACATCCAGACGGTGTGGGGCCTGGGCTATGTGTTCATCCCTGAAGGCCAGCCGCGCTAGTGTTTTCCAGCGACCCGACGGCAGCGCGCGCGCCGCGCCTGGCCTGGCTCAGGAGCGGCCTGTTCTGGCGCACCTTCCTGCTGCTTAGCTTGCTGACCTCCGTGTCCATGGCCTCGTGGATCTGGATGATCGACACGGTCCAGCGCGGGCCGCAGGCAAAAAATGCCGCCGAACTGGTCATTTCGGTGGTCACCATCACCAAGACCGCCCTCACCAATTCCGCACCGGAGCTGCGCACCGAACTGCTGTTCGAGTTGTACAGCAACGAAGGCATCCGCATCGCGACGCTCGAAGAAACCGACATCGTCGATCCGCCGCCCGAAAATCCCCTGATGAACGACATCGAAAAAATCATCAAGGAACGCCTCGGGCCGGACACGCGCTTTTCGGGCCGGGTCAACGGCATGGGCGGCTTCTGGATCAGTTTCAATATCGACGACGACAAATACTGGCTGATGCTCGAACGCGAACGCCTGGAAGGCTTGACGGGCGTGCAGTGGCTCGGCTGGGCCAGCGTGGTGGGCGTCTTTTCGGTACTGGGCGCGGCCCTCATTTCCAGCCTGGTCAACCTGCCGCTGGCGCGCCTGACCGAAGCCTTCCGCTCCATCGCCCAGGGCAAGCGCCCCGACCCCCTGCCGGAGACGGGGTCGAAGGAAATCAGGCACGCCAACCGCAGCTTCAACCAGATGGTCGACGACCTGCAGCGGGTCGAATCGGACCGCGCCGTCATTTTGGCCGGCATTTCGCACGACTTGCGCACGCCGCTGGCGCGCATGCAGCTCGAACTCGAAATGGCCAAGCTCAGCGACGAGGCGCGCGAAGGCCTGCAGTCCGACATCGGCCAGATGGACGCCATCATCGGCCAGTTCCTCGACTACGCCAAGCCGACCGAGGCCGCCTCCTTCGTCCCGGTCGACATCAGCGAGCTGCTGCAGGAATGCACGCACGAAGCGAACCGCATGCCGGGCATGAAGGCCGTCGCCAGCATCACCCCTGGCGTGCACGTGATGGGCAATGCCACCGACCTGCGCCGCGTGATCAACAACCTGGTCGAAAACGCGCGCCGCTACGGCAAAACGCCGGGCACCGAGCTGACCGAGATCGAGATCGGCTGCCAGGTGCGCCTGCGCGGCGATGGCAGGCGCGCCGTGATCGACTTCCAGGACCATGGAACCGGCGTGCCGGAAGAACAGATCGACCAGGTCCTCAAGCCCTTCACCCGGATGGACAGCGCGCGCGGCCAGGCCAATGGCGCCGGGCTGGGCCTGGCGATCGTCGAGCGCGTGGTGCTGCGCCACCAGGCCGAACTGACGGTCAGCAATCGCGAAGGCGGCGGCCTGCGCATCCAGATCGCCATCCCGCTGGCCAACAACTTATAAGGAATGCAGATGATCGATTTCAGCGACGTGGTGGACGCGGCCGGCCGCATCGAAGGCATCGCCCACCGCACGCCGGTGCTGACCTCGCGCACGGCCGACACGCTGGCCGGCGCGCAGCTGTACTTCAAGTGCGAAAACTTTCAGCGCATGGGCGCGTTCAAGTTCCGCGGCGCCTGCAACGCCATCGCGCGCTTCACGGACGAACAGCGCCGCGCGGGCGTGCTGACCTACTCCTCGGGCAACCACGCGCAAGCCATCGCGCTGTCGGCCAGCCTGGTGGGCATCCGCTCGGCCATCATCATGCCGCAGGACGCGCCGGCGCTGAAGATCCAGGCCACCAGGGAATACGGCGGCGAAGTGATCCTGTACGACCGCTATACCGAAGACCGCGAGGAAATCGGCCGCCGCCTGGCCCGGGAACGGGGCATGACGCTCATTCCGCCTTACGACCATCCGGACGTCATCTGCGGCCAGGGCACGGCCGCCAAGGAGCTGTTCGACGACGTGGGCCAGCTCGACGTGCTGCTCGTGTGCCTGGGCGGCGGCGGCCTGCTGGCGGGCAGCGCGCTGTCGGCACGCGCGCTCTCCCCCGCCTGCAAGGTGATCGGCGTGGAACCGGAGCTGGGCAACGACGGCCAGCTGTCGCTGCGCAAGGGCGAAGTGGTGCGCATTGCCGTACCGGACACCATCGCCGATGGCGCCAAGGTCACCCACGTGGGCGAACATAACTTTGCGGTCATGCAGAAAATGGTCGACGATATCGTGACGGTGTCCGACGCGCAGCTGATGGCGACCATGAAGTTTTTCGCGGAACGCATGAAGATGGTGGTCGAACCCACCGGTTGCCTGGCCGCCGCGGCAGCCCTGCACGGCGCCTTCGACGTCAGGGACAAGAAGGTCGGGATCCTGGTCAGCGGCGGCAATGTCGACCTGTCGACATTCGCCCGCATGATCAGCTGACTTCGTAGTTCTCGATGTCGAAACGGCGCGTGATGCGCCGGTAGGCAAAGGTGAAGCCGGGCCAGATCGTGTAATTGCGGCCCGTCGCATCGAGGTACCAGCTGCGGCAGCCCAGGCTCCACACCGTCCCCTTCAGCCGCTGCTGGATGGCCGCGTTGTAGGCGTCCTGCACGCCGGCCTTCACGTCCACCGAATGCAGCTGCCTGTCCCGGATGGCCTTGATCGCCCCGACGGCGTAGGCCACGGCCGACTCGATCATGTAGATGATCGAGTTATGCCCCAGGCCCGCATTCGGTCCGATGATGAAGAAGTAATTCGGAAAGCCCGTCACCGTGCAGCCCTTGTACGCTTCCAGGCTGTCCGCGAACATGACTTTCCCGCCGCGCCCGCGCACTTGCGCAGCATGCATGCCCCGCTCCACCTGGAAGCCGGTGCCGAACACGATCGCATCGGCTTCGCGTTCTTCCCCGCTGGCGCTGACGATGGTATTGCCGCGCACCTCGGCGATGCGCTCGGTCACCAGCGCCACATGCGGCTGCTGCAGCGCCGGATAGTAGTCATTGATCAGCAGCGCGCGCTTGCAGCCGAGGGCATAGTCGGGGGTCAGCTTCCGGCGCAGCACAGGGTCGGCCACCTGCTTGCGCATGTGGCGTTGCGCCTCCCATTGCGCGATGCGCAGCACGCGCGGCAGGTACACATACCACAGCGCGCGCGATTCGTAATGCACATACACCAGCCCCCGGTACAGCCACTGCAGCGCCTTGCTGCGGGCCAGCAGCCATTGCTCGGGACGGGAAATGGCGCGGTCGGGCCGCGGCAGGATCCACGGCGCGCTGCGCTGGTACACATCGAGGCGCGCGACCTTGCCCACGATTTCGGGAATGAACTGGACCGCGCTGGCGCCGGTGCCGATGACAGCCACGCGCTTGCCGCGCAAGTCGGCGCCATGGTCCCACTGCGCCGAATGGAACATGGGGCCCGTGAAGCTGGCCAGGCCGGGCAGGTCGGGAATCGCCGGCCGGTTCAGGGCGCCGATCGCGCCCACCACGCATTTGGCGCTGATCTCCCCCTGGCTGGTGCGCACATGCCAGTAGCCGCCCTCTTCGTCGAAGCTTGCGCTTTCCAGCGCGGTGTCGACCCGGATGTGCGCTTCCAGGCCGAAGTCGCGCGCCACGGAACGGGTGTAGGCCAGCAGCTCGTCGCGCAGGGCGAAGCGGCGCGTCCATCCCGCGTTCTGCGCGAAGGAAAATGAATACAGGTGACTCGGAATATCGACCGCGCAGCCGGGGTAGGCATTGGCCCACCAGGTGCCGCCGAACTCCTTGTCCTTTTCCAGGATGATGAAATTGGTGATCCCCGCCTGCCGCAGCTTCACGCCCATGCACAGGCCGGCGAAACCGCTGCCGACAACGACGACGTCGTACTGCGGCGTCATTGGCGCGTCAATTCCGCCTTGAAGCGCGGCTTGGCGTCGCGTTCGAGATAGTAGGTCATGGCGCGTCCGTCGGCCGACACGCTGAGCGTCCAGACATTGGTCACCGCGCCCGCAATCAGCTTGGCCGTGTAGGCGTCGGCCATGAAGGACATGGACAGCGCGCTGCCCTCGGCGCCGGCCGCGCCGCCGTACATGGTCACTGCGTCGGGCGTGCCGTCGTCGTGGCGGTGGTCGTGCCTGAGCGTCAGGCCGCCATGCTCCTTGCGGATGATCCAGGTGCGCGACTTGTTCTCGCCCACGGCGAAGGGAATGCGGATTTCATCTGCCTTGCAGCTGGCCACATGGGCCACCAGCTTCTTGCCGGCGAAGGCGTCGCCCGGATCCTTCGGGAACACCGACGCCCCCGTGAAGGTGGCGCCGCACAGGGTCGACAAGGCCGCGAAATAATCGTCGTGCACCTTGGCGGCGCTGGCGGGAAGCGCGGCCAGGCCGGCGGCAAGCAGGGATAGTTTGAACAGGTGCATGACAGGCCGATCGTCGCTGGGAAAGAGGCCCCGACGATAGGCTGGTCTTCACAAATTGTCAACATTGAACGAACTCGGCCGTATGCGAAATACTGATGGCAGCTAAGTTTCCTTGGAACGGGCCAGGTATTCCTGGACCGCCCGCACGCTGTCGAACGGTGCTTCGCCGATGACCTGGCGAATGTGCGGCAGCGCTTCGGCCAGCACCTGGTGTTCGGGCCCGGTCAGGGGCACCAGGTGGTACATGCCGTTTTCGGCCGTGAGCAGCCCGCGCTTGTTCGGGATGGTAAATTGCGGCCGCAAGGGCGAGCCATCGTCGTCCCAGAACAGCCATACCGTCGCTTCGACCGCCATGCCTTCGCAATACGACTCCGCCGTGAGCGCGTCGGGGAAGACGTGCAGGGAGCGTTCTTCGGTTTCTGCGGCAAAAATCATGGTATCCATTCGTCGAAGTTGGCAACTTTTCAAGCTAGCTCAACCGTAACATAGGGGGGGGGCGCTGCGTGGCGATTTTTTCATCGCCGGCACGCCCTCAATGTCAACATGGATTTGATACCATCTGTCGCTGTCCAAGCATGTCAAGACGCCCCCGCCGCGAGTGCCTTGCGCACCTCGTCGGCGCTAGCCGGGCGCACCACGCGCGCCACTTCCTGGCCATCCCTGATCACCACCACGGTCGGCCAGAGCTTGACGCGGAAGGACCGCCCGAGCGCGCGCCCGCTGCCATCTTCCACCTTGAGGTGGCGCACGTCGGGCCAGGCCGCCAGCGCTTCGCCGATCAGGGGCGCGGCGGCGCGGCAAAAACCGCACCAGTCGGTGCCGAAGTCGAGCACCAGCACGCCTTGCGTGGCGTCGATGGCGCTGCGGTCCGGCTGGGCCGGGCTGTACGGGATGGACATGGGAAACTCCTGGATGGAAATAGAGGAAGCGTACCGCAAAATGGCTGTGCAGCATCGCACGGCTCGGCATAGACTTTGCGCAAGGCTGATCGCGGGCGGATGGCTAAGCTGGATTGGAATGATGTCCAACCAGGAGCTTGACTCTAGGTGAACTAGACGTGTCGTGAAGTGTCTAACAGTGATCATGGAAAACACTTTAGGCACTGGAAAAGCGGCAGCGCTCCTTGGCGTCACAGTCAAGACGCTTCAGCGCTG
>Ga0187843_10000362_pt1 | contig 33511 bp, 48 predicted proteins | sample SpaLakP09_SKY_43_FD_134516 | JGI IMG/M metagenome (GOLD analysis project Ga0187843, IMG submission 134516) | Oligotrophic lake water microbial communities from Sparkling Lake, Wisconsin, USA - SP09_SKY_43 | ecosystem: Environmental > Aquatic > Freshwater > Lake | place: USA: Sparkling Lake... | reverse complement strand
GGCTCATGGTAGAAGTTGCGCTGGTGCAGTTCCGACTCGCGCCAAAACGCCTCGGGGTTCTCGCGTTGCAGACTGGCGGCGACCTTGTCGATCTGAGCGCCTCCGAAGCAGGCGGCAGCCTTGAGCTGGCTGCGCTGGTAGTTGGTGAGTTTCATAGTGGTTTCTCCTAGTGGTTAAGTTAGCAAACTTTGATTTTGTTGATGCCACCGCGTGGGCCGATAAAAAACTGAATGATGAAATGTTTGTGCCACCATTCAATGCTAGCCGTGTTTGATCCATGAACCATAACGGTGTCGCCTATTTCAGTGACGCTGAATGCCATGTTGCCATCAATGTGTACGTTGTTGCATTTCCAAGTGATGTAGCTAGGTTTGGTTACCAACTGTATCGTTTTGGTTTGCTTGCTATTCATGTTGCTGCTCCGGTTGTTGTTGACAGACGCATCATATCGCAGATGACTACTACATCACAAAGAAAAGCACTAGGGATAACCCTTAGAAAAAAGAATGCATAATGCGTCACTTAGGAGTTGACAATACCATCATGGAATCCACTACACAAATTGCTATCAGGGCCATCCGCGAGAAAGCGGAGAGGTCAGGTTTCACTCTGAGCGATGTCGCATACGCGGCAGGCATTGACAAGGCCCAGGTCTCGCGCTGGTCTACCGGCAAGGTCGTTCCCCTGTACAGCGCCGTCATCAATTTGCAAGAGGCTTGCGACGCTTTGGTGGAAGCTAGGCTGGCGCAGCTACAGAAGGAGAGCCAGGCATGAGCTTTGTCATTGGCATTGACCCAGGCATCAGCGGAGCCATCAGTGTGTTCAGCGCAATCACTCACACCTTGTTTGACGTGATTGATATGCCTACATTGGAGGTGGACTCAGGTAAGACAAAGAAGCGGCACATCAGCGCGGCAGGGTTACGCAACATATTGGAGGGCTACCCTGACTCTCACGTCGTGATTGAGAAGGTGGGCGCTATGCCAGGTCAAGGCGTGACGTCCATGTTTAACTTTGGACGCAGCGCAGGCATTATTGAAGGCGTTGTGGTAGGTTTGAAGATTTCACATACATATGTCACGCCTGCCACTTGGACAAAGGCTGTAGGCCGCGCAGCGGGTAAGGATGCATCTCGCATGAGGGCGATGGAATTGTTTCCTGCAGCCAAAGCCGATCTGTTTAAGCGTGCGAAGGACGATGGCCGCGCAGATGCTGCACTCATTGCTTACTGGTACATAACGAAAAATGCTTGACCAACTCAGAACTATGCGCGAGCACATTGTCTGGCTGGGCACTCAGCTAGAGAAAGAGCGCGAGTCTTCACGCGATAAGACTGTTCTGCTCAAGCGCCTGCTTGACCCAGATGACTTGGGGCACGCGGTCACCGCCGAAGTACGCAAGCAGGCTTACATCATCATCAGCGACGAACACGAAAGGGAACGGGAAAAATGGAACGTATCAAACTAAGGCCGAGTGCAGCGTCTCGCTGGATTGCTTGCCCCGCAAGCGTCAGGCTATCTGAGGGCATTCCTGATTCGCCATCAGGTGAAGCCGCCCAGATTGGCACGGCTATTCACTCGCTGGCCGAAATCTGCTGGCTATCAGGTGATGTGCCGGCTAACCATGTTGGCTCAATCGTTGAGGGCATTACGATTACGCAAGACAACGCCGACTTCGCGCAGCTACACCTTGACACCATCAAAGAACTGGAAGCTAACTACGACAACGTGACGGTGGAAGAGCATCTGTCAATCTTGGACACCAAGAAAGCTAACTGCCAAGGTACTGCTGACGTTGTGGCATGGGACAACGAAGGCGAGTGCTTGGAGATTGCGGATCTGAAGACCGGGCGCGGTTATGTGGACGCTGATAGCAGCCAGATGAAGCTATACGCTCTGGGCGCTATTAAGTTGATGGGTGACTTTCAGCGCATCAAGCTGACGATTGTGCAGCCTCAGACAGGCGCTAACCGCACGCATGAGATGCCGCTTGCTGATCTGCAGGCATGGGAGCAAGACGTAGTAATGCCTGCCATTGAGAAGGCATACAACCCTGACACCTATCCTACGCCATCCACCAGCGCTTGCAAGTATTGCCCTGCCAAGCTGCATTGCCCTGCGCTTAAAGCGATGGCAGCATCTCCACCCGTGCCGGTTAAAGAGTTGAGCGCGGATGAGATCAGCGAGTGGCTGGCGCAAGGCGAACTGGTGGAAGCGTTTTTCGAAGAATTGAAGAAGGTGGCGTTTACTCGCTTAGAAGGTGGCGGTGCAGTGCCAGGCTGGAACCTAGTCCCGAAACGCGCTACTCGCCAATGGAAAGAAAGTATTGTTGATAAAGAAATTGAAAAATTTCCTATTTCATTTGAGAAATTGTTTCCACGGAAACGCATTACACCAGCGCAACTTGAAAAACTTCTTAATAAAGATGAGTTGCATATGCTTAACGATTTGACAGAGAAGGTCTCAAGTGGGCTGACTTTGGCAAAGATGGTGGAATCCTCTGCCATCTAACATTGGGCGCAAGCCCGTAACTTTAGGAACTGAAATGCTAAATCTTTCAAACAACAACGGTAGTGGAAACAGCTACATCCGCTTTGCACCGCAGGCCAACGCTTGGACGAACCGCGACGGTGAGGAAATTCAACTAAAGAAGGTGGTCATGGACCTGGACTCGGTGCAGACCGGCTGGTTGCTAATTGCCGCAGGAATGCGTGATTGGCAGCCTGACGAAGTGCTGGGCGCTAAGTCGCAATCGCCTGGCGAGGGTTATAAGAGGGGGTTCCAAGTGACCCTGTACTCAAAAGAGTTGTCCTTAGTAGACTGGTCGGCTAATTCGTATGGAGTCTGCAAGGGCTTTGAAAAGATTTACAACGAGTGCGAGAAATCTGCCGGTGACAATGCAGGAAAGCTGCCCGTGATTGAGTACATCAACTCAACGCCCGAGAAGGTTGGCAAGGGCAACACGCGAGTCCCAAACTTTAAGCTGGTGTCGTGGGTTGCGCGTCCTGCTGGCATGAACGCTGAAGATGGCCTGGAGCAATGGGCAGAGCCGGAGCCAGCACCAGCGCCTGTACGCAAGGCAGCCAAGCCTGCGCCTGCACCAGTTATGGACGATGAAGAGTTTTTCTAACCAGTAGTCTGGTGAGGCGGTGGGTTGATCTCCACCGCCTTTTTTTCCTCTAAAAACTGAGAACGAGACAATGGACACTGAAACGATAGCCAAGGCGCTGGGCAACGCCAAGCAAGTTAACGGGAACTGGCTTGCGAGTTGCCCTGTAGCTGGGCATGGCCGCGGCAACGGTGACAAGAACCCGAGTCTCAGCGTTAAAGAAGACAATGGAAAATTATTATTTCATTGTCATGGCGGATGCGACCAGCACTCGGTGTTTGACGCTGTCAGGGAACGCAACCTATTGCCAAGCATCCAGCGCCAGGAGTACAGTCTCCAACTTATCAAGGGTGAATTGATGACGATGCCGCAGTTGGAGAACGAGTGGGAGTACAAGGATGAGCAAGGCGAGACCCTATTTGTAAAGCGCCGGTTTAAAGTAAATTCTGAGAAAGGTAAGACGTACAGCTTGCACAAGGTGGATGCAGCAGGCAGACGCCAGGGCAGCATGACAGGGGCGCGGATAGTGCCCTACCGCCTGCCGGAACTCATCAACGCCAGGGAAGCCGGACGAGCCATCTACCTGGTGGAGGGTGAAAAGGCAGCGGATGCCCTGGTCAGCATAGGCGCCATTGCCACAACGTCGCACGCTGGTGCTGGGCACTGGCCGGAGGACATCACCCAGTATTTCACCGGCGCTGTAGTGATAGTGGTTCCGGACTGCGACGCGCCTGGTTGGAAGTACGCCAAGCGGGTGGTGGAGGCGCTACTCCCAGTCGCTAAGGCAATCCGCGTCCTGGACTTCAACCTACCCGAACTCGGGGATGATGCCTACGAGTGGGTTGCGGATGGCGGTGACCGCACCAGGCTGGCAGAGTTAGCCAAGGCGTTACCGGTGATCACCAGTGTGGGTCAGGTGCTGACGCCTAATTGGATTGAGCCAGTGGAAACTACCAAAGTTACGCTAGAACCCGATAACTTAGATAGAACTGAGCCGCCCATCCTAATCCCACGGCAACTGCTAAACATCGAGTCTTGGGATGACATCGAGGACGAGCCGGTCGAGTGGTTGATAGACAACGTCCTGCCGAAGAAGGCTTTTGCTGCGCTGTACGGTCCACCAGGAAGCTACAAGTCATTTGTTGCGCTTGACATTGCAGAGGCGGTGGCAACGGGCAGGCCGTGGATGGGGCGGGAGGTGCAGGCTGCCGGTGCTGTCCTGTACATAGCAGGAGAAGGCTTTGGCGGCATCGGCGCACGCATCAAAGCCTGCAAGATGCACAACCGCACGCAAGCTGGAGCCGAGATATACGTTATCAGGGCAACCATAAACATGAGATCGAGCGCCGAGGACTTCGACCTATTAGTCGCCTCAATCAAGAATCTGATGGAGAAGTCAGGCGTCCAGTTTGAACTTGTGCAGATTGACACGTTAGCTAGGGCATTTGGCGGTGGCAACGAAAACAACAGCGAGGACATGGGAGCGTTTATCCACAACGCCGGAAGGATACAGCGGATGCTGGGATGCGCCATGATGGTGCTGCATCACTCGGGTAAGGATGCCACTAAGGGATTGCGGGGACATTCCAGCCTGCTCGGAGCAGTTGACACCCAACTGGAACTGATGAAGATTGACGCAACGCCTAACCCGTCCAGCCCGATAGCGGGCAGCGGCATCCTCACGATTAGCAAGCAGAAGGACGGCCATGACGGAGTGCGTATTGGCTTTGAGATGGTGAAGGTGGAGATTAAGGCCAGCGCATTGGGCATTGCTGACGCGCAGATTAGCCTGGCCGTGAGGGCAAGTGACGAAGCTACCCAGCAGCAGGCGCAGGCTGATGCAGTGCAAAGACAAGACAAGCCACGCAAGCTGTACGGCAACCAGTTGGCTGCATTTGAGTCAATCCAGACGGCACTGGACGAGAACGGGCACATGACAAACGTCGGTGAGGAGCGCCATAAGACGGTGATGTTGGCTGAGTGGAGGGAGGCATTTGTGAAGCGCAAGGGCGACAGCAAGAGCATTTACACGGATTGGGATCGCGGCAAGAAGGCCATGTTTGACAAAGGGCTGGTGGGCTACCACAAGACATCAGTCGGTGAATACTGCTGGATCAAGCCGCGAGAAATAAAGAAGGACGAGCCGTATGTTTCCCCGTTTTGATGGTGCGTCTACGCAGTTGCGTAGATTGCGTATAGGCAATTGCGTATGTACTTATGTTGTAAAAGTATACGCAAGATGGCTAAATCTATGCAATTGCGTATATACGCAAGTGTGTAGAAATAGGTAGAAATCTACGCAACTAGCAACACCTTGCTTAATGCAAGGTGTAGTTGCGTAGATGCTATCTGTTAGGTCTAGTGTTGTGTAGATGAGGAGTTGAGGATGGCAACGAAGAAATTTTTGGAGACTGATGTGTATCCGAGCGACCGTTTCAAAGTCTTTGAGCATTCGCTCATGGTTGAGATGGAGACCGCGAAGATGGAGCATGAGAAGGTCTGGGGCATAGACCGAGTGATTGACCTGGTGGATGCAGAGTTCCGGAGGAAGGTCAGCGCACAGCGGGAGCGCATCTGGGAGGCCAGCCAGGCGCAAGACGAGGAACGGTTGGAGAAGGCCGTAAAGGGGATGATCGCGGCCTACAAGGCGCTCACCAGGTGGGCGACTGAGGCAGGCATAGAGCAGATGCCTAAAATCGATTGCATGGAGTACCAGATGGGCGACGGGAGCCTGATGGTTATCGTCAGGGATAAACAGATGGCGACCTGGTACGACCAGTTCCGCAAGCTGCCAGCTAATCGCTCAGTTTGGACACTTGCGGAATTGGAAGTGGTAATGAACGGGCCAACACTAAGCCAGGTGCGTGATATTAAGGCAGCATTGCCTGGAACGACAATGGTTAAAGTGGAAGCGCAAGGATCAAGCGGTTTTGAGGACATGAAAAATGACATTGACATCAGCAAGCCATTCAGAGGAACCAAACTCTTTGACACCGCAGAAGCGGAAGTACACGCGCAAAGCGGCAAACGCAGAAAGTAGCGCGATGGCGTTTGTAGGGCAATCGGAAACAAAAACAGCACAACGTGCTGCGAAAAAGGCAATTGGCAGTGCTTTTGTATCGACGGAAGGCGGCGAAAGCGCACGAAATATTGAGATAGCTACGCGCGTGAATCGACCCGGCGCTGGCCGCCCAACGGAATATGGCAAAGAAATTTGGAAGGGAATATTTGATAAAATAGGTGCTGGCGCGTCGTTGACAACGGCGATTAAGGAGCCAGGCATCAGCTATTCGCACGCGCAGCGCCTAATAGACGCGGATCCTGCGCTATCAGAAGCCTATGAGACGGCGAAGAAGACTCGAGCGTCGCGGCTTGCAGAGGAGATTATTGAACTGGCGGACGCAAAGATACCCAGCCACTTGCAAGGCGTGGAGATCAGCGCCTGGGTAGCGCAGAAGCGCCTGCAAGTGGACGCACGCAAGTGGGTCGCGGCCAAGCTGCATCCCAAGGTGTATGGCGACAAGATTGATGTATCCGTGCGTGATGACCGCATAAGTGTCATTGACGCGCTCGAGGCCGCACGCTCCCGCGTCCAGATCGGAATGGACGTCACGGACATAACACCGAAGTTATCCACAGGGTCAAAGTAAAAAGTACCCGAAGTTGTCCACAGAATATGGTCACTTGCCTAATGTTTAAGCAGAAAAGGCCATAAGTAGCTTGTTTTCATTCACATATTGGACACTGTATTAAGTAGTTCTGTTGAACTATGTAAAACGTACATGGGAAAATCCTAATGGAATCAATGGGTTACATTAATGCCGGCGTTTTGTCATAGGAGAAAATGCATAAGCAATGTTATGCACAGGAATAGTGGTTGCACATAGTGATCATATTGGTAACCATGTTGATATGGTTGGCAACGCATAGTGCATATGCATAGTGATTGTGCATAGTGCATAGTGCATATGCATAGTGATTGTGCGCTGCCCGCCGCCCGCCTGCGCCGCCCGCCGCCCGCCTGCGCTGGCCGTCAGCGCCGCCCGCCGCCCGCCTGCGCTGGCCGTGGCCCGCCCGCCCGGTAGGGGGGGGTAGGGCCGACGCGAAAGGGCCACAGAGACGTAGCCTCCGCGCACAATTTTTATTTTTTTTTATGCTATAACCGCGCCAAGCCAACCACTACCCTCCACGCACCATGCCGTCAGGATACAACGCACTCGCAGCGCGGCCAAAGAATAAGCTGGCGTACCCAGGCCAGGATTTGGTTGAAGCGTTTACGCAGGGTTTAGGCCCGATGCTGTATGGCGCAGCCAAGGGCACAGCGGCAACGGTTGCTGGTTTGCCTGGTGATATTGAGCAACTAGCGCGGCAGCTACTGCTGTCTGGCGCAGCCCCTGATAGCTACACGGCAAAGAACATGGCAGCCCAGGCGTTGCTACCTACGTCTGATCGGGTTAAGGCGATGCTGCCGTCACTGTCCAGCTTTGGCGCTGGGCCGCAGGCGCAGTACACGGAGAACATGGCGGCCAACCTTGGGCAGAATATTGTGGGCAACATTGTTGCGCCTAAAGCGTTGCCTGCGATTGTTCGTGCTGGTCAGGATTTGCCTGTGGGGGGGAGTATTAAAACGGTTGGCGCTGGCGTACCTAGAAATGCTGCGGCGCTCAAAGCTGCAGTCGGGAATGAGCCGGACATTATTCGGTCATTGCTTGGCGTCCCAGAATATAAAAACACCGGCATTGTTCCGCAGTCAGCAATTGACGAGGCATTAATGACGCGCCAAATTATGAAAGCGCAGCCAGCCACAACGCCAGGCCGCAAGGCGAGCATTGATGAGTGGAAGCAATGGGGTGAAAAGCATGGCGTGAATATGACGTTGACTGAGCCGCAATCGTTGGGGATTACTGATTTGACCAGCAAGCGGGAAATCAAGATTCCTGGTGGGTTGGAAGGTACGTTCACCATTCCGGATATGTTTTGGATGAAGGCTAACAATATTGATCCTGCAGCTTTGCCTAAGGCAACGCATGATGCTTTGATGCAAAAACTGATTCGCACGCATGAAGTTAAGAATCCTGATCAGGTTGATGTTTTTAACCGGCTGAATTTTGCGTTGCTGTCTCCGAATGCGCCGTTGACACCGAATGAGTTTTTGGCTCAACGGATGCGGTTGACGAATATGGAAGAGTTGCAGGCATTGGCTGGCCGCGTTGGTGAGCCTGGTTTGTCGCAAACTGCCCAGCAGCAAACCGGCGTCCAAGCTGCAGCCCGCGGTGGCATGGGTGTGCTGGGCACTGCGGATCTGAAGAACCAGGCCATGCTTGCAAAACTGATTTTGGATAAGCCGGAGATGTTCCAAATGGCGCCTGGCGAGACTATGCGCGATGTCACTATGAGGGTGATGAACCAAGTACCGGGACTAGGCCCAAAAACAGCGTCACTTGGTACGCCGTGGTTGAATTTGGAAAAAGCTAATACATCGGCAGTTGACTTGCATATGATTCGTAATTCGTATGAGCGAATGCTAAATGATCCGTTAGTTGGTGATGCTTTCCGTGAGCGCATGGCGGGTAAGCTGGGCGTTGAGCCAACCGTAGAAGCTATTTTGGGATTGCCAACAAAGCGAGTGGAGAAAGCGGCCATTGATGTGATTGGTGGCTCTTCAATGGAGAAAAAATATCGTTTGGCATCTGGCGAATTGAATGCCATTCCTGATGTTGCAGCGCCTGGCCGGTTGGCGTATGAGCCAAAACAATTGACAGACTTCAACCCGTTTTATAAGCGAGTGGTTGATTATGTAGATGAATCCCGAGGTCCAAATCCTGTTTTGGAGTTATTCCCAGAGCAGTGGAGAAAGTGGGACGTTTACCGTCAACGGTTGGAGCCGCATGAGTTTGCCCATCCAGATTACAGATTTTTGCCTAGACAATCATGGCAAGAAATGAAAGATTCGTTGGCCGCGCACAAAGAAGCCGGATACACCCAAGCGCGTAACCCTGTTATGAAAGAGACAGATTGGCGTAATCTGTACTACGGCAAAGTTGATCCCACGTTGCTGCCAGGATTGGCCGGTGCAGCAGCCGGAACCGGCGCAGTAATCAATTACTTAAATCCAGACAACTCTCGCTGATGCAACTCCCGATATACAAAGGCGAGGAAGAGCAAAAGCTGATGACGGAGTTATGGTCACCAGCTATTGCCAATGACCTAGAGGCGTTTGTAAGGTTTGCATTCCCTTGGGGCGTCAAGAACACGCCATTAGAAAGGTTTACTGGCCCGCGCAAGTGGCAGCGCGAGGTGCTGAGAGACATCACGGCACACATCAAAAAGCAGCAGGGCCAAATTACCTATGACACCGTGCGGATGGCGGTGTCATCTGGGCGCGGTATTGGGAAGTCGGCATTGGTTAGCTGGCTGGTGCTGTGGATGCTGACAACACGGATTGGCGGCAGCGTAGTGGTTAGCGCGAATTCCGAGAACCAGTTGCGCTCGGTCACCTGGGCCGATTTGACGAAGTGGGCGGCTATGCTGATTAACTCGCACTGGTGGGAGATATCAGCTACCAAACTAGTGCCCGCGAACTGGTTGACGGAACTGGTTGAGCGTGATCTGAAAAAGGGAACGCGCTATTGGGCCTGCGAGGGTAAGCTGTGGTCTGCGGAGAATCCTGATTCTTACGCTGGTGTTCATAACCAGGACGGCATGATGCTAATCTTTGATGAGTCCAGCGGTATCCCTAATCCTATTTGGGAAGTGGGCGCGGGATTCTTTACGGAGAACACACCCGATAGATACTGGTTTGCGTTCTCCAATCCGCGCCGCAACGAAGGCTATTTCTTTGAGTGTTTTAACGCCAAGCGGGATTTTTGGAACACGCGGTGCGTGGACGCTAGGACGGTGGAGGACACCGACAAGGCGGTCTATGAGCAGATTATTCAAGAGTATGGCGAGGACTCGGCTCAGGCCAAGGTTGAGGTGTACGGCGAGTTTCCGTCTGCCGGCGAAGATCAGTTCATATCGGGTTTGCTGGTGGATGATGCTGCCAAGCGCCCGCGTTACAAGGATCTGACCGCGCCTATTGTGATGGGAGTGGATCCGGCCCGCGGCGGTGCTGATGCCACTGTGATTGCGATACGCCAAGGTCGGGACATTGTGGCGATTAAGCGTTATCAGGGCGAGGACACCATGACGATTGTCGGGCGCGTCATTGAGGCGATGGAGGAGTACAAGCCTGTTCTGACGGTGATTGATGAGGGCGGGTTGGGCTACGGGATACTAGATCGGCTGACCGAGCAAAGGTATAAGGTGCGCGGTGTGAACTTCGGTTCCAAGGCAAAACACTCTATTGCGTTTGGGAATAAGCGTGCCGAAATGTGGAACGATATGAGATCGTGGCTAAAATCTGCTAGTATTCCCACAGACCGGCAGTTGAAGGCTGACCTAACTGGGCCTATGAAGAAACCGAATTCATCGGGGACTATTTTCCTTGAAGGGAAAAAAGAGATGCGTGCAAGAGGATTGGCTTCACCTGACGCGGCAGACGCGATTGCCGTGACCTTTGCCTTTCCCGTGGCGCATCGGCAGTACACGGAACCAACCCGCCGCGTGAACTCCCAAGGCAGCGGCGTTAATACTTCATGGATGGGCGCATGAAAAAAGTATCTCTGTCAGTTGGTCGTGGCGAGAAGCTGCCCACATCCAAAGGCGCTGGCCTGACGGCCAAGGGCCGCGAGAAGTACAACGCGGCGACTGGGTCTAACCTCAAACCGCCAGCACCCAACCCCAAGACCAAAGCAGATCAGGGTCGCAAGGATTCATTTTGTGCAAGAATGGGCGCTGTAGCGGCCAACGCCAAAGACGGCGAACGCGCTAAAGCTGCTCTTAAACGATGGAAGTGTTAATCATGGCTACCAAACCCGGACTATACGCAAACATTCACGCCAAGCAAGCACGCATTGCGGCTGGCAGTAAAGAGAAGATGAACAAGCCTGGCACAAAGGCAGCGCCTAGCGCAGCCGACTTTAAGCAGGCAGCTAAGACGGCGAAGAAGAAATAATGCCACTTGTCAAGTCAAAAACACCCGAGGCTTTTCGTAAGAACGTGAAGGCCGAAGTTGCCGCCGGTAAGCCGGTGAAGCAGGCGGTTGCGATTGCATATTCTGTCAAGCGTGAGGCGCAAAAGCCTATGCCAAAGGGTAAGAAATAATGGCTGATTACACCGGCATAGCCGCTGCTGGTGCGGTATCCAACGGCGGCGGTCAGAAGGACACCACGGCAAACATCTTGGCGACTGCCCGCAGCCGTCTGGATATGGCCATCGGCGCTTTGTCTGAGTCCCGAGAGGATGAGATTGATGACCTGAAATTCTACGCCGGCAGCCCGGACAATCATTGGCAGTGGCCTGCCGATGTGCTAGCGACTCGCGGCGCGGTGCAGGGCCAGACGATCAACGCCCGCCCGTGCCTGACCATCAACAAACTGCCGCAACACGTCCGGCAAGTTACCAATGACCAACGCCAAAACCGCCCAAGTGGCAAGGTTATTCCTGCCGATGACAAGGCCGACGTTGCAGTCGCCGAAATCTTCAACGGCATGGTCAGGCACATTGAGTACATCTCCGACGCCGATGTCGCTTACGACACCGCCTGCGAGAACCAGGTCTCCTACGGCGAAGGCTACATCCGCATCCTGACGGAATATTGCGACGACGACACCTTTGACCAAGACATCAAGATCGGGCGCATCCGCAACAGTTTCAGCGTCTACATGGATCCAACGATCCAAGACCCGTGCGGGTCTGATACCGAGTGGTGTTTCATCACTGAGGACATTAAGAAAGCCGACTATGCGCGTATTTACCCTGACTCGGCGCCTATCACGACCTTGCAGTCGCTGGGCGTCGGTGACCAGAATCTGTCTCAATGGCTCAACGAAGACACGATTCGCATTGCGGACTACTACTACGTTGACTACGACCGCGCCACGCTGAATTTGTACCCTGGGAACATCACGGCGTTTGCCGGTACACCCGAGGACAAGATGCTGAAAGGCCAGTTTGGCAAACCGTTGAAGTCACGCGAGTCTGATCGGCGCAAAATCAAGTATTGCAAGATCAACGGGTACGAAATATTGGAAGAACGCGAGTGGGCGGGCAAGTACATTCCCGTTGTTCGCATCGTTGGCAACGAATTTGAGGTTGACGGGCGTCTGTATGTGTCAGGAATTGTGCGAAATGCCAAAGACGCGCAACGGATGTACAACTATTGGGTGTCCCAAGAGGCAGAAATGCTGGCTTTGGCTCCAAAAGCGCCATTTATTGGCTATGGCGGTCAGTTTGAGGGTTACGAGACCCAGTGGAAGACCGCAAATACGACCAATTGGCCGTATTTGGAAGTAAACCCAGACGTAACCGATGGATCTGGAAGCATTCTGCCCCTACCGCAGCGTGCCCAGCCGCCAATGGCGTCCAGCGGGTTGTTGCAGGCGAAAGCTGGCGCGTCCGAGGACATAAAGGCGTCAACTGGTCAATATAACGCTTCTTTGGGCATGACATCCAACGAACGCTCAGGAAGAGCGATTCTTGCGCGTCAGCGTGAGGGCGATGTAGGCACTTACCACTACGGCGACAACCTGGCGCGCGGCGTGCGGCACATCACCCGGCAGTTGGTTGACCTAATCCCTAAGATTTACGACACCCAGCGGGTGGCGCGGATCATTGGCGAAGACGGCGAAACCGACATGGTCAAGATTGACCCAATGCAAGCCGAGCCGGTCAAGAAGATTGTCAACCAAGAAGGCATTGTGATCGACAAGATCTACAACCCGTCGGTCGGCAAATACGACGTGGTGGTCACCACCGGCCCAGGCTACGCTACCAAGCGCCAAGAGGCGTTGGAAGCGATGGCGCAGTTGCTGCAAGGCAACCCGCAACTGTGGCAAGTGGCCGGTGATCTGTTTGTGAAGAACATGGACTGGCCGGGCGCTCAAGAGATGGCAAAACGCTTTGCAAAGACTATTGACCCCAAGCTGATGCAAGACGGCGACAAGCCGCCTGAGTTGCAGCAGGCCGAACAGCAGATCCAGGCTATGGGCCAAGAGTTGGAGCAGATGTTCCAGATGATTCAAAACGTCGGCAAGTCCATCGAAATGCAAGACCAACAGCGCAAGGACTTTGAGGCGCAAGTGAAGCTATACGAAGCTGAAACCAAACGGATTGCTGCGGTGCAGGCCGGTATGACATTTGAACAGATTCAAGATGTTGTGCTGGGAACCGTTCATGGCATGATTACATCTGGCGACCTAGTCAACGAGATGCCTGGGCGTGAAATGATTACCGGCCCTGAGATGCCAATGGAAGGCATGGAGCAGATGCCGATGGAGATGATGCCACCTGAACAACAAATGGGAATGCCACAATGAAACCCGCTGATTTTTTAGGCTTGCTGTTCCTAGCTCGTGACGTGACGCACAGCGTCCATCTGAACACGCGCAGCTTTAGCAAGCACAAGGCGCTGAATATTTTTTACGAGCGCATTGTCGGCGCGGCTGATGATTTTGCCGAAGCCTACCAAGGCCGTCATGGTTTGATTGGCCCAATCACCTTGCACTCAGCGAAGAAGACCAGCAACGTCATTGAGTTTCTAGAGGATTCGTTGGCTGAAATTGAAGCCGCTCGGTACAATGTCTGTGATAAATCAGACTCTTCGCTCCAGCAGTTGATTGACAACATCATTGAAATTTATCTAAGAACCCTGTATAAACTACGCTTTTTGGCATAAGGAAACAATAATGGCAAACTATATGCAACTGGCTGCAACCAAGCAAGTCAAGGTCGGCGCTGGCAAATTGTTCGGGATTTTTGTGTCGGCGTCCAGCAGCGGAACGCTCACCATTTATGACTCGCAATCTTCTAGCACTGGCGACCCAAAGATCTCAGACACTTTTAGCGTGTCGGCGGGAACCGCATATCTGAACATTCCTGCGGGACTGTTCTTCAACAAGGGACTGTATATCGTTTTGGCCGGTACATCAGCCGCATTTACAGTCGCATTCGATTAATGCAAAAAACGTACTGGTGCGTTCACCAGGGATTCTATGGAATCAAAAATGTCAGAAGAAAACCTAGCGGTAGTTGACCCCGCGCCGGAACAGGTGGCAACGGCTGCACCTGAACCCGAAGTTAGAGCGCCGGAAGTAGCTGAAGACCAGCAATCTAAGACTTTCACACAGGAAGAATTGGACGCTGCAATTGGCAAACGCCTTGCAAGAGAGCAAAGGAAGTGGGAACGAGATCAAGCGCAACGCGCTGCGGAAACGCAAGCGTTAAGAGTCGCGCCGGTTCAGTCTGCTGATCAATTTGAAAGCACGGAGGCTTACGCCGACGCGCTGGCCTATCAAAAGGCCGAGCAATTGATTGCACAGCGTGAAGCGGCAAAACAGCAGTCGCAAGTTCTTGAAAGCTACCACGAACGGGAAGAAGAAGCACGGAGCAAATACGAGGATTTTGAACAAGTCGCGTACAACCCCAAACTTCCAATCACCAACGTGATGGCAGAAGCAATCCAATCTTCGGATATTGGGCCTGAGTTGGCGTACCACCTCGGCACAAACCCCAAGGAAGCCGACCGCATTTCCAAACTGCCGCCACTTGCCCAGGCTAAAGAGATTGGACGGATTGAGGCCAAATTGGCCGCAGACCCTCCTGTGAGACGTACATCGTCAGCGCCAGCACCTATTTCGCCTGTCTCTGCCCGATCCACTGGATTACCGGCCTATGACACTACGGATCCACGGTCTATCAAGACCATGACTGATTCGCAGTGGATTGAAGCCGAAAGGGCGCGGCAAAGAAAGAAGTGGGAAGCGCAGGCAAACCGCTAATTTTTTTCTAAAAGGACTTTTTTCATGGCTAATAGCATCCTAACCATTGACATGATTACCCGGAAGGCTCTCGAAATCCTCGAGAACAACCTGGTACTCACCCGTAACGTAAACCGTCAGTATGACGACAGCTTTGCTGTTGAAGGTGCGAAGATCGGTTCCACTCTGCGTATTCGTCTGCCTGACCGCGCCTTGGTCACCGACGGCGCTGCCCTGCAAGTGCAGGACGACAACGAGCAGTTTACAACCCTGTCCGTTGCCAGCCAAAAGCACATCGGCGTGAACTTTACGTCTGCTGAGTTGACCATGCAATTGGACGACTTCGCAGAGCGTGTTCTTAAGCCGCGTATCAGCCAGTTGGCCTCCAGCATTGATGCTGACGTTGCCAACGCTTACAAGACCATCGGTAACACCGTCGGCACTCCCGGCACTACCCCGTCCACTTCGTTGGTGCTGTTGCAAGCCCAGCAGAAGCTGAACGAGAATGCTGCTGTGATGTCGCCACGCTACGCAACGGTTAACCCCGCTGCCAATGCTGGTCTGGTCGAAGGCATGAAAGGTCTGTTCAATCCCACCGACACTATCAGCAAGCAGTTTAAAAACGGCATGATGGGCACTGGCGTGTTGGGCTTTGACGAGATCAATATGTCTCAGTCGATCAAGCAGCACACCACCGGTTCGCGTGACGCATCTGCATCCACCTTGGTTAAAACCCCAGGCGTGACCAGCGAAGGTTCGTCCACCATCCTGTTGGAACAAGGCTCCGTCACCACCACCATCAAGGCCGGTGATGTGTTCACTATCGGTAGCTGCTTTGCTGTGAATCCGCAAACCCGTGAAACCACTGGTTCGCTGTTCCAGTTTGTGGCTGTGGCTGACGCTACCGCTGTGTCCGGCACTTGGACTGTGACTGTTGCGCCCATGTACTCCGCTGCTCACGCACTGGCGACCATGACCGCGCTGCCAGCTACGGGCGGTGTTGTGACCTTTGTGGGAACTGCTTCTACTGCTTACGCACAGAACTTGATCTACCACAAGGATGCAATCACCTTTGCTACCGCTGACCTGTTGCTGCCCCAAGGCGTTGACATGGCTGCACGTTCCGTCCACAACGGTATCAGCTTGCGCGTTGTTCGTCAGTACGACATCAACAACGACCGTATGCCTTGCCGTATCGACGTTTTGTATGGTTTCAGCACCATTCGTCCTCAGATGGCTTGCCGTCTGTGGGGCTAATCAACTCTTTCTAAAGGAAAATTATCATGGCTATTCCTAATTCTGGTGGTGGGTATCAATTCACCGACGGCAACACCAATGAAATTATTATGGGCGTTCAAGCAGCGCCTAATACGGCGACTGCTACGGCCACTCTGACCGTTGCACAAACCACTGGCGGCATCTTGGTTGGCAACCCGTCGACTACTGCGGCGACTTACACGCTTCCAACTGCTACGGCAATTGACGCGGTGTTTACCAACGCAAAAGTCAACAGCACGTTTGAACTGACCGTCATTAACTTGGGCACTTCAACTGGCTTGATTACGATGGCTGTTGGAACTGGCATCACTGCGGTCGGCAACTTGGTTGTTGCTATTACCGGCAGCGCGGCGGGTGTTGGCGGCGCGGCGCAGTTCTTGTTCCGCAAGACCGGCGATGCTGCGTACACTGTGTATCGCGTTGCTTAAATCTAACGGGGGCTTCGGCCCCTGTTTTTTAAAGGATTAAAAATGGGTAATACTCGATCGATTGGTGTTGCGTATAGCGACCAAGATATTGATGGCGGCACTATTGGCGCTGTTATTCCTTCAACTGTAGTTGGCACTACTGTTTACGCTACAACCGAAATTGGCTATTCTGCCGCAGCACAAGGTGCTGTTACGCAATTGACAAGTAAATCGACAGGCGTGACTTTGAACAAGTCTGCTGGTCGTATTACGATGCATGATGCGGCATTGGCGGGAAGCACTGCTGTGTCGTTTGTTTTGACTAACAGCACAATTTCTATTAATGACACAATTATTGTGTGTGTTTCTAGCAATACGACTGGTAGCGCGGCTGGGGCTTACACCACCTACGTTTCCTATCTTGCTGCTGGCTCTGCCTTGATTACGTTGCGGAACTTGACTGCTGCTACTTCATATTCTGAAGCAGTGATTATCAATTTCTCCATCATCCACGGCGCGTCCTAAAAAGGAGGGGGCCACAAGCCCCCTTTCTCACTTATGGTCATATACCTAAAGCATCCCATCCACGGCAGAAAAGTTGCCACTATGGATCTTGAAGCAGACGCCGATGAGAAAAACGGTTGGGTGCGATACAATGAGGATACGCCCGATTTTGAGCTGGCGGCTCCCGTGAACGTCCTGGAAGTAAAGCGACGTAGAAAAGTTGAACCACAAGGGGTCTAGCTATGGCAACTTACACTGCGGGTGACCAGATCAACCGGGCGCTGCGGTTGCTTGGCGTCCTTGCCGAAGGCGAGACTACCTCCGCATCAGCGTCGCAAGACTCACTGTTGGCAATGAATCAGATGATTGATTCATGGAACACCGAGCGTCTTTCGGTGTTCAACACTCAAGATCAAATTTTTACTTGGCCTGCTGGTCAAATTACGCGCACGCTTGGCCCGTCGGGCAACTTTATTGGCCTGCGCCCCGTGTTGCTGGACGACTCAACTTACTACCGTGATACCGGCACAAACGTCAGCTTTGGCATCAAGTTCATCAACCAGCAGCAGTACAACGGTATCGCCGTCAAAACCGTAACGTCAACCTACCCGCAAGTCATTTTTGTAAATATGACTTTCCCCGACATTACGATGACAGTCTACCCACAGCCTACGCGGGATTTGGAGTGGCACTTTATCAGCGTTCAAAAATTGGATGAACCGGCCACACTAACGACTGTGCTGGCTTTCCCACCAGGCTATCTGCGGGCTTTCACTTACAACTTGGCAATGGAAATTGCGCCTGAGTTTGGCGTTGAGCCTAGTCCGCAAGTGATCCGCATTGCCATGACTAGCAAGCGCAATCTGAAGCGCATCAACAACCCTGACGATGTGATGTCCATGCCTTACGCCATTGTGGCTACTCGCCAGCGGTTCAACATCTACGCAGGAAACTACTGATGCAGACCCCGATACTCGGTGCGTCCTACGTCGCCCGCAGTATCAATGCTGCGGACAACCGGATGGTCAACCTGTTTCCGGAAATGACACCGGACAACGGACAGACCGCCGCTTTCCTCAACCGTGCCCCGGGCCTTAATTTTTTGCAAGCAGTGGGCACAGGCCCAATCCGCGCTTTGTGGGTGAGCCAAAATAGCGGCGGCTACTTTTATGTTGTGTCGGCTAACGAGGTTTACAAGCTGACCGGCTTGACGGCCACGCCTACCTTGCTGGGCACGGTGACCGGCACGGGGCCGGTGTCGATTGCGGACAACGGAACACAGATTTTCTTTGCCTGCAATCCCGACGGTTTTATTTACAACGAGACCACCAACGTGTTCGCGCAGATCACAGACCCAGATTTTGCTGGCGCTGTGACGGTGGCATATCTCGACGGATACTTTGTCTTCAACCAGCCGGACAGCCAAATCATTTGGGTTTCGCAATTGTTAAACGGTCAATCCGTTGACCCGTTGGACTTTGCAAGCGCCGAAGGCTCACCGGACGGCGTAGTGGGCCTGATTGCTGACCACCGCGAACTGTGGGTGTTTGGCACTGATTCCGTGGAAGTTTGGTACGACTCAGGCGCGGCTGACTTCCCACTGACCCGCATCCAAGGCGCTTTCAATGAGATCGGGTGCGCGTCTGCGTACACCATTGCCAAGATGGACAACGGCCTGTTTTGGTTGGGCAAAGATGCACGCGGCCAAGGCATTGTCTACCGAGCCAATGGCTACACCGGCCAGCGCATCTCTACGCACGCGATTGAGTATGCAATTGCCCAGTACGGCGACATCTCAGACGCTATTGCCTACACCTACCAGCAAGAAGGCCATGCTTTCTATGTGCTGACATTCCCATCGGGCAATGCCACTTGGGTGTACGACGTTGCAACCCAAGCCTGGCATGAGCGCGCTGGGTGGGACAACGGCGAGTTCACCCGCCACCGCAGCAATTGCCAGTGTAATTTTGGCGGCAACATCATTGTGGGCGACTACGAGAACGGCAACATCTACACGTTTGACTTGGATGTTTACGCCGACAACGGAGGCATTCAGAAGTGGCTGCGTTCATGGCGGGCGTTGCCGTCAGGGCAGAACAATCTCAAGCGCACCGCGCACCACAGCTTGCAGTTGAACTGCGAGTCGGGCGTTGGTCTGAATGACGGCCAAGGCTCCGAGCCCCAAGCTATGTTGCGTTGGTCAGATGACGGCGGTCACACTTTCAGCAATGAGCATTGGTCACCAATGGGCAAGATAGGCGCGTACTACCAGCGCGTCTTCTGGCGGCGGCTGGGCATGACGCTTAAGCTGCGCGACCGGGTCTACGAGGTGTCCGGCACTGACCCGGTCAAGATTGCCATCATGGGCGCTGAATTGATACTCAGCCCAACCAATGCCTAACAATACGCAAATCACGCCCCCGCGTGTTTCAATCGTAGACGCGCGCACAGGCGCGGTTTCGCGTGAATGGTATCGTTGGTTTTTTAACCAGTACACCGTAACCGGCGGTGGGACAGGCATCACGCCAACCACCAATGGCGGCACAGGGCTGTCTGCCACCCCTACCAACGGCCAGTTGCTGATTGGTAATGGCACAGGGTATACCCTTAATACGCTGACGGCCAGCAGTGGCATCACGGTCACCAACGCAGCAGGAACTATCACCGTTGCCAATTCGGGCGTGTTGTCTTTCTCAGGCGGCACTACCGGCCTGACGCCAGCAACGGCCACCACAGGCGCTGTAACGCTTGCAGGCACATTGGCTATTGCCAATGGTGGAACAAACGGTTCTACGGCTCCTGCGGCTGGCGCTGTGCCCTATGGCACGGGTACGGCATACGGGTTTACTGCTGTGGGGACTTCCGGCCAAGTGCTGACCAGCGCTGGCGCGGGAGTTCCAACTTGGAAAACTCCAGACACACTATCTGCACCGGTTGTCAAAACAGCCGACTTCACTGTGGCCGATGGCGAAGCCTGGCTCATCAATAACAAGTCAGGATCCACCTGTACCGTTACGCTACCCGCCGCCGCGTCTTGGGTCGGGCGTCAATTGATTTTCAAGACCATACAACTCCAAGCGATTGTGTCAGCGTCCAGCAATGTCGTGCCAATTGGCAGCACGACTGCCGGTACGGCTATCATTTTGGGTGTGATAGGCAACTGGGCGACGTTGGTGTCCGACGGCACTAACTGGATTATCATGCAGACTCGCAACTAATATGTTAAGCGTGAAGGAAAACTAATATGGCCGCATGGATGTTACCAGCAGCAATCGTAGGAACCGGCCTGTTTGGCGCAATTACCGCCAATAGGGCCGCAGGCGAACAAGCCGATGCCGCAACGCGGGCGGCTGAAACGCAAGCGGCTGCGTCTAGGTACGCCGCAGACTTGCAGCAAAAGCAATACGAGGAAAACGTCAAACGTCAGCAACCGTTTTACGATGTTGGCGTTAATGCTTTGCCTGAGTTAGTGCAAGCGTCTCGCTACACGCCATTCAGCATGGAACAGTTTACGGCTGACCCAGGCTACGGATTCCGTCTGTCGGAAGGCCAAAAGGCGCTAGAGCGTTCTGCGGCTGCGCGCGGCGGATTGATCTCTGGCGGCGCGTTGAAGGCCGCTACACGCTTTGGCCAAGAGATGGGATCGCAAGAGTACACCAACGCATTCAACCGTTACCAGACTGAGCGCGAAGCGCGGCTTGGCCCATTGCGAACGCTTACAGGAATGGGCGGAACCACCGCGTCTAATTTAGGCGTTGCGGGTCAGACAAATGCATCTAATGTGGGCAGTGCTTTAATGGGCGGTGCAAATGCTACTGCTGGCGGCATGACTGATGCTGCCAATGCCCGCGCATCTGGATACGTTGGTGGCGCTAACGCAATTACAGGTGGGCTAGGCCAATATCTCAGCTACCAACAAAATCAGCAGCAAAACAATTTGCTAAATAGCTATTTAGCTAGACAAGGTAGCGGTGGGTACACTGCGCCCCAATCGTCAATTGTGCCGGGCTATTACGACAATTTTGGGCCTTAAGGAAACATCATGCCTATAGATCCACGCATAGCATTGGGCGTTCAGCCCCTACAGGTTCAGTTCCGTGACCCTATTGCAAGCTACAACCAGTTGGCGCAGCTACAGTCTAACGACACTCAGAACCAGCTTGCACAAATGCAGATGCAAGAGGCTCGGCAACTAGCGCCGTATCGGATGCAGGAACAGCAAAACCGCGCTGCGGCAACTAAGCTGACACTTGACGAAGCAAATGAAGCGCAAACCTATATCAAAAGCGTGATGACTAAAGCGGCCGAAGCATCTGGCGGAAGTGCTCCAACAGATCCTTTTGAAGCGGCAAAGCAGATGATGAATTACCCAAATTCTCAAGTGCAAGCAGCGGGCTTACGATTGCTTGAGTCATTTCAAAAGCTGCAAGCGTATGAACAACAAGCGCAATTTTTGAAAGATGAAGGCGGCGCTGCGGTTGTGCCTACGCCTATTGGTGCGCCTGCTGTAGTTGCGCCTAGCGTCAGCAATGTTGCTGCGCCAATGGTTGCGCCTGGAACGCCTGCGCCTAATGTAGCTTCGGCTTTATCTAGATTTGTGGCAGGAACAAAAGATATGCCAGACGGCAGAGTAGGGCCATATTTTTCTATCGGGGGACAACCAGTATCCGAAGAGCAATATTTAAGCGGCAGAGAAGCCATTATGCTTTCGCAATCAGCCAATGCTTTGGCTCCGGCAGTTGCCGCTGCGCCTGCGGTTAACGCAATGATTCCCGCCGTAGCTAGTGCGTTGCAAAACGCCGACGCATTGAAGAAAGAAATTGAAAAAGGCGACCGCACTTATGGACAAGCACCTGGCTGGAAATCAAAACGTGAATTGCTGGTAAAGGCTTATGAGCAAGCGTTGAAGCCTGGGCGAGCCGATACAACTTTCGCCGCTATCAACCCATCTGACTACACTCCAGATTCTGTAAAAGCATTCTTGGTGTCTAAGAACTATGGCGATTTAGTTCCCAAGGCAGGCAAAGTTGACAAGCTAATTGGCAATGTTAATCCATCAGACTACACGCCAGCATCTTTAGCAGTATTTGCTGTAAGTGGTAAATATGAAGATTTAGAGCTAAAGCCAGCTAAAGCCGATAAACTGATTGGTAATGTCAATCCATCAGACTACACGCCAGCATCTTTAGCAGTATTTGCTGTAAGTGGTAAATATGAAGATTTAGTGCTGAAGCCAGCTAAAGCCGAAAAAGCAGATAAGCTAATTGGCAATGTCAATCCAAGTGATTACACACCAGCATCTTTAGCAGTGTTTGCTGTAAGTGGTAAATATGAAGATTTAGTGCTGAAGCCAGCTAAAGCCGAAAAAGCAGATAAGCTGATTGGCAATGTCAATCCAAGTGATTACACACCGGAGTCTGTAAAAGCTTTTTCGCTTAGCAACGACTATGGCGATTTGGTATTGAAGCCAGCTAAAGCAGACAAAGTAGACAGAACAATTGCTAATGTTAATCCTGACAGCTATACGCCAGCGTCTGTAGCGGCGTTTGCGATAAGTGGCAACTATGCTGATTTAGTGTTGAGGCCAGAAAAAGCTAAAGACAGCAAAAATATTGCAAACGTCAACCCGAATGACTTTACGCCAGCCTCCATAGAAAAGTTTGTTGCAAGCGGCAAATATTCCGATTTGGTTCCAGTGAAAAAAGCCTCTGAAGGTGGTGCTGGCGGCAAAGGCAGACCGCCTATTGGATACCGTTATGACGCTAGTGGCGAAAACCTTGAAGTGATTCCAGGCGGGCCTGCTGATAAGCCAAAAGAATTGAAGCCTATTCCTGCAAATATCAATACGGCCATCAGCACAAACGATATGTCAATTAAACGAATTCAAGAAGCGTTGGATTTGCTTAAGAAAAACCCTGATGCAATTGGATTGAAAAATCTTTTACCAGGCCAAGCGTTAGACAGAGCAGATCCTAAAGGAGTAGCGGTAAGGTCAGCAATTGGAGACATTGGATCTTTGGTGATACATGAACGCAGCGGTGCTGCTGTATCTGGTAGTGAGATGCAGCGTTTAGGATTTATCCCAACTCCAACCGATAGGGCAGACAACGCCAAGACCAAACTTGAAGCCATGTTGAAATATGCAAAAATGAACCAACAAGGATTGATAGAAACTTACTCTGAAGATCAGGGATATAAACCTAACCCTACGCTTTCCAGAAAAGGTGCTGCACCCGCTGGTGATGTTGATAAGAAAAACCCGTTGCTGAAATAATAGAAAGGTTAAAAATGGCCGATCTAAGCACAATTCTGACAGACCCCAATTACGTCAACGCTAACGCTGCGACGAAACAGGCTATTTTTGACAAGTTTTCAGCCCAAGACCCTAATTTTGCCAATGCGAATGCTGCTACGCAGGCCGCTATTCGGCAGAGATTTGGCGTAGCTGACATTGCACCAGCCGGTGAGGGCATGCCTGCTGCCCGTGCTGGTGCAGCGCCAGCGGTAGAAGCAGAACAACCCGCAGGCTACAACCCGTTTGCGACTGCTGCTAATTTTTTTCCTAGCTTGTACCAAAACACCATTGGCGGTTTGGTGGATGCCGTATCAAGCCCATTGCAGACCGCGCAAGGCATTGGCGACATTGTGGCGGGTGGTGTGTACAAGGCGCTGCCAGGGCCGGTGCAACGCGGTCTGACGGCCATTGAGACATCACCATACAACCCGCTAGGTAATCCTGCAGCATTGCAACGGGCGCAAGCAATGGCAAGCGCAGTCGGTCAGGACTACGCAAGAACCTACGGCACAGGCGCAGGCTTCCAGAAGATGATGGAGGAAGACCCGTTCCGCGTTGTGGGTGATGTGTCCACGGTGCTAGGCGGTGGCGGTGCTGCGCTTAGAGCCGCTAACATGGGCGGCACATCAAATGCAATTGCCAATGCAATGATTCGAGGCGGTGAGCGCACCAACCCAATCAATATGCTCACCCGTCCCGCTGCTGCAATGGTTAGCCCAACGGTTGACCCTGGCGTCAGAACGTTGATGGCTGAAGGCGTAACGCCCACTACAGGCCAAATCCTTGGCGGTGGCTACAAGCGTTTTGAGGAAGGCTTGACTAGCATTCCCGTGATTGGTGACTTTATCAAGTCAGCACAAAACAGAGCAGTTGAGCAGTTAAACACTGCTGCGTTTAATAGGGCACTAAGGCCAATTGGACAAACATTACCCCAAGGCACTACTGGCCGCGAAGCAGTGCAATTTGTATCTGACAGATTGGACGATGCATATGGAAATTTGTTGCCAAGGATGACGGTGCAAGCAGATCCTGTATTTGGCGCTGAAATTGGCAATCTTCGTCAAATGGTTCAGCAAGGTGCAATTGATCCTAACGCAGTAAGAGCATTTGACCGATTCCTAGATACCAATGTGGTCAACAAATTCCAAGGCCAACAAGCGATTACCGGCCAAACACTGAAACAGATTCAGAGTGACTTGCGCGAACGCATAAATTTGCTTAGTGCCTCAACTGATGCTGATCAGCGACTAATGGGTCAAGCACTTCAAGAAGTGCAAGACCAATTCCGTCAATTGGTGATTCGATCTAACCCGCAAAATGCTGCGGAATTAAGAGCAATTGACACCGGATATGCAAACTTCAAGCGAGTACAACGGGCGTCTGGAATCACGGGCGCTGAAGAGGGTATTTTCTCGCCGGCCCAATTGCAAAGCGCAGTGCGTGCTATGGATCGCAGCAAAGACAAGTCAAGGTTTGCTACCGGCGAGGCTCTGATGCAGGATCTGTCTGAGACGGGCAAAACCGTCTTGGGCAACAAGCTGCCGGACTCCGGCACACCTTATCGGTCATTGGCGGCATTGATTGCATCAGGCGGTGCAGCAGGCGCTGGTTACCCAGCGATTGCTGCGGGAATGCTTGCTGGCCCTGCGCTGTACTCAGCACCAGGCCAACGCTTGGCGGCTGCTGCGCTAACCGCTAGGCCAGCCGGTGCGGCAGCAGTAGCTAACCAGCTACGCGCCAACCAAGGCATTAAAACCAGCACACTCGCAGCCAACCAGCTTGCCAATCAGCAGCAAAGCGCATTTGATGAATTCTTGCGCGCTAATGCGGCTCTTGACCCACGATTCCAACAAGCGCTAGAAGCAGGACGATAATGGAACAGCAACTACTCAACATCCTATTCGGCGCGGCGCTGGCTGTGGCTGGATGGTTTGCCCGTGAACTGTGGTCGGCGGTGCAGGAACTGAAAACAGACCTGAGTAAACTACCCTTGGTCTACGTTGCGCGGATGGACTACCGCGACGACATGAAAGAAGTCAAAGAGATGCTAAGTAAGATTTTTGACCGTTTGGACAACAAACAAGACAAGGACAAATAATGGCTGGACTATCACCTCCCCCTAAGCAGCAGGTCTTTGGCACTGACGGCGAACCGCTAGTCGGAGGGAAGATCTACACCTACGCTGCGGGAACATCTACTCCGATTGCAACCTACATTGACTACACCGCTGCTACGGCCAACACCAACCCCATCATCTTGGACTCTCGGGGCCAGGCCAACATTTGGCTGCTCAACACCGTCAGCTACAAGTTCATCGTTCGGGACGCGGATGATGTGCTGCTGTACACGGTGGACAATATCGCCATCCCGCTGGACATCAATTCTTTTGGATCCCCACCGCCTATCGGTAATGTAACGCCGAACACCGGAGCGTTTACCACGCTGTCGGCTACTGGTACGGTCACTTTTTCAGGTCAAGTAAATTTCACCGGCACAGGAGCCGCCAAGCTGAACGTCGGCACTACCGGGCAGCGCCCCACGCCTGCTACCGGCATGGTGCGCTTTAACTCCACAACTAGCAGGTTTGAAGGCTATGGAGCCTCTGCTTGGGGCGCGTTGGGCGGCGGTGCAACAGGCGGTGGGGCTGACCAAATTTTCATCGAGAATGGTCAGACAGTCACTGTGAACTACACCATCACCGCAGGTAACAACGCGGGTACATTTGGCCCTGTGACTATTGACAGCGGCATCACCGTGACCGTGCCCACCGGCTCCACTTGGTCAGTTGTTTAAGGAGAACACATGAGTTCAGTCGCAATCACAGGCAATGCAGCGGGGGCGGGTGTATTTACCCTCGCCTCGCCCAACAGCGCCAGCAGCTTCACGGCTACGTTGCCCGCAGCTACCACCACGCTGGTGGGCACAGACGCTACGCAGACGTTGACCAATAAAACAATCCAAGGTGGTTCAATCACATCGGGTACTTCTGTTGCAACAACAAGCGGAACTGCTGTAGGGTTTACGGGCATTCCATCGTGGGCCAAGCGGATTACTCTTTTGCTTAACGTGGTAAGCACTTCGGGAGCAAACAATTTATTAGTTCAAATTGGTAGCGGTTCATACACTACTACTGGATATGTGTCTACAGCGTTTTATGCTACAGTTGGCCCAAGCACTCAAAGTGTTACAAATGGGTTTCTTATTCGCGCAGACAATGCATCTAACAATATTGCTGGAGCAATGACTTTATTAAATTTTGGCGCTAATCTTTGGGTTGAAACTTGGTTAGGAGGCGGTACTAATAACAATCAAGTTTACGCCGGGGGTGGTTTAGTCACATTATCTGGCGTACTTGACAGGGTTCAGTTAATTACTACTAGCACTGACACCTTTGACGCTGGCTCCATTAACATTCTTTACGAGTAAACATCATGACACACAGAATCGTAGTTGACTTACAAACCGGCGTAACTACTCAAGTTGAGTACACGCCCGAAGAACAAGCCGCACACGATGCGGCAGTAGCGGCCCAACAAGCGGCAGAAACAGCCGTAACTGAAACAGTAACTGAGCCTGTGGCAGAAACGCCGGAAACACAACCATGACCGCTGTACTATCCGGCACAAACGGGCTGCTTCAGTCCTACGACTACCAAGTCCTGACCACGGGCTTTAGCTACACTTTTGCTGCTGGCACTCAGGTGTTGGTCATCAACCCCGCTGGCACGCTGGCTACGGGAACTATCACAATGCCCGCTGCGCCCGCAGATGGTATGACCATCACGTTCAGCAGCAGCCAGCAGATTACGGCGCTTACACTGAACGGAAACACTGGGCAAACGGTTGTAGGCGCGGTGACGTTCTTGCCAACCAAGACGGGCGTGACCTACATCTACCGCACAACGGGCGCTTCTTGGTATCCCACAGCCACCGTGCCAGGTACGGGTTCGCAGTTGGTGCAGGGCACTTCGGTTGTTACTACCAGCGGCACAAGCGTTGATATTACCGGCATTCCTAGTTGGGTCAAGCGCGTTACGGTAATGCTTAATGGCGTGTCTACAAATGGCACTAGCAACTATTTAATTCAAATAGGTTCTGGGTCTGTAACCACAACAGGGTACACAGCTACCAGCCAACAAGGGGGCACTTCTGCTACTTCTACCGCAGGGTTTATTGTTTCGCAAGGCATTGCGGCTGCGCGTTTTAATTATGGCCTTACGACCATATCTGCGTTAGGGTCTTTTACTTACATTGCATCAGGAACTCTTGCAGATTACACAGCGGCTTGTGCCGTAAGTGGTGGTGGGGTAACTCTTTCCGGAGCCCTTGACCGAGTGCGTATCACCACCGTAAATGGAACGGATACCTTTGACGCTGGCAGTATCAACATTCTTTTTGAGTAAACACTATGCCAACCACAATTAGCGGAAGCACTGGGGTCACATTCCCCGCAGGCGGCGTAGGCAACACTGCTGGCGCTGCTGTCGGTACGACTGACACTCAGACACTGACCAACAAGACGCTCGGCTCTGGCCTTGTTGCTGGCGCAAGTTTGATTACCTCGGGCACTGCCGTTGCGTCCACAAGCGGAACAAGCATTGACTTTACAAGTTTGCCTACTTGGGTGAAGCGCATTACTGTGATGTTTAACGGGGTCAGTACAAACGGAACAAGTAATTATGTAGTACAAATTGGCTCTGGTTCTGTAACTTCATCAGGTTATACAAGTTCTTGTGCAAATATAACAACCACACCCACATTAGCTACATCAACCTCTGCTTTTTTAGTAAACATTAATGCAGCTGGTGCTGATACTTATATTGGTCATGTTGTAATTACTTTAGTAAGCGGTTTTATTTACGTTCAATCAGGAACTATTGTCAGATATAGTGCGGGTAATACGCAAGTTTCTGCTGGAAACGTAACATTATCTGGGGTATTAGATAGAGTACGTATTTCTACGGCTGGCGGCACTGACACCTTTGACGCTGGCAGTATAAACATCCTTTTTGAGTAAAAAATGATTGACCCGTTCACCGCATTTGCTATGGCACAAGGTGCTGTAGCCGGGATAAAAAAGCCATCGCCCTTGGTAAAGACATCCACGGCCTATACAAAGAATTCAGCAGCTTCTACCAAGCGGCAGACACGGTTCACCTAGCGAGCAGCAAAGCCAGGATTGCTTCAATAGGAAAAACTGATGCACAGATCAGTTCCGAAGCACTCCAAATTGCACTGGCGTCTAAGGCGCTGCGGGAACACGAGAAGGAATTGAAGGACATACTCTTCTACAGCGGCAACGCGCCAGTGTGGGAAGAAATGATGGCAGAGCGAACTAGGCTGACAAAAGAACGCAACACGTTGGAGAGAGAAGAGGCAGAACGCAAGCATAAAGACAAGGAAGAAAAAGTGAAAATCATCATGAATACACTCTGGATCTCCGGCGCAAGCGCCATCGTTGTGCCGCTGGTCAGTGTCGCATTTCACGTTATCACAAATAGGGGTTTCTAATGGAATGGCTTAAAACAATCGCTCCCACTATTGCCACCGCGCTTGGTGGCCCACTGGCTGGCATGGCAGTCTCTGCTGTTGCCAAAGCTATTGGCGTATCACCCGATGAAGTGCAGGACGTTATCAGCAACGGCAAATTGACCGCCGAACAAGTAGCGTCTATTCAGCTTGCAGAACTTGAACTAAAGAAGCAAGCGCAATCCATGAATTTGGACTTTGCCAAGCTGATTGCCGAAGACAAGCAATCTGCCCGCGATATGCAGATTGCTACAAAATCGTGGATTCCTGCGCTTCTTGCAGTGTTTGTGACCGTCGGATTTTTTGGGATTTTGCTGGGCCTGATGACCGAGCATTTCAAAACAAGTGACGCGCTGATGCTGATGCTCGGCAGTCTGGCAACGGCCTGGACGGGCGTAATGGCGTTCTATTTTGGCAGCAGCGCCAGCAGCCAAGCCAAGACCGAATTGCTGGCTAAATCGGAGCCACCTAAATGAAAGCCAAACTGACGTTCCTCGTGACCCTCATGGTCAGTTTTACGCTATGCGTTGTGGTGATTGGCATGGTCGGCGTTCTGATGGCTGGCTTGTTTAACCCCCTTGTTGACAACGCTGAGATTTTCAAACTCATCTCGCCCGCATTCCAAACCATCGTAGGCGGCTTCATCGGCTTGTTGGCTGGCGTGAAGCTGTCTCATGGTGAAACAAATGAGGAGCCAAAATGATCTGGGTTCCCGTCATGTACATCTGCGTGCTGGAGAAGTGCGAATTCCTCCAACAGAAGACCATCTACACCGACCGGGCGTTATGCCAACAAGTGATTAAAGAAAAAGTGGACTGGTACTTAGACAACACCCACGCCCGTGCGGAGGGCATTTGCGTTGATGTTTATGTGGAGCTAAAAAGTGATCAATTCAAGAAATCTTGACGACCTAGCCTCACCCGTAAAGCAGCGGGCAGAGGCGTTTATCGCAGCCGCAAAAGCCAAGGGCATCGACTTGCTGGTGACCTCTACCTACCGGGATAGCGAGAGCCAGACCGCGCTGTACGCACAGGGCCGCACAGCACCCGGCAACATCGTGACCCGAGCCAAGGCAGGGCAGTCTTGGCACAACCACCGCTGCGCCTTGGATGTTGTGCCGCTGGTCAACGGCAAGGCTATATGGGACGATCAAGCCGTCTGGAAGCAGATTGGTGAGATTGGCAAGGCTTGCGGCCTAGAGTGGGCTGGCGACTGGAGGACGTTCAAAGAGTACCCGCACTTCCAGTACACCGGGGGCTTAACGATTGCCCAGCTTCAGACTGGCTCAGTGATTGTTTAACTGGACGTAAGACAACTTTTTCCATAGTTGAAAAGCGGTGCGTGTTGGCGCACTCATAGCGCCGATAGACCTGGTTGTCGTATTTGTGCCTAGTCTCAAGCGTGCGAGTCCATGCGGAGCAAGTGGGGCAGATCATGAGTTCTTCTCCTCAATGTTGTAGAACCAGTCGTCGCCAGCGCTCCACTTGCGCGTGCCATCTACGCTCCAAAAGGTCTGCGCGGCCTGGAAATCGGGAAACTTCGTTTCAGCAGGAACCAAGGACTGGTCGTACCACAAGCACCGGTTGTTTGGCTGGCAAGCAAACTGCCCGTTTTCAAGCCGAATAAAATTGAACGACTTGTGTTCCTCGGCCTGCTCGGTAAAGCCGGTGTCTACTTCCATGCCGTCAGCGCAGAAATCCACAGTGAAAAGATATGTGCCGTGATGCCATTGCTTGTCTTTGCCCAAGAATTTCACACCTAGGTTACGCAAGGCAATCTTTTCCACAACCGTAAACCGGTAGCCCATGCAATCCCATAGCTGTAAAAAGTCAATGGGCAAATCGCCGTGGTCTGTTTTCCAGACATATGCGTGAATGGGCAGCTTGTCGTACAACGCCCCGTAAGCTGGCAGCAGCGACTCGATTCTGAACACCTGCCCGCGCAAGGCTTTGATGCTGACCCAAATGGCTGGCTCCAGTTCGCCGTGGCCTTTGGTGAAGTTGTGCAAAAACTCGCGCTTGACAAAGCATTTCAATGGCGGCAATGCCGCAACGATGTAACTCATGTGTTCTTCTCCTTGAGTTTGGCTTCGATAGCATCGGCTATTTTTCTCCAATGCTCCCCTTGTAAAGAAAACGCTATCTTGTAAACTTCGTCATCCGTCAGCCCTACCCATTCGCGCTTTGGTGGGGCGGTGTAAAGGGGAATTGGATTTCCACATTCATCGTGATTTGTTTGCTCACAAGGTTCACCGTCAAAAGCACTGCACATCCATGCCACAGGCTCCTGCGCTGGCTGTGCTAAGGCTGCTTTGAAATCAGCCACAAAGTCAATTGCTTGCAATCCGTACTCATCCAGTATTGCTTTGATGCCCGCCCATTCTGATGGTGGCTCCTGCAACTTGTCCGCAGCCGCCGCACGCTTGGCCCGATAGCCACCGCCCTGCCTACGGGCCAGGTCATCGAACGCTTCGTCTTCAGGTGTTTTCATTTGCTTTTTCCTTTAGGTCATAGGGAAAAAATGCGCCCGCAATAATTGCCTCTATCTTTTTTGTGTTGTGCAGTTTCTGTATCCGTGTACGCAAAAACTCGACCTTGCAAAAATTGCCTTTTTTTAGGTCTTCAACCCACATAGCTACAGATAGGTCTATGCACCATTTGCCGTATGCAAACCCGTTCTTACTTTTGTCTACGCTGCCCTCGCCTCGGGACTCCCAAGCGTGTAGTTCTCTTAACGCAGTCTCGCTAAAGTCTAGTCCCGTAACACCTTGATTTTTAGCGCAGCGTCGATAGTGTGCAGCGCGTAAGGCATAGGTTTTTGACACACCTTTTAAATTAAACCGTTTCATGCTTCTCTCCTCAGTTTGTCGTACAGCGCCCGTTGGTTCTGCTCCCACATAGGCGTTGATGGTTTGTATTCCATGTACTGGTCGTACATTTTCAGCAAGGTCTCGCGGTCAAGGTAGTAGTTGCGCGTTCCGGTTAATTCAACAATGTCAACCGCAAACGCACCCATTGCTTCCTTGTGATGTTCGTCATCTCTGTCCCATTCTGACTTTAACTTTGCGCTCCATTTAAAGTCATCACCTGTTCTGCGTAATACTCTCATGTTTGCTCCTTATGCAATTCTTTTTCCAATAGTTAATTCGTAAACTTGCACAGGTTCTGGCTTTTCTTTCCAGCTGTCAGTATTAAATTTCTTCGGATATTCTTCACGCCAAGCATCCATGCTCGCTTTATGGTTAAGTGCCGCCGTTTCGGTGGAATACAACAAACCTTTTTGGCCAGGGTCGTTTGGCGAAATTGCCACAAATCCTTGTTGATGTTTAGTAATTCTTGGGTCAATCATTTTTTTATACAATTCTTTTGCTAATCATTAGTTCGTAAACCTGCCAAGGTTCTGGTTTTTCTGGCCAATTGTTTAAGTCAAAGCCTTCCGGATATTTTTCAAACCAAGCGTCCATAGTTTTTTTATGCTCAAGCGCGCCTTCTCGCGTAAATATTAACGCGCCTTGTGAGTTAAAACCACTTGGAGATATAACTACAAACCCTTGCTGTTTAACAATTCTTGAATCAATCATGTCTTCGTTATCGTCGTCGGTCATTTGCAATGCTCCGTGAAGATCGCCAGCGGGTTGCCGCACGGCGGGTGGTACAAGGTGTAGCCAAGATAGAAAAAGACCACAGTGACAGTGGCGCAGACGCCGATCAGGGCGAAGATGGTTTCAATCAGTCTCATTAGTTCATCTCCTCAACATATTTAGACAACGCCCACAAATCGGGTTGAGAAACGCCAGCTTGAACGCCTGCCGCACTGCGTCTAATTTCACGCACAATAATCTTGCGTTCAAGTTTTACCGCAGCTAACGCTAGTTCAATCTCGGTCTCGCTGGGATGTCTTTTGAACTGATCCCATGAGAGCTTTCTAATTTCGTTGCCTGTCATTTTGTTTGCTCATACACCAATTCGGTCTGAAGGGCTTTTAATTCCTGGCGTAGGATAGCCATCTCAGCGTCCAAGCGTTTCTGAGCGGTCTCAGTTCCACGCGCCCAGCCTGCCAGGGCGGCATCGGTGCAAGCCGTATGCAGCATGGTCGCCAACTCTTCACGCGATATCAAGCCAATATTCCCAACGGGAGGAAGGTGCGCGAACACGGTCTTTGCAATTTCAACTTGTAGCGGGTTCATGCGAACCACCATTGTGCAAGGACGTAAACCAAACCAGCAAGGATTGCTGCTGAGAGCAGCGCGTCAAGTATTAAGGATTTCATGCTCCGACTCCGATCTGGTAGGTTTGCTCAAGGTAATGGTTCTGCGCCATGATCAGGCGCTGCTCATTGTCCAGCTCACGGCGGCGAACCACAAGGCGCTGGACGTAGGACCGGTGGGGTACGGGTGACCCGTAACTCATTGGCTCATGGTAGAAGTTGCGCTGGTGCAGTTCCGACTCGCGCCAAAACGCCTCGGGGTTCTCGCGTTGCAGACTGGCGGCGACCTTGTCGATCTGAGCGCCTCCGAAGCAGGCGGCAGCCTTG
>Ga0187843_10000361_pt1 | contig 33536 bp, 16 predicted proteins | sample SpaLakP09_SKY_43_FD_134516 | JGI IMG/M metagenome (GOLD analysis project Ga0187843, IMG submission 134516) | Oligotrophic lake water microbial communities from Sparkling Lake, Wisconsin, USA - SP09_SKY_43 | ecosystem: Environmental > Aquatic > Freshwater > Lake | place: USA: Sparkling Lake... | reverse complement strand
GCATCTGGCAAGAAGCCACATGCAGACGGGAAAGTCACGCCTGTCAGAGACGAATACGGTCAGCAAGACGGTTCGGGGCAGGAAGTGAAGAGTGGTCACAATTATTCACTTTTCCGATAGCAGTATTACCAGGACATTCCCGGCCGCTGCGGCGGCAATCCCATGTGCATGCAGTCGTGGCTGCAGCAATTGAACGGCTGGTATATGAACCAGTCGGCGATGGTGAACGGCTGGTACGGCCAGATCATGGCCAACTGTTCGTCAACGCGCCAGCGCAAGCCCATCGGCGGCAACGGCGGTGGCAACGATGCGCCGCCCGAACTGGACGAGGACGATGTCGCCGACATCGACGTCGACGACGAAGACAAGACCGTGCGCATTCGCATTCCCGACACGGCCATGGGCTACAGGCAGCGGCGATAATGGCCACCATCGCCCGCAGGCAAGCGGCGGCAAGGTGCACGATGCTTGCCTGCCTGTTTGCCATGGTCCTGCACCCGTCCCTTGCCGATGCCAAACCACGCCCTTTTTGTGGCTACTCCCTTTCCAAGGGATGGTTCGGCAAGCCGGGCAGCACCTATGTCACGCGCCAGGCCGGGCCGTCCGACGCGTCCGGCATTCCGCAAGTCATCGCACGCATCTACAAGGTGCTCGATATCGCCCCTGATATCGATGTCTACCTGGCCGAGAAAGAAGACAATGCCTTCGCGACCGTCGCCGGCGGGAAGAAGATCATCGTCGTGGACGTCGGTTTCGTCGAAGAAGTCAATCGCCGCGCCAAAACGAAATGGGGCGCCATCCACGTGATTGCCCACGAACTGGGCCACCACATCGCCGGCTTTTCCAGCGACCGGCACCGTGGCGAACTCAATGCCGACTACTGGAGCGGACAAGTGCTGCAGCGCCTCGGCGCGGCGCGCCAGGCCGCCACCATGGGCATCCTGGCCGTGGGCACGACTGCCGATACCAGCACGCATCCCGGCAAGCACAAGCGCGCAACAATCATTGAGCAAGGGTGGGACGATGCCAAGGCAGGAAAAATCGATTACAGCTTCTGTGATGGCTGCAAATAAGCTGCGGCTGTGCATGCTTGGCGCCATGTTCTGCTGCCTGCATGCACAGGCTGCCCGCGATTTCTCGCCCTATATCCTGCAAGCGACCGAGCAGATCGCGCGTTCGCAGATGGGCCAGGGATATTCCCGGTCGGCGTCGTTTTCGCGCGATCTCGCCTTCGGCAAGGCCCACCGGCTGCGCGCCAGGAAAGCCCCCCTGACCATGTGCGTCAGCGCCACCATGGAAGTGATCGTCACGGCGCTCGACATCTATGCCAGGGAAACGGGCGACTATGCGCCGTTTTCCTACCTGCCCACCAGCAGCTGGGAGCGGCTCCGGCCGGTGGACTTGCGCGGCCAGATCTGGATCGTGAAACATTCCGCCAGCCAGGGCACCGCGCATGCGCTGCAAAAATTTGGCATGGGAACGGTGCGCGATTTCCGCGACATCACACCCGGCGCCTTCGTCAATCTCAACCGCAACAACCGGACCGGCCATGCCGTCATTTTCCTCGGCTATCTCGATGCCCGGGGCAAGCCGGTCGCGCGCTACGACGACACCGTGGCCGGCTTCCGGTATTTTTCGTCGCAGGGCAATGAAACCAGCGGCGGCTTCGGCTACCGGCACGCCTTCTTTTCCGATGTGCCCTGCCCGGCGCCATGCCGGACTTCAAGCGCGACTGCGGCGTCATTCGTTCTTTCGACCCGCTGTTCCTCAACGCCGGCATCATGTGGCACCCGGCCGACTGGATCCAGGCAAAAGCGCTGGACCAGCTGTCCAAGGAAGCCTATCACTTGAAGCACAACAAGACCGACATGCTGAAGGAAGGCGAATTCGATGCCACCTTCTTCTCCGGCGAAACCACCGACAATTAAGGCGGCGCCAGCGCGCCCTGCGGCAGGCGCTCGGCCAGGAACTCGACCAGCGCCGCCACCCGCGGGGCCAGCGCGCCCTGGCGGTAGAACACGGCCCACACCGGCTGGGTCCATGCCAGGGTGAGCGGCGCCAGCACCGGCACCAGCTTGCCCGCCGCCACGTCGCCGCGGGTCAGGAAATCGGCCAGGCAAGCGATCCCCGCGCCGGACAGGGCCAGGTGGCGCAGCGTTTCCCCGCTTGACGCCAGGACGGCCGGCTCAACGAGCATGCCTTCGGCCAGCGGCCAGATATTGAGCGATGCCGGCGCGCTAAATCCCAGCAGGCGGTGCGCGCCAAGGTCGCTGCAGGCGACGGGCCGGCCATGCCGCGCCAGGTAATCCGGCGAGGCCAGCAGGCGCAGGCGGCTGTCGCCCAGCTTGCGCGCGTTCAAGGTCGAATCGGCCAGCGTGCCGATGCGGATGGCCAGGTCGGCGCGTTCCTCGATCAGGTCGACGATGGTTTCTCCGCTGGCCAGTTCCAGGCGGATCAACGGATAAGCATCGAGAAAGCCCGCCACCAGCGGCGCCAGCAAATGGTCGAGCGCGGGCGTGGCGGCATTGACGCGCACCAGGCCGGACGGCTGGGAACGGCGGGCGGCGACCTGGGCTTCGGTGTCTTCCAGGTCGGCCAGCACCTTGCGCGCGCGCCCGAGCAGCCACTGGCCTTCCTCGGTCAGGTCCTGGCGGCGCGTGGTCCGGTGCATCAAGGTCATGCCCAATTGCGCTTCCAGGCGCGACATGGTGCGGCTCACGCCCGACGGCGTCTGCCCCAGGCGTGCGGCGGCGGCCGAAAACGAGCCGGTGTCCACCACGGCGGCAAAGGTCAGCAAGGCGTCTATATCGAGCATTCGTGACTCCGAATCAAAGGCTGATTGTACATCCGCAAAATTTGTGCCGCCAGCGCACAAATGTAATGCCTGGGCAGGTCTTTTTCTCACGGCCCGTCCGCCTCACACTGCGCAGCATCGCCCCGTTTCTTTCAAAGGAATTGCCATGCCACTCGCTTTATGGGCGCTCGCACTGAGCGCATTTGCCATCGGTACCACCGAATTCGTCATCGTCGGGCTGATCCCCGTCATTGCCCAGAGTCTGGGCGTGACGGTGCCGTCCGCCGGATTGCTGGTCAGCCTGTATGCGCTCGGCGTTGCCGTGGGCGCCCCCGTGCTCACGGCCCTGACCGGCCGGGTCCCGCGCAAGCGCCTGCTGCTTGCCCTGATGGGCCTGTTCACGGTCGGCAACCTGGTCGCCTGGCTGGCGCCCGGCTACGAAGCCCTGATGGCGGCGCGGGTGCTGACCGGCCTTGCCCACGGCGTGTTCTTCTCGATCGGCTCGACCATTGCCACCAGCCTGGTGGCGCGCGAAAAGGCCGCCAGCGCCATTGCGCTGATGTTCACCGGGCTGACCGTGGCCCTGGTCACCGGCGTGCCGCTGGGCACCTACATCGGCCAGACCTTTGGCTGGCAGGCGACCTTCCTGGCTGTGTCGCTGCTCGGCGTGATCGCCATGATCGGCAGCGCCATCCTGATCCCGTCCGGCATTGCCATGAGCAAGCCAGCCAGCTTGCTGACCCAGCTGGCGGTGCTGAAAAAACCGCGCCTGCTGCTGGTGTACGCCATGACCACGGCGGGCTACGGCGGCACCTTTGTCGCCTTCACTTACCTTGCGCCCATCCTGCAGGACGTGTCGGGTTTCTCGGCCGGCGCGGTCAGCCTGGTGATGCTGGTGTACGGCCTGTCCGTCGCCTTCGGCAATATCTGGGGCGGCAAGATGGCCGACCGCATGGGCCCGGTGCGCGCCCTGCAATGGGTGTTCGCCCTGCTCGCTGCGGTGCTGCTGCTGTTCACCTTCACGGCGCCGTCCATGTGGCTGGCCCTGGGGACGGTGCTGTTGTGGGGCGCGGTGGCCTTCGGCAACGTGCCCGGCTTGCAGGTGTATGTGGTGCAACGCGCCGAACGCGATGCGCCCGATGCCGTCGACGTGGCCTCGGGCCTGAACATTGCCGCCTTCAATGTCGGCATCGCGCTGGGCGCCTGGGGCGGCGGCATCGTCGTGGCCCGCATGGGACTGATGGCCACGCCGTGGATAGGCGCCCTGATCGTGCTGGTTGCACTGGGCCTGACCACGCTGGCGGGCTGGCTCGACAAACGCGACAACATGTCCTTTGATCCGGCTGCCATGCCATGCTAATCTTGCGGCACACCATTATCGAGGGGACAACATGATCAAAAAAATCGGCATCGGTTTGCTCGCCATCATCGCCATCATCTGCGGCCTGGCGATGACAAAACCGGACAGCTACACCGTCACGCGCAGCATCACCATCAAGGCGCCGCCCGAGAAAATCATCGGCCTGGTCAGCGACTTCCACCAGTGGCCCACCTGGTCGCCGTGGGAAAAGCTCGACCCGAACATGGTGCGCACCCATAGCGGCGCCGCCAGCGGCAAGGGCGCGGTCTACCACTGGAAAGGCAACGACGAAGTCGGCGAAGGCCGCATGGAAATCACCGACGTGGCCATGCCCGGCAAGGTGCAAATCAAGCTCGACTTCCTCGATCCCTTCGAATCGAACAACACCACCGAATTCACCTTCGTGCCGCAGGGCGAGACCACCACCGTCACCTGGACCATGAGCGGCCCGATGGAATTCATGACCAAGCTGATGAGCGTTTTCTCGAGCATGGACGCCATGATCGGCAAGGACTTCGAGAAGGGCCTGGCCCAGATGAAAACGGCTGCCGAGAAATAAGCGATAATTCCTCACCTGATACACGCAACCGTGAGGAACCACCGTGCTCAATTTCGACTTTTACAATCCAACCCAGATCCTGTTTGGCCAGGGGCAGATCGCCTCGCTGGCCAAACAGGTGCCCGCAGGGGCCCGTGTGCTGCTCGTCTACGGCGGCGGCAGCATCAAGCACAATGGCGTATTCGACGAAGTGATGGCCGCCCTGGCCGGCCACACGGTCGCTGAATTCTCCGGCATCGAACCCAATCCCAGCTACGAAACCCTGATGCGCGCGATCGCCCAGGTCAGGCAAGAAAAGATCGACTTCCTGCTCGCCGTGGGCGGCGGCTCGGTCATCGACGGCACCAAGTTCATCGCCGCCGGCGCCCTGCTCGACGAAGACCCGTGGACCATCCTGGAAAAACACGGCGCCAACATCGTCGCCGCCCTGCCCTTCGGCGCGGTGCTGACGCTGCCCGCCACCGGTTCGGAAATGAACAGCGCCAGCGTCGTCACGCGCCGTGCAACGCATGAAAAATTTGCCTTCATGAGCCGCAAGGTGTACCCGCAGTTCGCCATCCTGGACCCGAGCAAGACCTATTCGCTGCCGGTACGCCAGGTGGGCAACGGCGTGGTCGACGCCTTCGCGCACGTGATGGAGCAGTACATGACCTACCCGGTGAACGCCAAGGTGCAGGACCGCTTTGCCGAAGGCCTTCTGCTTACCCTGATCGAGGAAGGCCCGAAAGCGCTGTCCGATCCGGACGACTACGACGTGCGCGCCAATATCATGTGGACCGCCACCCTGGCCCTGAATGGCCTGATCGGGGCCGGCGTGCCGCAGGACTGGGCCACCCACATGATCGGCCATGAGCTGACGGCGCTGTACAACCTCGATCACGCGCAGACGCTGGCGGTGGTCATGCCGAGCATGCTGCGCGTGCGCAAGGAAGGCAAGCGCGCCAAGCTGCTGCAGTTCGCCGAACGCGTGTGGAACCTGAAAGGCGGCGACGAAGACACCCGCATCGAGGCTGCCATCACCCGCATGGAAGAATTTTTCGAGCAGATGGGCGTGAAGACCCGGCTTGGCGACTATGGCTTGAAGGCAGCCGATATCGACGCCGTGCTCGTGGTGCTCGAAAAGCACCGCATGCTCAAGATGGGCGAAAACCGCGACGTGACCCTGGCGGTCAGCCGCAAAGTCCTGGAAATGAGCCTGTAAATAAGCAAATTATGCGTATGTGATAAAATCGCCGTTCGCTAGGGGTCCTGGAACGCAAGTTCCGGGTGAGATATACCCTCCGTACCTGATCTGGATAATGCCAGCGAAGGAAAGCGCAAAGTACCTCCCTCCTTTGTTTGCTCCCCCACGTTGGCTCCGGCTTTTCATTCCAAGCATGAGCACACTATGTCACCGCAAAACCTGAAGCAAACCGTCATCGCCCTGTCCATCGTCCAGGCGTTCGCGCTGTCCGCGCACGCGCAGTCGACCCAGCATTTGTCCGAAGTCGTCGTGACCGCCAGCCGTGACGGCGTCACCGAGCGCGCCCGCGTGGGCGGCTTTACGGACACGCCGCTCCTGATCACGCCGGCCTCGGTCGTGTCGATCGGCCGCGCTCAGATGCAGGACCTGGGCATCCGCAACACCACCGACGCCATGAAACTTGACGCCAGCGTCAGCGATTCGTACAACGCCGTTGGCTATGCCGAGATGTTCTCGATCCGCGGCTTCATGCTGGACAACGCGTCGAGCTACCGCAAGGACGGCCTGGCCATTTCGGGCGACACCCAGATCCCGCTGGAGAACAAGGAACGCATCGAGATCCTCAAGGGCCTGGCCGGCTTGCAGGCCGGCGTTACCACTCCGGCCGGCATCGTCAACTACGTGCTCAAGCGCCCTACCGCTACCCCGCTGATGTCGGCCACCGTCGAAGTGCGCGACCGCGGCACCGTCTACGGCAGCGTGGACATGGGCGGCCGCTCCGGCGACAAGCGCTTCGGCTACCGCGTCAATGCGGCCGGCGAGCGCCTGCGTTCCTATGTCAGGGGTGCCGACGGCGAACGCAGTTTCGTGTCGGCCGCCCTCGACTGGCAAGTCAGTCCGCAGCTGCTGCTGCAGCTCGACATGGACTATCAGAGCAAGTCGCAAATCACCGCGCCTGGCTACCAGCTCATTCGCGGCGTGGCGCTGCCGACCGGCGTGTCGGCGAAAATGCTGCTCAACGACCAGCCGTGGACCAAGCCGGTCGACACCAGGACCAGCAACATCGGCCTGCGCGCCGAGTACCAGATCAATAGCGACTGGAGCGCCAGCTTCGGCGCCAACAAGCACAATTTCAAGCGCGACGACTTTACCGCCTTCCCTTACGGCTGCAGCAACGAGGGCGCAGGCTTCTACCCTGGCTACTGCTCGAACGGCGACTACGACGTCTACGACTACCAGAGCGAGAACGAACGCAAGAACCCGTTCGCGACCCAGGCTTTCCTGCAAGGCAAATTCGCCACCGGCGCCATTCGCCATGAGCTGACCCTGGGCGTGACGACACTCGAACGCAGCGACTATTTTGGCGAGTACGTCTACAACTATGCGGGTTCGAGCAATATCTATCGTAACGTGATCGTGCCGCCAGCCGAAGGCAATCACAAAACGGGCGAGATCCTTGAACAGCGCAGTGACCGCGAACGCGCCTTTGTCGTGCAGGACATCCTGAGCTTGTCGCCGCAATTCAAGCTGCACGCGGGCATGCGCTACGTCCAGGTCGAGCGCGACCAGCTTGTCGAGATCAGCGAACCGCTGCCGACCAAGGTGCTGGCCAGGACCACCGACGGCAATTTCACGCTGCCGAATGTGGCGCTGGTATACAACCCGAACAGTGACTGGACCGTGTACGGTTCCTTGTCGCACGGCCTGGAACATGGCGGCGTGCCCGGCATGGGTACCGAAAACGAAGGCATCGGCCTGGCGCCCAGCCGCTCGAAGCAGCTGGAATTCGGCGTCAAGGGCATCGTCGGCGATGGTCTGACCGTGTCGGGCGCGCTGTTCGAAGTCAAGCGCGGGCTCGAATTCGAAGACAGTGCCGGCTACCTGGTCAACCGCGGCCAGCAGACCCACCGTGGCATCGAACTGGGCGCGCAGGGCAATGTCACGCGCGACCTGAAGTTCAGTGTGTCGATGTTCGCCATGCACATGCAGCAGCAAGCGACCGGCGACGCCACGCTCGATGGCAAGCGTTCACCCAACGTACCGGCGTTCAAATCGAACGTGGGACTCGATTACAGCGTTCCTGTCGTGGCAGGCCTGAAAGTGAATGGCACGTGGCAGTACTCCGGCAAGAAAGCGTTCGACAATGAAAACGCCACCTTCGTGCCGAGTTACCATGTGTTCGGGCTTGGCGCTGCCTACGCAAGGCGCGCCGTCACGCTGCGCTTCAATGTCGACAACGTGACGGACAAGTTCTACTGGCGCGATGTATCGCCGCTGCTGGGCGGCTACCTGCTGCCAGGCGCGCCGCGCACCGCACGCCTTTCGGCGCAGTTTGACTTTTAAGTAGGATTGAGCAGGCGGTCTGCCTGCAGCATGCGCTGCGGCAGGCTGCCTGTAACGAGCAGGTAGGAGATGCCACGTTCTTCCAGCATCTGCAGGACCTGCTGGTGGATGGTCTGGCGCACGGCTTCCGATTCGCGCTGCAGGCCGTCGGCTTCCCACGGGCTGTCGGGCGCCGTCACCAACGTATAGGCGTAGTCATGGCGGCGTTCCAGCAGCGATAGCTGCGCGTCGACCCGGTTCCAGTACCAGCGGCTGTACAGGGCCGTCATCATCGGCGTGGTATCGCAAAACACGAAGCGCGTGGCCACTGCCGCAGCCGCGTCCTCGTGCGCCATCTGCGTGCGCGCGATCGGGTACTGGTCGCATTCTGCGGGCACGCGCTCATTGGCCTCGACAAATTCGCGCAGGTATTCGGGCACCCACACGGTGCCATAGCGGGCGGCCAGCGCGGCGGCCAGCGTCGACTTGCCGGACGACTCCGCACCCAGGATGGCAACGCGCGCCACTGCCGTCATGCCGGCTTTCCTTCGGCGCGGGTGCGGCCCCACGTGTACAGGCCGATTGCGGCCAGGACGACGAATACCGCGTACAGGATGGCCGTCAGCATCAGGCCCTTGTACAGGTACAGTCCGACGTACAGGATATCGACCACGATCCAGACGATCCAGTTTTCCACTTTTTTGCGGGACAGCAGAAGCTGTCCCAGCAGGCTGCCGGCGGTAAGGAAGCCGTCGATGTTGGGGACGTCGGTATTGGTAAAGTGGCCCAGGAAGAAGGCCAGCAGCACGAAGCCCGCGAGCCAGCCGATGATCCCGTAGCGCCAGCCGGCGGCAGTTGAACGCGTGACCACCAGCGGCTCGTGGCGCGCGCCACCGTACAGCCATTGGTACCAGCCCCAGGCCGAGACGATGATGAACACCACCTGCAGGCTCATGTCGCCGTACAGGCGCGCACCGAAGAACACAATACCGTAGGTGGCCGACGAGGCGATCGAAAACAGCCAGGCCCAGTGGTTCTGGCGGATATTCAAGAGCACCGTGATGACGGCCAGGACGAAGGAAATGAGTTCGAGCGGGTTGGTGATGATGCCGAGCAGGTCGAGAGGATCGTTCATGGCCGGTATTGTACCTTGCCGCGCCACCCCCGCTAACGCAGCGAAGGCGCCATTGCACAACCGGGGTCAGACCTCCGCAGTGCAACACCAGTTGCACTGCGGAGGTCTGACCCCGGTTGTGCGAAGTGCCCGGAAACGGACACCCGTATCCGCAGGCGGGCAAAGCGGACGGCGCGCGCGCCGCTTTCCCCGGGCGGAAGCCTCTGGCACGATGCTTGCTGTATGCCTGGCATGGATACCGACATCAGCCCCCTCACCCAGCAGCGCCGCCGCCGCGTCACCTACGCCGTCGCCGCCGCCATTCTCGCCGCCCTGTGCGCCAGCGCCTGGGGCATCAACCGCGTGCTGCGCCCCAGCGTGGCCGCCGCCGATATCCGCGTGGTCGAGGTGCGGCGCGGCGACGTGGCCAATGCCATCAATGCCTCCGGCGTGGTCGTGCCCGTCCACGAAGAACTGGTCTCGAGCCCGATCCAGAGCCGCGTGGCCAAGCTCCATGCCAAGCTCGGCGCGACCGTGACGGCCGGCCAGTTGCTGCTCGAACTGGACGACCACACCATTCGCCTGGCGCAGGACAGTCTCAAGGAGCAACTGGCGCAGCAGGAAAACCGGATCGCCGGCCTGGCGCTGGAACTGGAACAGAAACGCAAGCAGCTCGTCAGCAGCATCGAACTGCTGGAACTGGACCTGCAAAGCGCCCGCGTCAAGCGCGAACGCTACGCCACGCTGCGCAAGGCGGGCGGCGTGTCCGGCGAAGACATGCTGACGGCCGAGCTGAACGTCACCCGCATCGAGATCCAGCTGCGCCAGCAGCGCGAGCTGATCGAAGACAGCAAGCGCGCCACCGGCACCGGCATCGAAGGGGCCCGCCTGCAAAAGAGCATCCTGCAAAAGCAGCTGGCCCAGCAGCAGGATTTGCTGTCCCGCAGCCAGGTGCGCGCGCCTTTCGCCGGCATGCTGACCATGATCGTCGCCGAAGAAGGCGCCAGCGTGGCCATGGGCCAGTTGGTGGCGCGCGTGTCTGAACCGCGCAACTACCAGGTCGAAGCTTCGCTGTCGGACTTTCACGCCAACATGCTGGGCGCCGGCCAGGCCGTGACCATCGAACAGGGCCAGGAACGCCTGAGCGGCAAGGTGCACACGGTGCTGCCGGAAATCCAGAACGGCACCATCAAGCTGCTGGTCGCACTCGACAAGCCGAACCACCCCGCCCTGCGCAACAAGATGCGGGTGGACGTGAATATCGTCACCGACCGCAAGAGCGGCGTTCTGGTGGCCGACGCCGGTCCCGCCTTCAACGGCAAGGGCCGCCAGCAGATTTACGTGGTCAAGGACGGCGTGGCCCGCAAGACCACGCTCGAGGTCGGCGCCGGCGATGGCAAGGCCGTCGAAATTATCGCCGGCGCGCGCCAGGGCGACCGCCTCATCATCTCCGACAACAGCAGCTACAAAGAACACGACAGCATCCGCGTCGCCGACTAAACCCCACCAAGAGAAACCATCGTGATCAAACTCGACAAAGTCAGCAAAACCTATCAGACCGACAAAGTGGAAACCCTGGCCGTGAAAGATATCGACCTGCATATCCAGAAAGGCGAATTCGTGTGCATGATGGGCCCCAGCGGCTGCGGCAAGAGTACGCTCTTGAACCTGATCGGCCTGCTCGACCGCCCCGGCGCCGGCCTGGTGCATGTCGATGGCGTGCCCGTCAAAACCTATCGCGACAAGCAGGTGGCCCACCTGCGCAATTCCACCTTCGGCTTCATTTTCCAGAGCTTCCACCTGATCAACGACCTGCGCGTGATCGACAATGTCGAACTGCCCCTGCTGTACCGCAATCTGTCGGGCAGCGAACGGCATGCCATGGCACGCGATGCCTTGGAAAAAGTGGGCCTGGGCGCGCGCATGGAACATTACCCCAACCAGCTCTCGGGCGGCCAGCAGCAGCGCGTGGCCATCGCGCGCGCCATCGTGGGCCGGCCGCAGATCCTGCTGGCAGATGAACCGACCGGTAACCTGGACAGCAAGATGGGCGGCGAAATCATGGATATCCTGCTGCGCCTGAACGCCGAAGGCACCACCATCGTGATGGTCAGCCACGACGAGCGGGAAGCGAAGCGCTGCGGGCGCATCGTGCGCGTGTTCGACGGCCAGCTGGTCGCGTAAGGGGACGCCATGTTCAAGAATTATTTGCTCACCGCCTACAAGGTGCTCATGCGGCGCAAGCTGTTCACCTTCATCAACCTGCTCTGCATCGTGCTGACCCTGGTGGTGCTGATGGTGGTGACGGCCCTGCTCGAGACCAGTTTCTTCCCGGACGGCGCCGAAGCCAAGAGCAGCCGTTTCCTGCAAGTCGTGGTGCTGCGCTCCGAGTCGCCCAAGGGCAACGCCGTGCGCCACACGCCGCTGGGATTCAAGCTGATCGACAAATACCTGAGGCCGATGCAGTCGATCGAGAGCCTGTCGGCTTTCACCACGACCAACGGGGTGTCGGTCTACCAGGATGGCCGCGTGAGCGAACTGCGGATGCGGCGCACCGATGCCCAGTACTGGAAGATCCTCGAATTTACCGTGCTCGAGGGCCGCCTGCCCACCCTGGAAGACGAGCAGCTGGGCCGCAACGTGGCCGTGATCAACAAGACCACGGCGCGCAAGCTGTTCGGCGCCGGCCCTGCCGTGGGCAGGACCATCAGCCCCGGCGGCCAGGCGCTGCAAGTGATCGGCGTGGTGGACGACGTGGACGAACTGCACGCGAATGCCTTTTCCGAAATCTGGGCCCCCGTCACGACCTTCCCGTCCACCGATTACCGCCGGCAGATGGCGGGCGACTTCCAGGTGATCTTGCTGGCGCGTAGCAAGGCTGACCTGCGCCAGGTGCGCGAGGAAGTGAAAATGATCGCGGCCAGCGTCGAATTCGACGATCCCAAGGCCTGGAGCCGCGCCGTGTTCTGGGCCGACGGCAAGCTCGACGCTTTCGCGCGCCAGACCATCGGCGACGCCCATACCGAAGACTCGGGCGCCACGCTCCTGATGACCATCATCGTGGTCATGATGCTGCTGTTCATGCTGCTGCCTGCCCTGAACCTGGTGAACCTGAACACCGGCCGTATCCTGGAGCGGGCGTCGGAAATTGGCGTGCGCAAAGCCTTCGGCGCGACCAGCAGCCAGCTGGTGGCCCAGCTGGTCATCGAAAACGTGCTGCTGTGCCTGGCGGGCGGCGTGGTCGGCTTGCTGTGCACCAACGTGGCGCTGATGTGGCTGGAAAGCCTGGAACTGATCCCCTACCTGAATGTCAGCGTCAATTACGCGGTCATGGCCTGGGGCTTGCTCATCACGCTCGTGTTCGGCCTGCTGTCGGGCGTGCTGCCCGCCTGGAAAATGTCCCGCCTCGATCCTGTCCATGCCCTGAAGGGAGCCATCTGATGTTGCGCCATTTGTTCAAACTGATCTGGAAACGCAAGGGCCGCAACCTGATGCTGACCCTGGAAATCCTGCTGGCCTTCGTGATTGTGTTCGCGATTACCGCCTTCGCCGTCCGCAATGCCGAATTGTACCGCCTGCCGACCGGCTTCGATGCCAGCGACACCTGGTCGGTATTCATCCAGGACCCGTCGGACGCGAACGACAAGTTCACGCCCGAACTGTACGACCGCTACAAGCGCGGCCTGGAATCGCTGCCCGGCGTGCGCCAGGTGGCCTTCGGCAGCGCCTCCCCGTATTCGAACCACACCATGATCAACGACTTCGTGGCGCCCGCCGGCGGCAAGCGGATCCGCACCGAACAGCTGGAAGTGAGCGACGATTACATGGCCTTGCTGGGCGTAAAGGTGCTCGAAGGGCGCGGCTTCGACCGCAGCGACGACGGGTCCGCCGCCACGCCGGTGGTGATCAACCGGCGCATGGCCACCACCCTGTTCGGCACGGCGCCGGCCGTGGGCAAGGTGTTCGACACCAGCGAACCGGAAAACAAGGGACGCGACATGATGAAGGTGGTCGGCGTCATCGACACCTTCCGCAAGAAGGGCGAACTCGATTCGCCGGACAACTTCATGTTCGTGCGCTACAACCCCTTGGTGAACATCGGCAATGTGCGCTTCATGGTCGTCAAGCTGGCGCCCGGCACCGAGCGCAGCTTCGAGGAAACGCTGCAGCGCCAGCTCAAGCTGATCCGCAACGACCTGAGCTACGATGTCACGCCGCTGTCGTCGCAGCGCAAGGAAGTCATGAGCGAAAAAGTCACGCCCATGATCGTGCTGGCCGTGGTGGCCGCCTTTATGCTGGTGATGGTCGGCTTCGGGCTGTTCGGCGTGCTGTGGCAAAACACCACGCGCCGCATCCCGGAAATCGGCTTGCGGCGGGCGCTGGGTGCCAGCGCCGCGAACATCTACCGCCAGATCATCGCCGAACAGTTCCTGCTCAGCTCCATGGCGATGGCTGCCGGCTTGCTGCTGCTGGTCCAGCTACCGGTTACCGGCGTCATGGGCGACAGCCTGAACTGGGGCGTGTTCGCGGTGGCTGCGCTCCTGTCGATGGCCGTGATCTATCTGCTATCCTTGCTGTGCTCGGTGTATCCGGGCTGGCGCGCAAGCCGCCTCAGTCCGACTGAAGCATTGCATTACGAATAGTCATCAACAGAAAAGCAGATGGAATCAGGCAAGCAACGTATTCTCATCGTCGACGACGATGCCGCGGTCCAGGTGTCGCTGGCCTTGCTGCTCAAGCAGTCCGGCTACGACACCCTGTGCTGCGACGACCCGAAACAGGCGCTCGCGCTGCTGGCGCGCGAGCCGGTCGACCTGGTGCTGCAGGACATGAACTTTTCCCTGCAAACCAGCGGCGAAGAAGGCATGGACTTGCTCGCTCGCATCAAGGAAGCGCACCCGGCCCTGCCGGTGCTCTTGATGACGGCCTGGGGCTCGATCGGCCTGGCCGTGCGCGGCGTCAAGGCGGGCGCGGCCGACTTCTTTACCAAGCCCTGGAGCAATGCGCAGCTGGCCGAGCTGGTGGCCAGCACGCTGTCGCTGGCCGACACCCTGTCGCCGCAGCGCCTGTCGCGCCAGGCGCTGGACCGCCAGTTCGACTTTGCCGGCATCGTCGGCGAGCATCCCAAGCTGCTGCGCGTGCTGGCCACGCTGGGCCAGGTGGCGCGCACCAAGGCGCCGGTGCTGATCCTGGGCGAAAGCGGCACCGGCAAGGAACTCATCGCCGACGCCATCCACCGCAACAGCCCGCGCGCGGCGCGGCCCGCGGTGAAGATCAATATGGGCGCGATCACGCCGTCGCTGTTTGAAAGTGAAATGTTCGGCCACGTGCGCGGCGCCTTTACCGACGCCAAGGCCGACCGCAAGGGCCACATTGCCTGCGCCCACGACAGCACTCTGTTCATGGACGAGATTGGCGAACTGAACCGGGGCGACCAGGTCAAGCTGCTGCGCGTGCTGCAAGACCAGAGTTTCCAGCCGGTGGGCGCCAGCAAGCCGGAACAGGCCGACATCCGCGTGGTGTCGGCCACCAACCAGGAACTGGCCGAACTGGTGGCCGCCGGCGAATTCCGCGAAGACCTGTTCTACCGCCTGAACCTGATCACGATCCGCCTGCCGCCCCTGCGCGAACGGCGCAGCGACATTCCGCTGCTGGCGGCCCACATCGCCACCACAGTCGCGGACAAATATGGCCTGCCGCCGGTGCAGCTGGCGCCGCAAGCCATGGAATGGCTGAGCGCCCAGCCATGGCCGGGCAATATCCGCCAGCTCAAGCAGGCGCTGGAACGCACGGTTCTGCTGATGGGCAAGAGCCAGCTCACGCAGGCCGACTTCATTGCCGCCGAACAGCGCGACGATGGCGGCGGCCAGCACAAGCTGGGCGTGGACGGCATGACGCTCGAGCAGGTGGAGCGGCACATGATCGAACAAGCGATGGAGCAGCATCGCGGCAATATTTCTCGCGTGGCGCAGGCGCTGGGCCTGTCGCGCACCGCCCTGTACCGCCGGCTCGAACGACACGGCCTGGGCAGTGCCGGCGAGGAGTCGCAATGACCTTGCAGCGGCGCCTGCACGTCTACCTGGTTGCGGTCCACGTGCTGCTGGCCGGCCTGGCCGTGCTGCTGATGCGCGAAAACACAGTGATGTTCCTGGCGCTGGAAGTGCTGCTCCTCATCAGCCTGATGCTGGGGATGCGGCTGGTGGCGCTGGCCATGCAGCCGCTCGAATACACCGAACGCTTTCGCGACCTGATCCAGAATGAAGATTATTCCGCGCGCCTGACCGATAGCAAGGTGCCGGAACTGGACGAACTGGTCGTCCTGTTCAACACCATGCTCGGCACCCTGTACCGCGAGCGCCTGGCCCTGGGCGAACAGCGCGGCTTTCTGGACAGCCTGCTCGAAGCCACGCCCGCCGCCGTCATTGTGTTCGACTATGAAAACAAGATCAGCCTGATGAATGCCAGCGCGCACACCCTGCTCCGGCTGGACGCGCCGCAGGGCAAGGCCCTGGCCGACTGTCCCGAGGGCAGCCTGGCCGCGCAGCTGGACGCCCTGCCGCTGCACCACAGCAGCCTGCTGACCGATGCCGACGGCCGACGCTACCGAGGCCAGCGCGGCCAATTTTTCGACCGCGGCTTCGCGCGCCATTTCCTGCTGGTGGACGAGCTGACGGTGGAACTGGAAACGTCGGAGCGCGCCACCTATGAAAAACTGATTCGGGTGCTGGCGCACGAAGTCAACAATACGGTGGCCGCCACCGGTTCGGTGCTCGATTCGCTGCTGTACTACCGCGACCAGCTGGCCGAGCGCGACGGCGACGATTTCTCGACCGCCATCGTGGCCGTCAAGCGCCGCAACACCAGCCTGGGCGAATTCATCGAACGCTTCACGCGCGTGATCAAGATGCCGGAACCGGTGCTCAAACCGAACGCCATCGACGCCATGATGGACGACATCCTGTGGCTGAACCGCGAGCAATGCAAGAAGAGCGGCATCGAGATCGGCTGGACCCGGCGCGACGCGGTGGCGCCGCAGCGCATGGACAGCCACCTGATGGAGCAAGCCTTGCTCAACATCGTCAAGAATGCGGTGGAAGCGGTGGAAGCGACCGGGGCCGAGACCGGCGCGCCCGGGCATGTGCGCTTTTCCCTGGCCGACGAGGGTGATCGCATTGTGCTGTCGGTCACCGATTCGGGCAACCGCCTGGGCGAGCTGCCGGCGCGCCAACTGTTCACGCCCTTTGTCAGCACGAAAAAAGGCGGCCAGGGCATCGGTTTGATGTTCGTGCGTGAAGTGCTGACACGGCATGGTTTCCCCTACCGCCTGGCGCCGACGGGTAGTGGTGAAACCCGCTTTGAGATCGAGTTCCCTGTTACCAATTAGCTGTAATTTCGGCGGGGGCCAGGCCTGACATCTGGACACGGGCTCAGCCGCTAGCGGCTGAGCCCGTGTCCAGATGTCAGGCCTGGCCCCCGCCGAAATTACAGCTAATTGGTAACAGGGAACTCGATCTCAAAGCGGGTTTCACCACTACCCGTCGGCGCCAGGCGGTAGGGGAAACCATGCCGTGTCAGCACTTCACGCACGAACATCAAACCGATGCCCTGGCCGCCTTTTTTCGTGCTGACAAAGGGCGTGAACAGTTGGCGCGCCGGCAGCTCGCCCAGGCGGTTGCCCGAATCGGTGACCGACAGCACAATGCGATCACCCTCGTCGGCCAGGGAAAAGCGCACATGCCCGGGCGCGCCGGTCTCGGCCCCGGTCGCTTCCACCGCTTCCACCGCATTCTTGACGATGTTGAGCAAGGCTTGCTCCATCAGGTGGCTGTCCATGCGCTGCGGCGCCACCGCGTCGCGCCGGGTCCAGCCGATCTCGATGCCGCTCTTCTTGCATTGCTCGCGGTTCAGCCACAGGATGTCGTCCATCATGGCGTCGATGGCGTTCGGTTTGAGCACCGGTTCCGGCATCTTGATCACGCGCGTGAAGCGTTCGATGAATTCGCCCAGGCTGGTGTTGCGGCGCTTGACGGCCACGATGGCGGTCGAGAAATCGTCGCCGTCGCGCTCGGCCAGCTGGTCGCGGTAGTACAGCAGCGAATCGAGCACCGAACCGGTGGCGGCCACCGTATTGTTGACTTCGTGCGCCAGCACCCGAATCAGTTTTTCATAGGTGGCGCGCTCCGACGTTTCCAGTTCCACCGTCAGCTCGTCCACCAGCAGGAAATGGCGCGCGAAGCCGCGGTCGAAAAATTGGCCGCGCTGGCCTCGGTAGCGTCGGCCGTCGGCATCGGTCAGCAGGCTGCTGTGGTGCAGCGGCAGGGCGTCCAGCTGCGCGGCCAGGCTGCCCTCGGGACAGTCGGCCAGGGCCTTGCCCTGCGGCGCGTCCAGCCGGAGCAGGGTGTGCGCGCTGGCATTCATCAGGCTGATCTTGTTTTCATAGTCGAACACAATGACGGCGGCGGGCGTGGCTTCGAGCAGGCTGTCCAGAAAGCCGCGCTGTTCGCCCAGGGCCAGGCGCTCGCGGTACAGGGTGCCGAGCATGGTGTTGAACAGGACGACCAGTTCGTCCAGTTCCGGCACCTTGCTATCGGTCAGGCGCGCGGAATAATCTTCATTCTGGATCAGGTCGCGAAAGCGTTCGGTGTATTCGAGCGGCTGCATGGCCAGCGCCACCAGCCGCATCCCCAGCATCAGGCTGATGAGGAGCAGCACTTCCAGCGCCAGGAACATCACTGTGTTTTCGCGCATCAGCAGCACGGCCAGGCCGGCCAGCAGCACGTGGACCGCAACCAGGTAGACGTGCAGGCGCCGCTGCAAGGTCATTGCGACTCCTCGCCGGCACTGCCCAGGCCGTGTCGTTCGAGCCGGCGGTACAGGGCGGTGCGCGACAGGCCCAGCGCCTGCGCCACGCGAGAAATATTGCCGCGATGCTGCTCCATCGCTTGTTCGATCATGTGCCGCTCCACCTGCTCGAGCGTCATGCCGTCCACGCCCAGCTTGTGCTGGCCGCCGCCATCGTCGCGCTGTTCGGCGGCAATGAAGTCGGCCTGCGTGAGCTGGCTCTTGCCCATCAGCAGAACCGTGCGTTCCAGCGCCTGCTTGAGCTGGCGGATATTGCCCGGCCATGGCTGGGCGCTCAGCCATTCCATGGCTTGCGGCGCCAGCTGCACCGGCGGCAGGCCATATTTGTCCGCGACTGTGGTGGCGATGTGGGCCGCCAGCAGCGGAATGTCGCTGCGCCGTTCGCGCAGGGGCGGCAGGCGGATCGTGATCAGGTTCAGGCGGTAGAACAGGTCTTCGCGGAATTCGCCGGCGGCCACCAGTTCGGCCAGTTCCTGGTTGGTGGCCGACACCACGCGGATGTCGGCCTGTTCCGGCTTGCTGGCGCCCACCGGCTGGAAACTCTGGTCTTGCAGCACGCGCAGCAGCTTGACCTGGTCGCCCCGGTTCAGTTCGCCAATCTCGTCCATGAACAGAGTGCTGTCGTGGGCGCAGGCAATGTGGCCCTTGCGGTCGGCCTTGGCGTCGGTAAAGGCGCCGCGCACGTGGCCGAACATTTCACTTTCAAACAGCGACGGCGTGATCGCGCCCATATTGATCTTCACCGCGGGCCGCGCCGCGCGCGGGCTGTTGCGGTGGATGGCGTCGGCGATGAGTTCCTTGCCGGTGCCGCTTTCGCCCAGGATCAGCACCGGCGCCTTGGTGCGCGCCACCTGGCCCAGCGTGGCCAGCACGCGCAGCAGCTTGGGATGCTCGCCGACGATGCCGGCAAAGTCGAACTGGCGGTCCAGCGCCTGGCGCGACAGGCGCTGCGGCGACAGGGTGTCGGCCAGCGACAGCGTGCTGGCCACCAGCTCGGCCAGCTGCGCATTGCTCCAGGGCTTGGTAAAGAAGTCGGCCGCGCCCGCCTTGACGCCGCGCACGGCCAGGCCGATCGAGCCCCAGGCCGTCATCAAGAGCACCGGCAGGGCCGGGTGCGCTTCCTTGATGCGAGCGAGCAAGTCCATGCCTTCTTCGCCGCTGGTTTGCAGGGAAAAGTTCATGTCCTGCAGCACCAGGTCGACCGGCTCGCGCGCCAGCAGCGCGAGCGCCTGTTTCGGGTCGTCGCAGCACAGGGTGTCGTAGCCGGACTGCTTGAGCAGCAAGGCCAGCGACACCTGGACCGCGGCATCGTCGTCGACGATGAGAATACGTTGCTTGCCTGATTCCATCTGCTTTTCTGTTGATGACTATTCGTAATGCAATGCTTCAGTCGGACTGAGGCGGCTTGCGCGCCAGCCCGGATACACCGAGCACAGCAAGGATAGCAGATAGATCACGGCCATCGACAGGAGCGCAGCCACCGCGAACACGCCCCAGTTCAGGCTGTCGCCCATGACGCCGGTAACCGGTAGCTGGACCAGCAGCAGCAAGCCGGCAGCCATCGCCATGGAGCTGAGCAGGAACTGTTCGGCGATGATCTGGCGGTAGATGTTCGCGGCGCTGGCACCCAGCGCCCGCCGCAAGCCGATTTCCGGGATGCGGCGCGTGGTGTTTTGCCACAGCACGCCGAACAGCCCGAAGCCGACCATCACCAGCATAAAGGCGGCCACCACGGCCAGCACGATCATGGGCGTGACTTTTTCGCTCATGACTTCCTTGCGCTGCGACGACAGCGGCGTGACATCGTAGCTCAGGTCGTTGCGGATCAGCTTGAGCTGGCGCTGCAGCGTTTCCTCGAAGCTGCGCTCGGTGCCGGGCGCCAGCTTGACGACCATGAAGCGCACATTGCCGATGTTCACCAAGGGGTTGTAGCGCACGAACATGAAGTTGTCCGGCGAATCGAGTTCGCCCTTCTTGCGGAAGGTGTCGATGACGCCGACCACCTTCATCATGTCGCGTCCCTTGTTTTCCGGTTCGCTGGTGTCGAACACCTTGCCCACGGCCGGCGCCGTGCCGAACAGGGTGGTGGCCATGCGCCGGTTGATCACCACCGGCGTGGCGGCGGACCCGTCGTCGCTGCGGTCGAAGCCGCGCCCTTCGAGCACCTTTACGCCCAGCAAGGCCATGTAATCGTCGCTCACTTCCAGCTGTTCGGTGCGGATCCGCTTGCCGCCGGCGGGCGCCACGAAGTCGTTGATCATGGTGTGGTTCGAATACGGGGAGGCGCTGCCGAAGGCCACCTGGCGCACGCCGGGCAGCGATTCCAGGCCGCGCTTGTAGCGGTCGTACAGTTCGGGCGTGAACTTGTCGTTCGCGTCCGACGGGTCCTGGATGAATACCGACCAGGTGTCGCTGGCATCGAAGCCGGTCGGCAGGCGGTACAATTCGGCATTGCGGACGGCGAAGGCGGTAATCGCGAACACAATCACGAAGGCCAGCAGGATTTCCAGGGTCAGCATCAGGTTGCGGCCCTTGCGTTTCCAGATCAGTTTGAACAAATGGCGCAACATCAGATGGCTCCCTTCAGGGCATGGACAGGATCGAGGCGGGACATTTTCCAGGCGGGCAGCACGCCCGACAGCAGGCCGAACACGAGCGTGATGAGCAAGCCCCAGGCCATGACCGCGTAATTGACGCTGACATTCAGGTAGGGGATCAGTTCCAGGCTTTCCAGCCACATCAGCGCCACGTTGGTGCACAGCAAGCCGACCACGCCGCCCGCCAGGCACAGCAGCACGTTTTCGATGACCAGCTGGGCCACCAGCTGGCTGCTGGTCGCGCCGAAGGCTTTGCGCACGCCAATTTCCGACGCCCGCTCCAGGATACGGCCGGTGTTCAGGTTCACCAGGTTCAGGGCAGGCAGCAGCATGAACAGCAGCATCATGACCACGATGATGGTCATCAGGAGCGTGGCGCCCGAGTCTTCGGTATGGGCGTCGCCGATGGTCTGGCGCGCGAAAGCGTCGAGCTTGCCGTCGGCCCAGAACACGGCGCGGCTCCAGGCCTTGGGATCGTCGAATTCGACGCTGGCCGCGATCATTTTCACTTCCTCGCGCACCTGGCGCAGGTCAGCCTTGCTACGCGCCAGCAAGATCACCTGGAAGTCGCCCGCCATCTGCCGGCGGTAATCGGTGGACGGGAAGGTCGTGACGGGGGCCCAGATTTCGGAAAAGGCATTCGCGTGCAGTTCGTCCACGTCGTCCACCACGCCGATCACTTGCAGCGCCTGGCCGCCGGGGCTGATGGTCCTGCCCACGGCAGGGCCGGCGCCGAACAGCTTGCGCGCCGTGGTCTTGTTGATCACGGCCACGTTGCGGCCCAGCTGCTCGTCTTCCAGGGTGGGCAGGCGGCCCTCGAGCACGGTAAATTCGAGGATCTTCCAGTACTGGGCATCGGTGCGCCGCATCCGCAGTTCGCTCACGCGGCCATCCTGGTAGACCGACACCCCGTTGGTCGTGGTGAAAGCCGACAGGCTCTCGATCGACTGCATCGGCCTCAGGTATTTGTCGATCAGCTTGAATCCCAGCGGCGTGTGGCGCACGGCGTTGCCCTTGGGCGACTCGGAGCGCAGCACCACGACTTGCAGGAAACGGCTGCTCTTGGCTTCGGCGCCGTCCGGGAAGAAACTGGTCTCGAGCAGGGCCGTCACCACCATCAGCACCACCAGGGTCAGCACGATGCAGAGCAGGTTGATGAAGGTGAACAGCTTGCGCCGCATGAGCACCTTGTAGGCGGTGAGCAAATAATTCTTGAACATGGCGTCCCCTTACGCGACCAGCTGGCCGTCGAACACGCGCACGATGCGCCCGCAGCGCTTCGCTTCCCGCTCGTCGTGGCTGACCATCACGATGGTGGTGCCTTCGGCGTTCAGGCGCAGCAGGATATCCATGATTTCGCCGCCCATCTTGCTGTCCAGGTTACCGGTCGGTTCATCTGCCAGCAGGATCTGCGGCCGGCCCACGATGGCGCGCGCGATGGCCACGCGCTGCTGCTGGCCGCCCGAGAGCTGGTTGGGGTAATGTTCCATGCGCGCGCCCAGGCCCACTTTTTCCAAGGCATCGCGTGCCATGGCATGCCGTTCGCTGCCCGACAGATTGCGGTACAGCAGGGGCAGTTCGACATTGTCGATCACGCGCAGGTCGTTGATCAGGTGGAAGCTCTGGAAAATGAAGCCGAAGGTGGAATTGCGCAGGTGGGCCACCTGCTTGTCGCGATAGGTTTTGACGGGCACGCCATCGACATGCACCAGGCCGGCGCCGGGGCGGTCGAGCAGGCCGATCAGGTTCAAGAGCGTACTCTTGCCGCAGCCGCTGGGGCCCATCATGCACACGAATTCGCCTTTCTGGATATGCAGGTCGATATCTTTCACGGCCAGGGTTTCCACTTTGTCGGTCTGATAGGTTTTGCTGACTTTGTCGAGTTTGATCACGATGGTTTCTCTTGGTGGGGTTTAGTCGGCGACGCGGATGCTGTCGTGTTCTTTGTAGCTGCTGTTGTCGGAGATGATGAGGCGGTCGCCCTGGCGCGCGCCGGCGATAATTTCGACGGCCTTGCCATCGCCGGCGCCGACCTCGAGCGTGGTCTTGCGGGCCACGCCGTCCTTGACCACGTAAATCTGCTGGCGGCCCTTGCCGTTGAAGGCGGGACCGGCGTCGGCCACCAGAACGCCGCTCTTGCGGTCGGTGACGATATTCACGTCCACCCGCATCTTGTTGCGCAGGGCGGGGTGGTTCGGCTTGTCGAGTGCGACCAGCAGCTTGATGGTGCCGTTCTGGATTTCCGGCAGCACCGTGTGCACCTTGCCGCTCAGGCGTTCCTGGCCCTGTTCGATGGTCACGGCCTGGCCGGCGCCCAGCATGTTGGCGTGAAAGTCCGACAGCGAAGCTTCGACCTGGTAGTTGCGCGGTTCAGACACGCGCGCCACCAACTGGCCCATGGCCACGCTGGCGCCTTCTTCGGCGACGATCATGGTCAGCATGCCGGCGAAAGGCGCGCGCACCTGGCTGCGGGACAGCAAATCCTGCTGCTGGGCCAGCTGCTTTTGCAGGATGCTCTTTTGCAGGCGGGCCCCTTCGATGCCGGTGCCGGTGGCGCGCTTGCTGTCTTCGATCAGCTCGCGCTGCTGGCGCAGCTGGATCTCGATGCGGGTGACGTTCAGCTCGGCCGTCAGCATGTCTTCGCCGGACACGCCGCCCGCCTTGCGCAGCGTGGCGTAGCGTTCGCGCTTGACGCGGGCGCTTTGCAGGTCCAGTTCCAGCAGTTCGATGCTGCTGACGAGCTGCTTGCGTTTCTGTTCCAGTTCCAGCGCCAGGCCGGCGATCCGGTTTTCCTGCTGCGCCAGTTGCTCCTTGAGACTGTCCTGCGCCAGGCGAATGGTGTGGTCGTCCAGTTCGAGCAGCAACTGGCCGGCCGTCACGGTCGCGCCGAGCTTGGCATGGAGCTTGGCCACGCGGCTCTGGATCGGGCTCGAGACCAGTTCTTCGTGGACGGGCACGACCACGCCGGAGGCATTGATGGCATTGGCCACGTCGCCGCGCCGCACCTCGACCACGCGGATATCGGCGGCGGCCACGCTGGGGCGCAGCACGCGGTTGATGCCCCAGGCGCTGGCGCACAGGGCGGCGAGAATGGCGGCGGCGACGGCGTAGGTGACGCGGCGGCGGCGCTGCTGGGTGAGGGGGCTGATGTCGGTATCCATGCCAGGCATACAGCAAGCATCGTGCCAGAGGCTTCCGCCCGGGGAAAGCGGCGCGCGCGCCGTCCGCTTTGCCCGCCTGCGGATACGGGTGTCCGTTTCCGGGCACTTCGCACAACCGGGGTCAGACCTCCGCAGTGCAACTGGTGTTGCACTGCGGAGGTCTGACCCCGGTTGTGCAATGGCGCCTTCGCTGCGTTAGCGGGGGTGGCGCGGCAAGGTACAATACCGGCCATGAACGATCCTCTCGACCTGCTCGGCATCATCACCAACCCGCTCGAACTCATTTCCTTCGTCCTGGCCGTCATCACGGTGCTCTTGAATATCCGCCAGAACCACTGGGCCTGGCTGTTTTCGATCGCCTCGTCGGCCACCTACGGTATTGTGTTCTTCGGTGCGCGCCTGTACGGCGACATGAGCCTGCAGGTGGTGTTCATCATCGTCTCGGCCTGGGGCTGGTACCAATGGCTGTACGGTGGCGCGCGCCACGAGCCGCTGGTGGTCACGCGTTCAACTGCCGCCGGCTGGCGCTACGGGATCATCGGCTGGCTCGCGGGCTTCGTGCTGCTGGCCTTCTTCCTGGGCCACTTTACCAATACCGACGTCCCCAACATCGACGGCTTCCTTACCGCCGGCAGCCTGCTGGGACAGCTTCTGCTGTCCCGCAAAAAAGTGGAAAACTGGATCGTCTGGATCGTGGTCGATATCCTGTACGTCGGACTGTACCTGTACAAGGGCCTGATGCTGACGGCCATCCTGTACGCGGTATTCGTCGTCCTGGCCGCAATCGGCCTGTACACGTGGGGCCGCACCCGCGCCGAAGGAAAGCCGGCATGACGGCAGTGGCGCGCGTTGCCATCCTGGGTGCGGAGTCGTCCGGCAAGTCGACGCTGGCCGCCGCGCTGGCCGCCCGCTATGGCACCGTGTGGGTGCCCGAATACCTGCGCGAATTTGTCGAGGCCAATGAGCGCGTGCCCGCAGAATGCGACCAGTACCCGATCGCGCGCACGCAGATGGCGCACGAGGACGCGGCTGCGGCAGTGGCCACGCGCTTCGTGTTTTGCGATACCACGCCGATGATGACGGCCCTGTACAGCCGCTGGTACTGGAACCGGGTCGACGCGCAGCTATCGCTGCTGGAACGCCGCCATGACTACGCCTATACGTTGGTGACGGCGCCCGACAGCCCGTGGGAAGCCGACGGCCTGCAGCGCGAATCGGAAGCCGTGCGCCAGACCATCCACCAGCAGGTCCTGCAGATGCTGGAAGAACGTGGCATCTCCTACCTGCTCGTTACAGGCAGCCTGCCGCAGCGCATGCTGCAGGCAGACCGCCTGCTCAATCCTACTTAAAAGTCAAACTGCGCCGAAAGGCGTGCGGTGCGCGGCGCGCCTGGCAGCAGGTAGCCGCCCAGCAGCGGCGATACATCGCGCCAGTAGAACTTGTCCGTCACGTTGTCGACATTGAAGCGCAGCGTGACGGCGCGCCTTGCGTAGGCAGCGCCAAGCCCGAACACATGGTAACTCGGCACGAAGGTGGCGTTTTCATTGTCGAACGCTTTCTTGCCGGAGTACTGCCACGTGCCATTCACTTTCAGGCCTGCCACGACAGGAACGCTGTAATCGAGTCCCACGTTCGATTTGAACGCCGGTACGTTGGGTGAACGCTTGCCATCGAGCGTGGCGTCGCCGGTCGCTTGCTGCTGCATGTGCATGGCGAACATCGACACACTGAACTTCAGGTCGCGCGTGACATTGCCCTGCGCGCCCAGTTCGATGCCACGGTGGGTCTGCTGGCCGCGGTTGACCAGGTAGCCGGCACTGTCTTCGAATTCGAGCCCGCGCTTGACTTCGAACAGCGCGCCCGACACGGTCAGACCATCGCCGACGATGCCCTTGACGCCGAATTCCAGCTGCTTCGAGCGGCTGGGCGCCAGGCCGATGCCTTCGTTTTCGGTACCCATGCCGGGCACGCCGCCATGTTCCAGGCCGTGCGACAAGGAACCGTACACGGTCCAGTCACTGTTCGGGTTGTATACCAGCGCCACATTCGGCAGCGTGAAATTGCCGTCGGTGGTCCTGGCCAGCACCTTGGTCGGCAGCGGTTCGCTGATCTCGACAAGCTGGTCGCGCTCGACCTGGACGTAGCGCATGCCCGCGTGCAGCTTGAATTGCGGCGACAAGCTCAGGATGTCCTGCACGACAAAGGCGCGTTCGCGGTCACTGCGCTGTTCAAGGATCTCGCCCGTTTTGTGATTGCCTTCGGCTGGCGGCACGATCACGTTACGATAGATATTGCTCGAACCCGCATAGTTGTAGACGTACTCGCCAAAATAGTCGCTGCGTTCGAGTGTCGTCACGCCCAGGGTCAGCTCATGGCGAATGGCGCCGGTGGCGAATTTGCCTTGCAGGAAAGCCTGGGTCGCGAACGGGTTCTTGCGTTCGTTCTCGCTCTGGTAGTCGTAGACGTCGTAGTCGCCGTTCGAGCAGTAGCCAGGGTAGAAGCCTGCGCCCTCGTTGCTGCAGCCGTAAGGGAAGGCGGTAAAGTCGTCGCGCTTGAAATTGTGCTTGTTGGCGCCGAAGCTGGCGCTCCAGTCGCTATTGATCTGGTACTCGGCGCGCAGGCCGATGTTGCTGGTCCTGGTGTCGACCGGCTTGGTCCACGGCTGGTCGTTGAGCAGCATTTTCGCCGACACGCCGGTCGGCAGCGCCACGCCGCGAATGAGCTGGTAGCCAGGCGCGGTGATTTGCGACTTGCTCTGATAGTCCATGTCGAGCTGCAGCAGCAGCTGCGGACTGACTTGCCAGTCGAGGGCGGCCGACACGAAACTGCGTTCGCCGTCGGCACCCCTGACATAGGAACGCAGGCGCTCGCCGGCCGCATTGACGCGGTAGCCGAAGCGCTTGTCGCCGGAGCGGCCGCCCATGTCCACGCTGCCGTAGACGGTGCCGCGGTCGCGCACTTCGACGGTGGCCGACATCAGCGGGGTAGCGGTAGGGCGCTTGAGCACGTAGTTGACGATGCCGGCCGGAGTGGTAACGCCGGCCTGCAAGCCGGCCAGGCCCTTGAGGATCTCGATGCGTTCCTTGTTCTCCAGCGGGATCTGGGTGTCGCCCGAAATGGCCAGGCCGTCCTTGCGGTAGCTCGACGCGTTGTCCAGCATGAAGCCGCGGATCGAGAACATCTCGGCATAGCCAACGGCGTTGTACGAATCGCTGACGCTGGCGTCAAGTTTCATGGCGTCGGTGGTGTTGCGGATGCCCAGGTCCTGCATCTGAGCGCGGCCGATCGACACGACCGAGGCCGGCGTGATCAGGAGCGGCGTGTCCGTAAAGCCGCCCACGCGGGCGCGCTCGGTGACGCCGTCACGGCTGGCGGTCACGACGACTTCGGACAAATGCTGGGTCGACTGCGCGTGCGCGGACAGCGCGAACGCCTGGACGATGGACAGGGCGATGACGGTTTGCTTCAGGTTTTGCGGTGACATAGTGTGCTCATGCTTGGAATGAAAAGCCGGAGCCAACGTGGGGGAGCAAACAAAGGAGGGAGGTACTTTGCGCTTTCCTTCGCTGGCATTATCCAGATCAGGTACGGAGGGTATATCTCACCCGGAACTTGCGTTCCAGGACCCCTAGCGAACGGCGATTTTATCACATACGCATAATTTGCTTATTTACAGGCTCATTTCCAGGACTTTGCGGCTGACCGCCAGGGTCACGTCGCGGTTTTCGCCCATCTTGAGCATGCGGTGCTTTTCGAGCACCACGAGCACGGCGTCGATATCGGCTGCCTTCAAGCCATAGTCGCCAAGCCGGGTCTTCACGCCCATCTGCTCGAAAAATTCTTCCATGCGGGTGATGGCAGCCTCGATGCGGGTGTCTTCGTCGCCGCCTTTCAGGTTCCACACGCGTTCGGCGAACTGCAGCAGCTTGGCGCGCTTGCCTTCCTTGCGCACGCGCAGCATGCTCGGCATGACCACCGCCAGCGTCTGCGCGTGATCGAGGTTGTACAGCGCCGTCAGCTCATGGCCGATCATGTGGGTGGCCCAGTCCTGCGGCACGCCGGCCCCGATCAGGCCATTCAGGGCCAGGGTGGCGGTCCACATGATATTGGCGCGCACGTCGTAGTCGTCCGGATCGGACAGCGCTTTCGGGCCTTCCTCGATCAGGGTAAGCAGAAGGCCTTCGGCAAAGCGGTCCTGCACCTTGGCGTTCACCGGGTAGGTCATGTACTGCTCCATCACGTGCGCGAAGGCGTCGACCACGCCGTTGCCCACCTGGCGTACCGGCAGCGAATAGGTCTTGCTCGGGTCCAGGATGGCGAACTGCGGGTACACCTTGCGGCTCATGAAGGCAAATTTTTCATGCGTTGCACGGCGCGTGACGACGCTGGCGCTGTTCATTTCCGAACCGGTGGCGGGCAGCGTCAGCACCGCGCCGAAGGGCAGGGCGGCGACGATGTTGGCGCCGTGTTTTTCCAGGATGGTCCACGGGTCTTCGTCGAGCAGGGCGCCGGCGGCGATGAACTTGGTGCCGTCGATGACCGAGCCGCCGCCCACGGCGAGCAGGAAGTCGATCTTTTCTTGCCTGACCTGGGCGATCGCGCGCATCAGGGTTTCGTAGCTGGGATTGGGTTCGATGCCGGAGAATTCAGCGACCGTGTGGCCGGCCAGGGCGGCCATCACTTCGTCGAATACGCCATTGTGCTTGATGCTGCCGCCGCCGTAGACGAGCAGCACACGGGCCCCTGCGGGCACCTGTTTGGCCAGCGAGGCGATCTGCCCCTGGCCAAACAGGATCTGGGTTGGATTGTAAAAGTCGAAATTGAGCACGGTGGTTCCTCACGGTTGCGTGTATCAGGTGAGGAATTATCGCTTATTTCTCGGCAGCCGTTTTCATCTGGGCCAGGCCCTTCTCGAAGTCCTTGCCGATCATGGCGTCCATGCTCGAGAAAACGCTCATCAGCTTGGTCATGAATTCCATCGGGCCGCTCATGGTCCAGGTGACGGTGGTGGTCTCGCCCTGCGGCACGAAGGTGAATTCGGTGGTGTTGTTCGATTCGAAGGGATCGAGGAAGTCGAGCTTGATTTGCACCTTGCCGGGCATGGCCACGTCGGTGATTTCCATGCGGCCTTCGCCGACTTCGTCGTTGCCTTTCCAGTGGTAGACCGCGCCCTTGCCGCTGGCGGCGCCGCTATGGGTGCGCACCATGTTCGGGTCGAGCTTTTCCCACGGCGACCAGGTGGGCCACTGGTGGAAGTCGCTGACCAGGCCGATGATTTTCTCGGGCGGCGCCTTGATGGTGATGCTGCGCGTGACGGTGTAGCTGTCCGGTTTTGTCATCGCCAGGCCGCAGATGATGGCGATGATGGCGAGCAAACCGATGCCGATTTTTTTGATCATGTTGTCCCCTCGATAATGGTGTGCCGCAAGATTAGCATGGCATGGCAGCCGGATCAAAGGACATGTTGTCGCGTTTGTCGAGCCAGCCCGCCAGCGTGGTCAGGCCCAGTGCAACCAGCACGATCAGGGCGCCTATCCACGGCGTGGCCATCAGTCCCATGCGGGCCACGACGATGCCGCCGCCCCAGGCGCCCAGCGCGATGCCGACATTGAAGGCGGCAATGTTCAGGCCCGAGGCCACGTCGACGGCATCGGGCGCATCGCGTTCGGCGCGTTGCACCACATACACCTGCAAGCCGGGCACGTTGCCGAAGGCCACCGCGCCCCACAACAGCACCGTCCCCAGGGCCAGCCACATGGACGGCGCCGTGAAGGTGAACAGCAGCAGCACCGCAGCGAGCAGGGCGAACACCCATTGCAGGGCGCGCACCGGGCCCATGCGGTCGGCCATCTTGCCGCCCCAGATATTGCCGAAGGCGACGGACAGGCCGTACACCAGCATCACCAGGCTGACCGCGCCGGCCGAGAAACCCGACACGTCCTGCAGGATGGGCGCAAGGTAAGTGAAGGCGACAAAGGTGCCGCCGTAGCCCGCCGTGGTCATGGCGTACACCAGCAGCAGGCGCGGTTTTTTCAGCACCGCCAGCTGGGTCAGCAAGCTGGCTGGCTTGCTCATGGCAATGCCGGACGGGATCAGGATGGCGCTGCCGATCATGGCGATCACGCCGAGCAGCGACACAGCCAGGAAGGTCGCCTGCCAGCCAAAGGTCTGGCCGATGTAGGTGCCCAGCGGCACGCCGGTGACCAGGGCCACGGTCAGCCCGGTGAACATCAGCGCAATGGCGCTGGCGGCCTTTTCGCGCGCCACCAGGCTGGTGGCAATGGTCGAGCCGATCGAGAAGAACACGCCGTGGGCAAGGCCGGTCAGCACCCGCGCCGCCATCAGGGCTTCGTAGCCGGGCGCCAGCCAGGCGACCAGGTTGCCGACCGTGAACAGGCCCATCAGGGCAAGCAGCAGGCGCTTGCGCGGGACCCGGCCGGTCAGGGCCGTGAGCACGGGGGCGCCCACGGCAACGCCGAGCGCATACAGGCTGACCAGCAATCCGGCGGACGGCACCGTCACGCCCAGACTCTGGGCAATGACGGGGATCAGCCCGACGATGACGAATTCGGTGGTACCGATGGCAAATGCGCTCAGTGCGAGCGCCCATAAAGCGAGTGGCATGGCAATTCCTTTGAAAGAAACGGGGCGATGCTGCGCAGTGTGAGGCGGACGGGCCGTGAGAAAAAGACCTGCCCAGGCATTACATTTGTGCGCTGGCGGCACAAATTTTGCGGATGTACAATCAGCCTTTGATTCGGAGTCACGAATGCTCGATATAGACGCCTTGCTGACCTTTGCCGCCGTGGTGGACACCGGCTCGTTTTCGGCCGCCGCCGCACGCCTGGGGCAGACGCCGTCGGGCGTGAGCCGCACCATGTCGCGCCTGGAAGCGCAATTGGGCATGACCTTGATGCACCGGACCACGCGCCGCCAGGACCTGACCGAGGAAGGCCAGTGGCTGCTCGGGCGCGCGCGCAAGGTGCTGGCCGACCTGGAAGACACCGAAGCCCAGGTCGCCGCCCGCCGTTCCCAGCCGTCCGGCCTGGTGCGCGTCAATGCCGCCACGCCCGCGCTCGACCATTTGCTGGCGCCGCTGGTGGCGGGCTTTCTCGATGCTTATCCGTTGATCCGCCTGGAACTGGCCAGCGGAGAAACCATCGTCGACCTGATCGAGGAACGCGCCGACCTGGCCATCCGCATCGGCACGCTGGCCGATTCGACCTTGAACGCGCGCAAGCTGGGCGACAGCCGCCTGCGCCTGCTGGCCTCGCCGGATTACCTGGCGCGGCATGGCCGGCCCGTCGCCTGCAGCGACCTTGGCGCGCACCGCCTGCTGGGATTTAGCGCGCCGGCATCGCTCAATATCTGGCCGCTGGCCGAAGGCATGCTCGTTGAGCCGGCCGTCCTGGCGTCAAGCGGGGAAACGCTGCGCCACCTGGCCCTGTCCGGCGCGGGGATCGCTTGCCTGGCCGATTTCCTGACCCGCGGCGACGTGGCGGCGGGCAAGCTGGTGCCGGTGCTGGCGCCGCTCACCCTGGCATGGACCCAGCCGGTGTGGGCCGTGTTCTACCGCCAGGGCGCGCTGGCCCCGCGGGTGGCGGCGCTGGTCGAGTTCCTGGCCGAGCGCCTGCCGCAGGGCGCGCTGGCGCCGCCTTAATTGTCGGTGGTTTCGCCGGAGAAGAAGGTGGCATCGAATTCGCCTTCCTTCAGCATGTCGGTCTTGTTGTGCTTCAAGTGATAGGCTTCCTTGGACAGCTGGTCCAGCGCTTTTGCCTGGATCCAGTCGGCCGGGTGCCACATGATGCCGGCGTTGAGGAACAGCGGGTCGAAAGAACGAATGACGCCGCAGTCGCGCTTGAAGTCCGGCATGGCGCCGGGCAGGGCACATCGGAAAAGAAGGCGTGCCGGTAGCCGAAGCCGCCGCTGGTTTCATTGCCCTGCGACGAAAAATACCGGAAGCCGGCCACGGTGTCGTCGTAGCGCGCGACCGGCTTGCCCCGGGCATCGAGATAGCCGAGGAAAATGACGGCATGGCCGGTCCGGTTGTTGCGGTTGAGATTGACGAAGGCGCCGGGTGTGATGTCGCGGAAATCGCGCACCGTTCCCATGCCAAATTTTTGCAGCGCATGCGCGGTGCCCTGGCTGGCGGAATGTTTCACGATCCAGATCTGGCCGCGCAAGTCCACCGGCCGGAGCCGCTCCCAGCTGCTGGTGGGCAGGTAGGAAAACGGCGCATAGTCGCCCGTTTCCCTGGCATAGATGTCGAGCGCCGTGACGATCACTTCCATGGTGGCGCTGACGCACATGGTCAGGGGGGCTTTCCTGGCGCGCAGCCGGTGGGCCTTGCCGAAGGCGAGATCGCGCGAAAACGACGCCGACCGGGAATATCCCTGGCCCATCTGCGAACGCGCGATCTGCTCGGTCGCTTGCAGGATATAGGGCGAGAAATCGCGGGCAGCCTGTGCATGCAGGCAGCAGAACATGGCGCCAAGCATGCACAGCCGCAGCTTATTTGCAGCCATCACAGAAGCTGTAATCGATTTTTCCTGCCTTGGCATCGTCCCACCCTTGCTCAATGATTGTTGCGCGCTTGTGCTTGCCGGGATGCGTGCTGGTATCGGCAGTCGTGCCCACGGCCAGGATGCCCATGGTGGCGGCCTGGCGCGCCGCGCCGAGGCGCTGCAGCACTTGTCCGCTCCAGTAGTCGGCATTGAGTTCGCCACGGTGCCGGTCGCTGGAAAAGCCGGCGATGTGGTGGCCCAGTTCGTGGGCAATCACGTGGATGGCGCCCCATTTCGTTTTGGCGCGGCGATTGACTTCTTCGACGAAACCGACGTCCACGACGATGATCTTCTTCCCGCCGGCGACGGTCGCGAAGGCATTGTCTTCTTTCTCGGCCAGGTAGACATCGATATCAGGGGCGATATCGAGCACCTTGTAGATGCGTGCGATGACTTGCGGAATGCCGGACGCGTCGGACGGCCCGGCCTGGCGCGTGACATAGGTGCTGCCCGGCTTGCCGAACCATCCCTTGGAAAGGGAGTAGCCACAAAAAGGGCGTGGTTTGGCATCGGCAAGGGACGGGTGCAGGACCATGGCAAACAGGCAGGCAAGCATCGTGCACCTTGCCGCCGCTTGCCTGCGGGCGATGGTGGCCATTATCGCCGCTGCCTGTAGCCCATGGCCGTGTCGGGAATGCGAATGCGCACGGTCTTGTCTTCGTCGTCGACGTCGATGTCGGCGACATCGTCCTCGTCCAGTTCGGGCGGCGCATCGTTGCCACCGCCGTTGCCGCCGATGGGCTTGCGCTGGCGCGTTGACGAACAGTTGGCCATGATCTGGCCGTACCAGCCGTTCACCATCGCCGACTGGTTCATATACCAGCCGTTCAATTGCTGCAGCCACGACTGCATGCACATGGGATTGCCGCCGCAGCGGCCGGGAATGTCCTGGTAATACTGCTATCGGAAAAGTGAATAATTGTGACCACTCTTCACTTCCTGCCCCGAACCGTCTTGCTGACCGTATTCGTCTCTGACAGGCGTGACTTTCCCGTCTGCATGTGGCTTCTTGCCAGATGC
>Ga0187843_10000360_pt1 | contig 33632 bp, 9 predicted proteins | sample SpaLakP09_SKY_43_FD_134516 | JGI IMG/M metagenome (GOLD analysis project Ga0187843, IMG submission 134516) | Oligotrophic lake water microbial communities from Sparkling Lake, Wisconsin, USA - SP09_SKY_43 | ecosystem: Environmental > Aquatic > Freshwater > Lake | place: USA: Sparkling Lake... | reverse complement strand
CGTCTTTGAAATTAAGCCCTGCTGCTGCTACTTCAATTTCAACTTCACCAAGGCCAGGTGCAGGACGTTCTTGTGGCTCCCAGATTAAGTCAGTTAAGTTCCCAGATTTCGGAATGGTAACGCGCTGGCTATAGTCATTGGAAATTTCATCTAGGAATAAGTTGGTTTGATGCATCAACCCAACGCTTGGATCAAGATCAATCAAATGACAATTAATTTCTAAAAACTCTAAGGAAATCGTTTTAGCTAAACCCCAAAGAGGTAGTTGCTGTAGTTGCTTTTCTGAACATATGTTATCTTGAATAACCTGACTTCCCTGGGTGATGACTGTTAGTTGCGTTGGTTTGTCTACCCCAGGAATACTACAATACTGCATTAAATTGAAGAGAGGTTTGCATGTCTTTTGAATTGTTTCTAAAAACTGCCCCGAATATTCTATTCCCCAGCCATAAAGAATATGATCAATCACACAATCTTGCTGTAATGAAAGAAATAGATCTTCATAACAACTTGGATTTAATGGGTTAATAAATATTTTTTCAATGTTTAGTACTTCAAAACCATCGGCAGGATGAATAACTATAACGCGCATCCCTAACATACGAAGTTTCGAAACAATATCTTCTACCCAAGAATTTTGGTATGCAAAAAATAAGAAGGTTTGAAAGTTTTTCACATCAAGATATTTACTTGGACTATGCTCCCATTGTGTTTCATATTTGAGAGAATCTTTTTCAATAGTCAATATCTTTTGTAACTCATTTATAGCTATCTCACGTCCCTCAATGCCCAGACAATTAAGGATCAAATTACCTTGTTCGTCAAAGATTACTATTTCGCCATTAATTTTTTGCGATTGGTCTAAATTGATTACGGCCCAAGCATAAAATTTATCGCCTGTAGGAATGCGCGATAAATGCATTTCTTTGATGGAAAATGGCAAGAAAGTTTTTCCCTCTCCAACAGGAACCAAATCTGCCAATAGGCAGAATGAAGCATCTAACAATCCTGGATGAATCGTATAAGAAAAATTCATATCCTGATGAATTCCAGGAGATTCCAAAACAGCTAAAGTTTGATGCGTATTCTTTTTGAATTCATGTATCCATTGATGCTGGGGACCTAAATTAATTTCTCTTTTTAATAATTGACCATATAAAAATTTTCCTGGTATCGAATGAGGTTGCTCTTCCCATAATTTAAGGAATTCTGAGAGTTTTTTTAACTGATGGGATTGTTTATGATGTTGCTTGAATTGACCTGATACATGAGTTTGTTTTTTTTCATTACTGCCTGAAAGACTAATCATTTCAAAAGAATTACTTTGGGATAATTCTTTTTCAATGGCTAATTGAATTGAAATAGTGCCAGATTCAGGAATCAATAAAGGTGCATAAAAAATCAAATCAAAAAGATGAAAAGATGCAAGCTTTGTAAACATGTTCTTATATGCTTGAACTATCAAATTAATGTGAAAAGACGCCGCCACAACTGTTTGATTTAAAACTTGATGATCGTGAAGAATAGTTATTTTTTGGGCATTCAGATAACTTGAAAAAATTACTTTATCAAAAAAAGGGGACTCCCATTTTTGGAGTTGTAAGTCAAAAGGTTCAATATTTTTTAATGGCTTTTGTAATGCAAAAGATTTCAAATGTATTTGGGAGGGGGATGTCCAAAATGATTTTCTTTGAAATTGATACCCTGGAATGTTTAGCCAGTTTTGTGGTTTATTGTTGAAAAATGATTGCCACAAAATCTTATGCCCTGACATAAATAGCTTACCAAGACTGCCCAACATTTGCTCTGTATCTACTGTTTGACGTTTAAGACTTGGTAAAAACAGGGTCGCCGGTGGTAATAATTTCTTTGCTAATCCAATGAGAGTTGGATCGGGTCCAATTTCAAGAATGGTATTGATACCTAATTTTTCTAAAGTTTGCACACCTTTTACAAATTCCACAGGTTGCATAACATGTTTTAACCAATAATCAACAGAAGTGATTGCATGATCTGCAATATCCCCTGTTAAATTTGAAATAATTGGAATTTTGGGACTTGAAAATCGAATAGTACTTAATATTTTTCGATAATCTTCCAACATGTCTTGCATCAAAAAAGAATGGAAAGCATGGGATACAGAAAGTAATTGTGCACTTAATTGTTGGTCATTGAGCGTTGTTTCAAGACGTTCTAAATCAACTAATTTACCTGCCAAAACAGTTTGATTGACACCATTAATTGCTGCAATATCAATCTTGTTTTCATAAGTTAATAAATAAGGTGTCAATTCCTCGACGCTTGCAAGAACTGCAAGCATTCCTCCGCCTTTTGGTAAAGCCTGCATCAATTGGCCTCGTTTTGCGATCAAATGAAGCCCATCTTGAAGACTAAAAACATCTGTAACACAAGCTGCTACATATTCGCCAACACTATGGCCCATCAGGTATTGCGGGTGAACTCCCCATGATTTCCAGAGTTGATATAAAGAATACTCTATTGCAAATAACAACGGTTGTGTAAACTCGGTTTGATGAATTAACTCTGAATTTTCCTCAAAAAGTAATCTTTTAATAGATTGTTGAATGATCGGTTCGAGAATATCATTACACTCAAGAAATGCATTTTTAAAGACCAGTTCGGATTCATATAAATCACACCCCATTCGATGATATTGGGATCCTTGGCCAGTAAATAAAATAGCTAACTGATTTTTATGATCGATGCCTTGTTTAAAGATTAAGTCGTGTTTTGACTCATTGATTAAATAACTTTGTAATTGATTTATTAAGTCGTTTTGACTAGACACGATAAATGCTAAGCGCTCTTGCCAATGGGTTCTTCCACAGGCCGTAGAAAAACTGAGGGCATCCAGATCAATCGCCCTTTTTTGCATTTCTGCTAGATATACATTCACAAGCTCTTGTAAACTTTTTTTGTCTTTAGCACTAAGAAGAATGACTTGGGTAGGCTGTTTGAGCTTGGTTAATGTGGGAAGAGGTAATGGCGACTCTGAAAGAATTACGTGTGCATTTGTACCACTAAAGCCAAAAGAACTAACGGCTGCATAACGAGTTACTTGATTTGTCAATGGCCATACTTCATTTTTTTGAAGTACTTCAAAAGGAAGTGTTTCCCACTGAATATGAGGATTTGGATTTTGAAAATGAAGATTTTTAGGGAGTATTTGATTGTTCAGGGATAAGATAATTTTGAGTATTCCTGCCATACCTGCGACAGGTTCTAGGTGTCCAATATTGGTTTTTACAGATCCTAAAAATAACGTTGAACTCCGATTCAAGCCATAAGTTGCACCTAAGGCCTCTACTTCTATGGGGTCTCCGAGGATAGTTCCCGTCCCGTGCGCTTCTAGGTATTGAACTTGGTTTGGTAAAATTCTTGCATTTTGCAAAGCCTCTGTAATAACTGCTTGCTGGGCTAAACCGTTTGGTGCGGCAAGACCGTTAGTTTTGCCATCTTGGTTGATTGCACTGCCTTCTACAACTGCTAAGATATGATCACGATTTTGAAGAGCGTCTTCTAGTCTTTTTAAAACAATCATGCTACATCCCTCACTACGTACATAACCGTTTGCTGAGGCATCAAATGTTTTACAACGACCATTTGGTGAAATGGCTTGTAACTTAGAAAAACCAATATGCATTTCTGGATGAATAATTAAATTAACCCCCCCCACCAAAGCCAAATTGGATTCATTTGCTTGTAAACTTCTACACGCTTGGTGCAGAGCCACTAACGAAGATGAACAAGCAGTATCTATCGCCATGCAGGGCCCTTGCAGCCCTAATATGTAGGAGATTCTACCCGCTGCAGTACTAAACGTAGAGCCGGTAATAGAGTATGCATCGATTGCGCATGGCTCATGAGAATGTCGGTGGTTCAGCGCATAATCATCGCCAGAAATCCCAATATAAACTCCGGTTCGAGAGTTTTTTAAACCTTCGGGAGGAATATTTGCGTTTTCAAGGGCTTCCCAACTTAACTCTAATAAAAGTCGATGTTGCGGATCCATGGCGCGCGCTTCGTTTGGGGAGATACCAAAGAATGCTGCATCAAATTCGTCAATCGGGATGTTTAAAAATCCGCCTTGGGCGGTATACATCTTGCCCTGCTCACCTAGACCATCCCCTAAGAACAGGTCTTTATCCCAACGCTCAATAGGAACTTCAGAAATGCCGTCTTGCGCATTTTTTAACATTTCCCAAAAAAGCTGGGGATTGTTAGCGCCGCCTGGAAAACGGCAAGACATTCCGATAATCGCTATCGGTGTTTTACTCTTTAAAGCGTTATTTTCTGCCAATAAATCTTTAATTACTTGAGATGCCTGACGCAATGCATCTTTTAGTTTGTCATTATTATTACTTGCAGCATTCTTTTCGGGGGATGGTATATCTAGCATATATTTTTTGAATGCATTTCATCTAATAATTCTTAGTCTAAAAGATTTTCAAAATCGGCTAGTAATGCTTCAGCGGTTTGACCAATAGAAATTGTTTTTTCTTCTAAAACTAAGTTATTACTCTTTTTTTCTGCAAGCAAAGCTTTTTCAAGTATTTCAAGAGTAAATTGTATTAATGATTCAATATTTGGGTAATTAAACGCTAGGCTTACTGGTAAATTTTGTGCAGTTAATTTATTAAGAGCATTTCGTAATTGAACCGCCTGCAGTGAGTCAAGGCCTTGATCTGTTAATGGCTTTAGATAGTCCGATGCAGTTAAATCACTTATTCCAAGTATCTTAACTACCTCCTGAGTAACCATTTTTTCTACAAAGGAATACCGCTCCTCTGAAGATAGATTTTCGAAGAGGTAAAGTGGCTCAATAACAGAAAGATCTTGAACAACTTCTTTATTATTTTGGATGATTTGATTTTTTAAATCTTCAAATAAAAAATTGGCGTGCTCAGAATTATCACTGTAGCGTTGCCAATCCCATTCAATAGCAATCAATTGCGGATCAAGATGGCTGATTGCGCGCTCAAATGCCATACCACCAAATTTGGGACTGAGTGATTTAAACCCTTGCCTTGCTAAATGATCTTTTCGATTGAAAACTTCCTGTGCCATACCAATTTCATCCCACGGTCCCCAGTTAATCGAAATAGCTGGTAGGTGCTCTTGATGCCGTAAATGAGCTAACTGATCTAAAAATGCATTTGCAGCTGAATAATTACTTTGACCTTGATTACCTAAAATTGAAGCTGCAGACGAAAAGAGCACAAAGAAATCAAGTTCCAAAGATTTTGAAGCAACGTGCAAATTCCAGGCCCCTTGGGCTTTAGCAGAAAAAGCTTTGGCGTAGGTATCACGGTTTTGCTGCGCTAATATACCGTCTGCAAGTTGCCCAGCACAATGAACAAACCCTTTTAAGGCAGGTAATCTTGATTGAATTTTTTCAAAACATTGAGAAAGTTGCTCATTGTTAGCAACATCACAAAGGACAGGAACTACTTCAACACCTGACTCTTGATAGTGGTTGAACAATTTTAAAACTTCATCTGTCACCGGATTTCTGCCTAAAACAACAATATGTTTAGCTCCTAATGAAATCAATTGTTTAACCATTTCAAGGCCTAAGCCTTTCGTTCCGCCAGTCACTAAATAAGAAGCATTAGAGTGAATACAAGAAATTTGATGATTAATTGGCAATAAATTGTGCTTTTTCAAACGCGTCACATAAATCGAATTATCTCGATATCCATGCCAAATTTCTGATAGCTGTGATTGAGCATTCGAGTCATGAAATTGGTCTAATTGATGGCAATCTTTACTTGGATCTAAATCAATTAAATGGAAATTTAGTTCTGGATACTCAGCAGCAATACTCAAACTTGCACCATACAAAGGCGCATATTGAGGGTGTATTAATTCTTCTTGTGATGCGATCTTGTGGGCGCTATTACTAAAAATAAGAACTTTTGATTTATTAGACCACTCCAATCGAACTAGCGATTGAATAAAATATAAAAATTGTTCAGACAAATCTAAGGCATGTGACGGAATTTCTTTTTTGGGGGGTGTTATTGGCCAAAAATAATAGATTTCGTTAAACCCTAAGTTTTGTGAGTCACAAACCTCAAAAAACTGAGCCCAATGGTTTTGATTAGAGGGATTAAAGGAAAATTCTTGGACAGATTTTTTTACAAAGTCTTGAGCGATAGATACTGTAACGTCAATTGCTTTTGGAGATGCAATCAACTGCGTCATTCGATCTGCAAAACCCATCTCATCTTTAAAGAAAATTCTGCGCTGGTCGAAGTCCTGTTTCTTTGGAGTAATTGGTAAATTCGACTTTTTCCAAACTCGATCATAATACAGATGTTGATCAGGCATCGTTAAATACTTTTCGATGCTGCTTGCTTCAGCAGGTCTTGCTTCTAGGCCGATGAATTCGATTAAAACATGCCCCTCTGCATCTGCTAAGAAAACATCCGCAATGGCACTGGTCTCCAGGTTTTCAGAGCGTAAAGTTAAATGCCCTCGCAGAAATGAAATTCCTTCTAACTTTTGATGAATATGGATGGCGCTAATCGTAAATGGCATCCAGGTTTTAGCTTGATCTAGAATGCCACAAGCGAGTAAAAGACCAAAACAAGCATCTAATAATCCAGGATGAAGTTGGGCGGGATCAAGCCCACCGATGTTTTGAGGTTGTTCAATCTCACAGATAGCCTCAAATTTACTTCGCTGAATCATAGAAAACCATTGATAACTTGCTCCAAGTTCAATTCTTCTCTCGGACTGCAGGCTCAAGTAATTTTCTATTGATATGACCTCAGAGCAATGCTTTGATAAATGATCCCAATCAATCACTTTAGAAGTTCTTGAGTGACTCTTGATTAAAGCTTGCGCGTGTGTTCGATAGGTTGATAAATCATTACTTGAAGGTGAAGCTTTGTCATCAATTTTCCTCATCGAGGTCAAATTAGCTTGATAGTTTTGGAATTCATCTTGGGTAAGAAGCAATTGAACTTGCGCTTTTGTATTTCGCTCAATAACCAAGGGCTCTGAAAAATATACTTCTTCTAATGATATTTGGGGTTGATTTTTTAAATGCATCGCCGCATCTAGCATGAGGACTACATGATAGGCTCCAGAGACAACGAACTGACCATAAATTTGATGATGCTGTAAAAATTCTTGTTCTTCAGGATCTAAGGTACTTTCAAAAACAACTGTCTTTAATGCAGGAATAAACGTATCTTTACCAAGTAGCAAACTGGAAATTTGCGAAATGGGTAAGCCCGATTCAGGTTCGGAGTTCTTTGGTCTTTCAATCCAATAGGGCTTGTGTTGAAAAGGATAAGTTGGAAGTGATAAACGGGATCTGTCTAGGTGACGATGGTATTGATCCCAACCGATCGGTCTATAGCATGCTAACTTGCCCAAACTGTTTGCCAAAGTTTCTTCATTCGCATTCAATTGGTTTACGCTTTGTAGCAAAAGTCGGTCTTCTGATAGAGTTTGTGCTGCTATACCCAGAAGAATGGGCTTTGGCCCTACTTCTATGACAATGTCAACTAAGCTGTCTAATGTTTGTAATCCTGTAAAAAACTGCACCGCAGAGCGCAAGTGATCAGTCCAATATTTAGTATTAAACCCATCATCAGGCATTAACTCGCCTGTGAGGTTAGAAATAATTGGAATACTTGCTTTGCCAAAATTAATCTGATTAGCTAGTTTCATAAAGTCAGCGAGGACATCATCCATCAACGGCGAATGAAATGCATGAGATGTATTTAATCGTTGTGATTTAAAACCCGCTTCATGAATCTTAACAAGACAATTTTCTAGGTCTTTGGTATTACCCGATATAACTACTTGAGTAGAACTATTTTCAACTGCTAAAGAAATGGACTCTTGATATAGAGCGACAAAGGGAGAAATATCTTGAACACTTGCGTTTATTGACCACATTTCACCGATTTGAGGTAGGTTTTGCATTAGTCTGCCGCGCTCAGCTACAAAGTATAAGCCCTCCTCTAAAGAAAATACGCCGGCAATACAAGCCGCAACATACTCTCCTAGGCTGTGCCCCAATAAATACTGAGGTTTTATCCCCCAAGACATCCATAACTTTGCGAGCGAATACTCAAAAGCAAAAAGACATGGTTGTGCATAGCGAGTTTGATCAATTAGTGAGGATTTGCCTTCTCCTGGATACAACAAATCAAGAAGTGGAATATCCAAATGGGGCTTGATCAAATTCGCACAATTTTCTATCGTCTCACGAAAAATAGGCTCTTTCTCAAAAAGTTGTTTCCCCATGTTAGTAAACTGTGAGCCCTGCCCTGTAAACAAAAAAGCAATATTTTTCTTTTGGGAATTACTAAGGTGATGGTGGTTAATTTGATCATTGGTTTCATGTCTTAACCAACTCTCTAAGCTTTTTTGGATTTCTTGAATCGAGGACTCTACAAGGACGAGTCGATGCTCAAATAAATGTCTCCCAGAATTGGCGGTAAAACAAAGATCACCAATATCGATGTTCGGGTTTTTTAATAAAAATGATTGGTATTTTTTTACTAAGTCAATTAAAGCTTGATTTGTTTTAGCACTCAATAGAAGTATCTGCTTACTTCGATCTCGCGAAATTTCTTTAGTAACCTTTTTTATTCGAGCAGGCGCTTCTTCAAAGATGGCGTGCGCATTTGTACCACCAATTCCTAGTGAGCTAACGCCAGCTCTCCTAGGATATTTAGTTGTTTTCCATTCGTTTACCTGGGTATTGATATAAAAAGGACTATTAGGAAAGTCAATACCTGGATTTGCAGTTGCAAAATTCAGCATGGGTGGTATGCGTTGATGGTGTAAAGAAAGCGCTGTTTTGATTACTCCTGCAATTCCAGAAGAAATCTGCAAATGCCCCACATTCGTTTTTACTGAACCTAAGGCACAAAATTCTTTTTCTTGCGTTTGACTCCTAAAAACTTGCGCTAATCCATTAAATTCAATCGGGTCCCCCATTTCGGTTCCAGTGCCGTGGGCCTCAACTAGTCCAATTGACTCAGCAGGAACATTCGCCATATGCAAGGCCTGGGATATAACACTTGATTGTCCTTCACTACTAGGAGCCATATATCCAACTTTTATACCGCCATCATTGTTAACTGCTGAACCTTTGATAACAGCATAAATCTGATCACCATCTGCTAAAGCTTCATCAAAACGTTTCAGTAAAACACATCCCACACCACTACCAAATATAGTTCCTTTAGCATTGGCATCAAAGGATCGAACATGTTCGTCATCCGAAACAATCAAACCCGGTTGATATAAGTGACCCGAATTTTCGGGAACTTGAATAGAAGAGGCCCCCGCTAAAAAGATATCCGCCTCCCCAGCTTGTAATGATTGGCAAGCCATATGAACAGCAACTAGGCCTGTAGAACAAGCTGTTTGAACATTTACACTAGGCCCTGTTAAATTGAGTTTATACGACACACGTGTGGTGAGATAGTCCTTATCGTTAGCCACCATTAATTGAAAGCCACCCATCGAGTCAAGAGTTGTAATGTTTAAATCATCATTAACATCCAACATATGTCGGTTGGGCAATACTTGATTCATTAAATAGGTATTCATCGCCACACCAGCATAAATACCGGCAACTCCTTGAAAGGCTATGGGATCGTAACCAGCTGTTTCAAAAGCTTCCCAAGCACACTCCAAGAAAATACGATGTTGTGGATCCATTAACTCAGACTCTTTAGCAGAATAACCAAAAAATTCTGCATCAAACCCCTTAATATCAGCAATTTTTGGACTAGCTTTAATGTAATTTGATTGTTCAGCTAAAGTCTTATTAATACCACCAGCAACAACTTCTTCAGCCGAAAAAGTCGAAATAGATTCAACCCCATTAACTAAATTATTCCAAAATGATTCAAGATCATTTGCGCCCGGAAAACGACAAGACATACCAATAATAGCGATGTCCTGACTCATGTTGAGTAATTTTTCAGAGCGTTTTTTAGCCCGATCCACTCCTTTTTGATGAGGTGGAACTTGGTCTTTGGCTAAACTCATTCCTTCAATCATGCTTTGAATTGATGGATATTTAAATAAATCGACGATATTGAGATTGGGGTATATCGCTAGCAATCGTTCATGTAACTGCACCAAAAGCAAAGAATGGCCACCAAGTTCGAAAAAATTATCATGTACGCTTACATCACTGATTTCAAGAACATCCTGCCACATTTTAATCAAAGCAATTTCGAGGGAACTCCCAGAATTATTGACTGTTTTTGGAGCTTTATCTTTAGCAAAATTGAGCTCGATATCGATCTCAGATAACAAATCATTAAATTTCCCTTGATGAAATTCTTGAATGAGTTTTTTATGCTGAATTTTTCCAATGGGAGTCTTCGGAATAGACTCTGGCGGCAAAGGGATTAAATAATCTGCCTTTGTACCTAAATACTGAATCAAATGACCTTGAATCAATTTAAAAATTTTATCTAAGGGAGTTGGTTTTAAAGCTTCTTCCAAACTAAAAAAGATAGCTAATTTTTGACCATGATTGTTAGCGCTATGAACACCGCATGCAGCTGTAAAAGAAGGGCAAATACCTGGGATCTGCTCAATTAAAATTTCTATTTCATTATTAGAAAGGTTAACTCCATTAACAATAATTCCCGTTCCAGAACGTCCGATTAAAGTTAATTCTTGATTACTAATGAAACCAGCATCTCCAGTATCAAACCAACCATCCTCAAGAAAAGCTTTATTGGCCTCTGGGTTTAAGTAGTAACCGATAGATAGTGGAGCGCCTTTCAATTGAAAACGGCCAATAGTATCTTCAGGTACGATTTGATTGTGCTCATCCACAATCCGCATTGCGATACCGGGAATGGCCGGTCCTAAATTTGCAAAAGCAATACTATCAGGATCATTTGAACTGAGCCGCTTGATTGGTCCTTGTAGATTTTTTCTGTCAATATGGTGAAACTGTATTGACGTTCCTGGTTTTGGTAAATGGTAGGAAACTCCAGAACAAACTTCAGCCATGCCGAAAGCTGAAGTGATTGAACTACTATCTAAGCCATAAGGACGTAAGGCCTCTATAAACTCTTCGATCGTATTTTGAGATATCACTTCACCGGCCGATAACAAACCTTTGACGCATGACAAATCCCAAAATTTCGGTCCTGAGGATTTTAAAGATTTAGTTACCAGAGCAAAAGCAAAATTAGGAGCCCATCCATGAGAAATTCGATACTGATCTATCAAATCCATCCACCGCAGGGGTTTTCCTAAAATGAACTCCTTGGGAGCGTATATTAATGAAGACCCCATTAAAATTGGGCTAATATGGTAGGCTGAAATATTGCCGATATGATCAAAAGGTAGCCAACTAAAAATAATATCTTGGGGAGTATTTTTACAATGCAAATTGGAACCTACACCACGTGATATCAGATTTTTGTGAGTTAAGGAAATTGCTTTTGAAATCCCTGTGCTTCCTGAAGAAAGGGAATAAAGAGCAACGTCATTTTCGTCAGCAATATATAAATTTTCAGATGGCGCGTTATCTCGAAGGACTCTATACTGCAAACTCTAGCCTGTTGTAGATCAGGATAAATTGTGGATTGACGAATAGATTGATTAACAAAAGCATTCGTAATTGTTAGAGGCTCTTCAAATAAACGCCAAAGGTGATAAAACTGATCAAGGGCTTTATTTTCCTTAGCAAAACTCATAGTAAGTGGAACAATCGCAGGCTCAAACCCCCCAAGTTGGCAAGCCCAGAAACATGTGAGAATATCCTCATTATTTTCGATTTGGAAAATAATTTTATCTTTAGGGCGAGCTCCAAAGGCCTGCAGACCCGTTAAAATCTTTTTAGAATCAAGTAGTAGTGAGCCATAATTCTCATGGCGCGCCAAACCTTGCTTATCAAGATAAATAATACTTGTAAGAGGGTTAGCGTGACAGATTACATCTGACAGCAATTTAGGATGATTACCTTCATCAGGTAAATAAGGCGATGAAGAAATACTGAGATTCATAAAATTATATTACCTTATTTTCATGTCAGCCAAATTATGGCTTTCATCTTTTTTTAAACCGAGTTCGATTTTTTTAGATAGTTCTTGAACATTTGGCTGCATGAGCATTGTATGGTGATTGCCTGACACAAAATCTATACTTACCGTAGTTCTCGAAAAACTTTGCCATCCCCAAAAAGGGTCATCTACAATCGAATCGGGTATACCCTCTAAAAATTCGGGTAGTAGATCGTTTGCCCGAATAAGGTGAATTTTTGATACTTGAATCGGCTTGGGTGAATACAATATTTGCGCTTGAGTTTTATAAACTTCAACTAATTTTTTCGTTTCCACAGGGTCACTATTTACCTCAATTAACTTGAGAGAAGCTAGGGACTTATGTAGTATCAAAATTTGATCATCCCAATTTAATGCGTCTAATTTATTTTCATCAAGTTCTATTCGAGTTTTATAAGTTTGACCAATCACCTCTCCAATAGTAGTTAACCATCGACTATCTTTCCAATTTTTGATTCGATTAACATCCCGTTCCGTCGGAAGTGCGGTATCTAAAATACTGACATGTACTTGATGGCCTAAATTTTCTAATTGTTGAGCCATTGCTAATACGACCCAACTTCCAAAAGAGTGCCCACATAAATGAAATGTTCCTACCTGTTGAACTTTTAAAATTGCCTCTATGTTCATTGATGCAATTAATTCGATATCGTCTAACGGTTTATTTGTCTCCTCAGAATTCATGGCTTGCAGACCATAAATAGGGCGTTCATAATTCTTAAACTGTTCAGCCATATGAAGTAAATACATAACAGAACCGCCAGTTCCAGGAACGCAGAATAGGGGAGAATTAGTCCCCTTATCTTGCATTATGACAAGCGCAGATTGCTTCATACTTTTTTCTGAGGCGTCAATCTCAATGGCTAACTCTTTAATTGTGGGTTTATTCAATAAAATTGTTAATGGAAGAACTTTGTGAAATTGTTGCTTAATAGAGCTCATTAATCGAATCGCCAACATCGAATCGCCGCCAAGTTCAAAAAAATTATCCATTACTCCAACCGTTTGATACCCTAAAAATCCACCCCAAATTTCAGAGAGTTTTTTTTCTGTCAAAGTTAAAGGAGCAAAATAATCGCTGGAGAGCTCAGGTCTTTGGTGGTTAGCTGTCGATGGATTTTTTACCTGATCCTGCTGCCAATCTTCCCGTATTACCCAGTTTTTAAAGCGCGCCTCTATATCTCCCACAGCCACAATGATTCGGCCTTGATGCAAGGAAGACATAATTCTATCCAAGGCCTGATTCGACTCAGAAGGGCTCATCGTTAAGTCACTGGGCTGCTTTAATTGATCATCAGTTTTTGAAAATTCCCAAGCATCCCAATTAATTGACAACCAAGGAAATTTATTGGTCAATCTATTTTGATAACTGATGAAATTATCAAGATAAATATTTGCTGCACTATAAGCAGAGTAGCCTAAGCCACCCAAAATGCTAGAAGTTGAAGAAACTCCAAGGAAAAAATCGAGGTCGTAATCCTTAAATATCGAATTAAGAGAGTTGGTACCAGTTACTTTTGCCTGAAATTGTTCAGCACTTTCAGTTTCGGTCAATTTGATAAATGGACTGAGTTGAGAGGGTAATCCAGCCGCATGCACAACACCGTGTAATTTTCCAAATACTTGTTCAACCGTTTTAGTAATTCGCAAAATATCAGCCGGATTTGAAACATCGCCGCTAAGTACAATTACCTGAGAACCTTTCTGTTCTAATTGGATTAATCTGCGCAGAGTTTTACATAATAAGATGTTTTCATTCCTCTGCATGATGTCAAGCCATTGCGACTTTTCAGGAAATGGAGTTCGGCTAAATAAACATAGATTTGCTTCTACACGTTGATTGAAAAATTCTGCGAAAGTTAATCCAACACGACCAAGTCCACCAGTAATTAAGTAAGTTCCATTTTTTCTAAGAAGAGAAGTTACTTGTTGAACTGGTAATTGAATTCGTTGATAGCTTGGAACTAGCCGATGCGAATTTCGATAAGCAACCATCGGTTCGGTTGAACCATTTTCAATTTCACTAAACAGTTGTTGAATTTTCCTATCTAAATACTCAGGCGCATCACTTGTAAACTCGCCAAAGTCAAGGCAATGAATAGTGAACTGCGGCATCTCCTGCGGGATAACTAATGCCGGGCCTATGACAGTTGTTTTGGATGGGTTGATCGCCCCATTTAAATCTATATCGTGCAAATAGTTTGCTATCAATGTAATGTTAATGGGCTCTTCTTGAATCAGATTTGCTAATACTTTAGTTAGATATATCAAACTATAGTAACCATTCATTTGATGTTTTTGGAAGTCCTCTAGCGCGGTACTTTCCTTAAAATTTGTATCAAAACTCCAAAAATGTAAAACCTTGAAAATAGACTGAATATTTAAATTTTTGAAGGCCAAGCCGTAATCATTTTCATCCATAGGCTGAACATATTGATTTACGGTATCTGAAATATCATTTTTTGAATAGATTTCATAAACAATTTGACCCATTTTTTTAAGATAGGCAATACTGGCTTGGCAAAACTCAGAGTGATTTGCCAGTACAACCCACTTTTTTGGACTCTCAAAATCATTTTTCAACGCTATTGATATCGGATTTAATGTGGGTCGCCAATTTGGCAAGTAAAACCATTCTTCAAAGGGATTCCTATTCCCTTCGTTCGAAAGTTTAAGTACTGACCCGGGTTTTGGGGCGTCAATCCAATGGCGTTTTCTTTCAAAGGGATAAGTTGGTAAAGGTATCCGGGAAAGTTTTTCCTCTTCATAAAATGATTGCCAATTTACCTTAACTCCCTTTTCCCAAAGTTGACCTAAAGAAAAGTATATATTTTCATCGGTTTTTAAGTGCGCAGGATAAATGCAGCTCGTGATTGAAATTGATTGTGAGGCTAATTGATGTCGTTTAGCTAAACTGGAGAGTACATGGTTGGGCCCTACTTCTAACAAAACAATTTCGCTATTGGCGATTAGTAATTCGAGGCCCTGATTAAATAGGACAGTTGATCGAAGGTGGTCGCCCCAGTAATTTGGATTAGTCGCCTCCTCGGCAGTAATCCATTGACCAGTTAAATTGGAAATAAAAGGTATGGTAGGTGGATTCAATTGAAAGTCTTTTACAACAGAAATGAACTTTCCAACCGCACCATCCATCATGCGCGAGTGAAAAGCGTGTGATGTTTTCAACTGAATACAAGTAATATCTTGCTCAGATAAGTCTTTCAGAAGAGCTTCAATACTCTGATGGGGCCCTGATACAACAATCGAATCCTCTAAATTAATTGCAGCAAGGTCAAGCTCTGGATAGTTGGATAAATTGAATTGTGCAACTGATAAAGGAATAGCTACCATGCCGCCACGATCTTGCTCAAACATCAATTTACCCCGGCGAGCAACTATAGTAAGCGCAGCCTCGAGTGAGAAAACTCCCGCTAAACAAGCTGCAACATACTCGCCAAGACTATGGCCCAACATCGCGGTAGGGTGAATACCCCACTTCATCCAGACTTTTGATAACGCATATTCTGTCACAAAAAGAAGAGGTTGAGTAACCCAGGTTTGGTCAATTAAAGATATCTCCTCATCACTAATAGTTGTTTCAGGATTGATCAATTTCCGTAAATCAAACCCCAATACAGGTAGTAAATAAATAGCACATTGATCAACCGTATCTTTAAAAATAGGCTCATTTAAATACAGATCTGAACCCATACCAATAAATTGACTGCCTTGACCAGGAAATAAAAAAGCAACTCTAGGATTTTCAATGACGCGACGCGGGGATTGCGAACTGTCCAATATACGCTTCGAATCACATAGAGCTTTTAAATTTTCGATTAATTGATTGATATTTGAAACGATTAAATTGCTACGATAAGAAAAATTTTTTCTTCCCATATGCAAAGTAAATACAAGATTAGCTAAGTTTGTTTGTGGATTTTTAACTAAATAATCTAAAAGATTTTTTTGTACTAGCTGTAAAGATTTTGAACTACGCGCAGATAAACTAACAACATGAAATTTTCGTTTACTCTCACCACGTAAGTGAATAGGTGCTTCTTCAAGAATTAAATGCGCATTGGTACCACCAATCCCAAAGGAGCTCACGCCAGCTCTAAGAGGTGTTTGTGACGGTGGCCAATCAGATAGCTTGGCTTGAATTTCAAATTGGGCATTTTCTAAACCTAATTTAGGATTAAGTTCTTGAAAGTGCAAAGTTGGAGGAATTTGTTTGTTTTGAAGAGATAATATGACTTTACAGACGCCAGCAATTCCTGCCGCATTATTCAAATGGCCAATATTAGTTTTAACAGAGCCTAATTGAATTTTATCTTTAATGATGTTTGAATCAAATACCTCTTTGAGGGCTGTGATTTCTATTAAATCACCTAATTCGGTACCAGTTCCATGGGTTTCAATATATTGAATAGACTCTTTTGCGATTCCAGATCGTGCAATTGCTTGTTCAATCACTGCTTTTTGACCACTAACGCTTGGCGCAGTAAAACCGACCTTGATAGAACCATCATTATTAATTGCCGAGCCTTTAATCACCGCCAAAATTGTATCTCGGTCCTCAGTCGCCTTACTCAAAGGCTTTAAAATCAATGCGGCAGATCCACTACCCCAAACAGTGCCACTAGCATCTTTATCAAATGCGCGGCAATGTCCATCTTTAGAAGAAATCATTCCCTCTTCATGAAGGTAACCTCCATAATGAGGAATTTTAATAGCAACTCCGCCAGCAATCGCCATGTCCGATTCGCCGTTGTAGATGCTTGAACAAGCCATATGAATTGCTACCAAAGAAGTAGAGCAAGCAGTTTGGATATTGATACTAGGCCCTTTAAGGTTAAAGGCATAGGAAACTCTGGTAGACAAAAAATCTTTATCATTCGCAATAATTAAATCAAAAACAGAACTATAGTTAGTTTCTTGTATATGCGGAACAATATTTCTTATAAGATAGTCATTGTGGCCAACACCAGCAAAAACGCCAATTCTTTGACCCCCAACATCGCCTGCATAACCTGAGCTTTCAAGAGCATGGTAAGCAGTTTCTAAAAAAATCCTTTGCTGAGGGTCTATCCACTTTGCATCTGAAGGTGTATAGGAAAAAAATTCAGCATCAAAATTTTCAACATTTTCTAATGTGCCAGTGCCACGAATATAGTTTGGTGACGCAATTAATTCAGGTTCAACTCCAGCCTCTACAAGCTCCTCTTCGGAAAAAAATCGAATTGATTCTTTTCCATTTTTTAAATTTTCCCAAAATTCGGGCGGTGTTTGCGCACCTGGAAATTGCAAGGACATGCCAATGATTGCTATAGGCTCACTGTTGGATATAAAGCTGTGGTTTTTTTGGTTATCCCCAATTAATTCAAGTTGATTTAGCCAATTGGCAAGTAATCGAATAGTTGGTTTTTCAAAAAGGGTAATAAGCGGAATATCTTGCTTAAAAACTGTTCGCAAGCGTTCATTGACCTGAGTTAGCAAAAGAGAGTGCCCACCTAAATCAAAAAAGTTATCATCTAATCCAATATGTTCTTTTTGTAAAAATTTTTCCCAAATTGTTTTAATTTCAGTCTCTAAAGGAGATTTAGGATAAATGTCTTTTTTATTATCGCTTTCTTGAACACTTAGCGGTGCAGGCAAAGCCTTTCGATCAACTTTATAGTTTGGTGTAAGTGGGATTTTTTCTAATACAACAAACTGCGATGGAATCATATATGCTGGCAAAGTTTGCTTTAAAAAAGATCGCATCTTTGCCTCTAAGGATGAAACCGCGGAGGAAGACTTTTTTACAACGTAATACGCGATTAATTGAAGATTTTGGGACTGGGTGTTTTCTAAAGAAGTGATAACAATTGCATCTTCAATCAATGGATAGCTTCGAATTGCAGATTCGATTTCACCGATTTCAATACGAAAACCTCGAATTTTGATTTGTTGGTCTTTACGCCCAAGGAAATCAAATTCTCCATCTGTAGTTCTTTTTGCCAAATCTCCAGAATAATAAATTCTATCTCCAACCATATTGCCAAAAGGATTTGGCCGATAATTATCAGCCGTTAAGTCAGGCCGATTTAAATAGCCTCTAGCAAGTCCAAGGCCGCCAATTAAAAGCTCACCGGGCATTCCGATCGGTTGAATTTCTTGATGATTATTTACGACATAAATTTGAGTATTTTGTATAGGCCAACCTACAACCTCTACGCTTTGTTGATGTAATAATGAATTCTTAATATGCCTTACTGCAGACCAAATCGTTGTTTCTGTTGGTCCATACATATTCCACAACTCAATATGAAGATGTAATAGTTTTTCAGAAAGGTCAGTTGTTAAAGCCTCTCCACCGCAAAGTGCTCTAAAATGTACTGGGGGTTGCCATTGCGTTTCTAATAATATTTTCCATGTACTTGGTGTGGCTTGAATGATATTGATGTTTCTGTTTAAGATTTCTTTTTGCAAAGCCCTGCCGTCGATCGCTTGTTCGCGTGTTGCTATCGAGAGGCTTCCACCAACTACCAACGGTAAAAATAATTCCAAGCCTGCAATGTCAAATGAAATCGTTGTAATTGCAAGAAGCTGGTCTTGGTGGTTAAATCCAGGACTTTTTTCCATGGAGCAGAGAAAATTAGCTAGCGCCTGATGAGTAATTTGTACGCCTTTGGGTCTTCCTGTAGATCCTGAAGTAAAAATTGCATAAGCAATTTGGCTAGGAAAGATTATTGGTCGAGGTGGATGCAGCAAACTCTCTGAAGAATTATTTTGTGTAAATAACTCCTCAATTAGTTGTACTTTATTGGATAGCTTTGGAATATGCTGTACTAAGTTATCTTGAGTGATGATCAGATGTGGTTCACTATCTTCAAGAACGATTTGTAGGCGCTCTATCGGAAAAGCAGCATCGATTGGAATATATGCTCCCCCAGCCCTAAGGATTCCTAAAATACTTATTAGCATTTCTAAAGATCGGTCCACATAAACAACCACATATTTCTCAGTCGTAACGCCTTTTTGAATGAGTAAAGAAGCGCATCTCTCTACAGATTCCATCAGTTGACTATAACTAACATTTTTATTTTCAAAGTTAATAACGATGTGATCTGGCTTGTGTTTCGCTTGCTCCACAATCAAGTCATACAGATAAGCTTCAGGCATAGTTTGATTAAATGCCAATTGATGATCGATCAAGCTATTTTTTTCCCTCTCACTGATAAGGGGATAGGTATCTATTATTTTTTGGGGCTTAGATACCATTTGATCTAAGATTAATTGAAATGTTTGATCGATTTGCTCAATTGAGCTAAGATCAAATAAATCCGTATTAAAGTTCCATGCAAAAGTAAATTGTTCCTCTTTTTCGATAACCGATAAATTTAGGTCAAATTTTGCGGGTACATTAGCTTGTTCTAATGTTTTTATTTGTAATTCTGATAGATGTACTCCTAAATTCTCGGCATTTTGTAAATCAAACGCAACTTGAAAAATAGGGGCATGATCCAAGTTGCGTTTGGGATTAATTTCTTCTACGAGTTGTTCAAAAGGAATATCTTGATGCTGGTATGCATCAAGGCATATCGCTCGAACTTGATGCAAGAGACTGGTGGAAGTTAAATTATTTTGTAGGCGAATGCGCAGTGCCAGCATATTAATAAACAAACCAATAATAGGTTCAACATCTTGAGACTGGCGATTTGCAATAGGCGAACCAATAACAACATCATCCTGATTGGCGTACTTTGCTAAAGTCACTGCGTAAGCTGCCAAAAAAATCATAAATAATGTAAAAGGCCCTTTATTACTCAATTTTTTTACTTGATCTGAAAGCTTGTCAGATAGGGTCGTGTGGTAGGTATACCCCTTATAACTAATAAATTTTGGCCTTTGACGGTCTATTGGAAGGGATATTAAATCTGGCGCTCCCTCTAATGTATTTTTCCAGAAATTCATTAGTTTCTCTAATCGAGACCCCTGCAATTGCTGCGATTGCCAAGCACAATAGTCTTTGTACTGCAACTTTAGGGGTGGCAAAGGAGATAGCTGATTATCAGAGTAAGTTTTATATAGAGTTGCCAGTTCTCGTAATAAATTACTCAATGACCAACCATCAGATACTATATGGTGAGTATTTATTATTAAGTAATGGTGTTCGAGACTTTCTTTAATTAAAAATGCGCGTAGTAATACATCCTTTTCTAAATTGAAGGGATTTTTAATGATTTGGTCTATTGAAGCATCGTAATTTTCTTGATTACATTCAATCAATTGCAGATCAAAAAAAAGTTTTTGATTGATGTGAATTCTTGGACCACCAATGTGATTTTTAAAGTTGTATCGAAAAACCTCATGGCGGTGGTAAATATCATTGAGAGATTTTTTTAAGATCTCTTGTTTAAGCGGCCCACTCAAGGTAAGTACGAGGGGCATATTGTAAGTTGCTGATGGCCCTTCTAGTTGGTACAAAAACCATAGTCTTAACTGACTAAAAGACAGTGGGTAATCAGTCTGCGGTTCAATAGGCGAAATAGTATCTTGATACTCATGATCATTAGAAATATTTTTTAAATAGTCGATAATCGCTTGCTTATTATCTTTAATTTCTTGATTGATTTGAGCAGTTAAAATGCCCTTAGGGGCTCTGCATACCAACTGATCCCCATTCACTGCCAAGGTGATTTTTAATGCTCTTAATTTTGCAAATAGTTCTTCAAGTAAATTCATATCACCTGATGGTACATTAATAATATTACCAACTTATTAATATTAAATCGAGGTTTTTCCTTAAGGTTGGAAACTGAAATTTAAAGGGGCTAATAGTTTTTGGGGCTTAATAAATGCTGCGCTGAGTGTTTAAATCCTTTCGTGGTCATGGTTATTTAATCCGCCCCGCAAAAGTATTAAAGTAAATATATCTGCTCAATCTTCTTGATTATTTTTTCTTTCAAAAACTCTCAAAGATTACTATAATCGAAAAGGAAAATTAATTAATGCTTTAAATCCTATATTCTATAAATAATACTAGTTTTTAAAATATAGTAATTGATGGCTAATAATAAGGACTTAGAGATCAAATTCAACCTACGAAAAGTCTTTGCTCAGGCTGTTTATAACCCTATTCAAATATTATTCCCTACTCATTGAGCACAGGATTGTGAGTCATTGGACAGAATCGATCCGATCTTCTCGGGAATTCTTTACTTATTTAGATGGTTCCTTTTTACCCCTTTTTGCTTGGAAAAATATCTATCAGTATCAAAATATTGTGCGCTTTTTTAAACGCTTTGTTCAGGCAAATGCTATTGGTAAGCAACAAAGTGATGAGTGGTTTTTGAATAAATTAGCTCTTCAATATAGGGGTTTAAGAGTCAATTCGACGTTGGCATTAACTCGCTGGTGGCGACAAATTGATAGTATTTACTTCAACGGTTTACTTATGGTGTGCACTAATTTTAGGTTTAATAGATGATCGACCAGTTCTCCACCGATTGGCCAATGGGTGATGTGCTTATAAACCGACCCAAAACTGATGAAGTCTTGTGCTGGAAAATTAATCTGAAAGACATTAGTACCAATGAATTGGAAGGATATTACCAGCATATTTCAAAGGAGGATCTATTAAAATCTGACAAATTCGTTCATTTCGAGGATAAAAAGCGCTATATTGTCGCTCGCATGGGGATAAAAATCCTTTTAAAAAATCTAATTCATACAGATTATCAAATTGAAAAAAATGCATTTGGCAAGCCTTATGTCAAAAATTCTCCAATTAAATTTAACATGTCGCACAGCGGTGATTTTGTAATATTAGCTGTTTCAAGCGGTACCGAAGTTGGGGTTGATGTTGAAGCAATTCGAGATATTCCAAACTTAGAATCCTTGTACTTAAATACACTTCACTTTAATGAAATTTCTTACATGAAACATTTAGCTCCAGCGCTAATTTTAAGAAATTTTCTGCAAATTTGGACCCAGAAAGAGGCCATTGTGAAAGCTTTAGGTAAGGGTTTGAGCATACCCTTGGAATCCTTTTCAGTTCCGGGATTAGTCCTCCCATCCCCACCGAAAAAATTTATCAATATATTCTCTGAAAATTTAACTATTTTTGACTTAAACATCGATGAAAATCATGTTGGAGCGTTAGCGGTGTGCTCAAAAAATGTCAAGCTTATAAAAATTTCCTTAAAAATAAATAAATTGTCGCCAATAATTCACAAAATTTAAAAAAGATTCTGTTAGCATTATATTGCGGTAACCCTAACCCCTTAAGGAGAAAAAATGAAAGATAGTACTGTTGTTGAAGAAAATATTGATGGAGTTGCAACATTTTCTGGAGATAAGATTGATGAATGTGGAAAAATTATTTCGAACTCTATGAAATGGAGCGTTGCAGCTTCAGTTATTCCAGTTCCAACTTTAGACTTAATTGCAATTGGTGCTACACAAGCAAATATGATTGCAGAAATCTCCAAAGTGTATGGTAGCTCAATTCCTAAGGAAGCTGTAAGAACTACTATTTCCGTTTTACTCGGAGTTTTAGCCCCAGTTGGTGCATCGGCTATCGTAGTAAATGGCGCAATGAAATTCTTGCCTGGTTATGGAACTCTTATTAGCGGTGTTTCAATGGCTACTTTTGCAGCAGCATCGACTTACGCTATTGGTAAGATTTTTGTTGCTCATTACGAAGGTGGCGGCACATTCGCTGACTTTAAGCCAGAAGTAATTGCAGAAAAGTTAAAAGCTGAATTTAATGCAGCAAAAAATACAGTAAAAGCTTAATTTTTGGTTTTCATCTTCATCAAAATCCCTACTAACTTGTAGGGATTTTTTTAAATAAACTTTTTTATGCGAATAATTGTCATAGCTAATCTAAAAGGCGGGTGTGCTAAAACGACAACTGTAGTTAATCTAGCCTGTGGACTTGCAGAACTTAATAAAAAAATACTTGTTTTAGATATTGATCCCCAAGGCAACGCATCAAATTGGCTCAACGTTGCTTCTCCCTCTAAAGGAGCCTACAAACTTCTTACATCAACAGATGATCCTGCTTCTTTAGTTAGCAAAACATCGATCGATGGTATCGATATTTTGGATGCTTCTGTAGAGCTATCACAAGTAGAAAAATTTTTAGCAGGAGAATTGTCGATTGAAACAAAGTTAAAAAGACGTTTGACTACTCTATTTAAAAAGCAGCATTGGGATTTTGTGTTGATTGATACGCCCCCCACCCTAGGAATCTTAACTATTAATGCTTTTTCGGCGGCCACAGAAGTTCTAGTTCCAGTGACAACTCATGTAATGAGTTTATCGGGTGTTACACAGTTAATTTCAACTTTAAATCAAGTAAACGAATTTTTAAATCCAGATTTAGTAATTTCTGGTTTTATACCCTCTCGAGTTGATTTAAGAACTAAACACTCTCGCGAAGTCTTAGAAAAATTGAGGGAAACTTTTGGATCAAAAGTTTTTAAAACTATCATACGAGAAAATGTTTTACTAGCCGAGGCCCCTTCATTTAGAAAAAGTATTTTAAGTTATCGACCAAATTCAAATGCGGCTGATGACTATCGTAATTTAACAAAAGAAATACTAAATATTTAGGTCCGATATGATTAAAAAATCAAGAAGCACAATAGACTTCAATCCCCTAGCCGAGGTTGAATTGCCAGATACCAAAAGTAGCTTAAAAACTTCCGTCAAAAGAAAAAAAGTGGTAAAAAATATTGTTGATTCTTCTGCTTCATTGAAAAATATAGAAATTGGAAAAAATAAAAAATCTATTGCGAAGGTGGCGCCGAAAAAAAAGACTCCTTCTAACGATTTGAGCAACCTTACAACGCCAGATTCGGAAAGCTCAAAAGAAAATTTACAATCTAATACAAGTCCTTCTCCAGAAGTAACTAAAAAATCCTTGTCTGCACAAGAAGTTTTTAAAAATGAACTTCAACGTTGTGATTCAGAATTAAAGGAATGCACTATCGACGTTGAGGAAAAAAAAGTGAAGATAATTTTTGATGAGGAACAACGATACGCTGAAGGGCATAGAATAGTTGAAAAATGGTCGAAGATATCAATCTCTTCTTTCTTTATACCAGTACCTTTACTAGATTTTGCATTAGTAAGTGCTCTGCAGGTAAAAATGCTATATGAACTCTCAAAACTATATGGCATACCATTCAAAATGAATGCAGTGAGTTTGATTATTGGCAGCATATTAGGCGGTGGGGCGTCTTATTTTTTATCAGATACTTACACTGCTATAATTTCAAAGGTGCCGGTAGTAGGTCCGCCAATAGCGAGTTTTACGGTCCCTTCTTTAGCTTTTGCCACAACTTATGGTGTGGGTTATGTTTTTTTAGAACACTTCCATAACAAAGGTACTTTTCAAGATATTGAACTCAAACACTTCAAAGAGTCTATCAAAAATAAAGTTTCTGAAAAATATCAGTTACTTTTAAAAAAAGCTTGATAATTTGATTTTTGTTCGTATTCAACCTAAAGTACTATTTACTAAATAAATTATGTTCAAACATGAATTTCCACTACTCACTTTTTTACAAAAAGGGGATGTTGAAGAATTAAAAAAAACTGTTGCGTTATCTGGCACTGTCGGTTTAATTGCATCAGCTATCATAGCGATATTGAATGAATCTGCAATAGCACTTGCAAAAGGTGAGCCAATATTATTAGAGTTTATTATATTTGTGCCACTGATCATTTTTTTTATGATCATAACAAATAAGGCAACTGTTAGGTCAGTAAATTATTCACAACTATTAATTCATCAATTTAGAATCAGGGTAATTAGCGAGGTTTTTAACTCCAATTTACCCACCATAGACTCCGTCGGTAAAGTAAATATTTTACAAATTTTAGGTCGCGATGCTCAAACGGTTTCTTTATCCCTTCAAGTTATTGTTCAATTTATTAACTCTTCTACAAGTATTATTTTTATTTCATTTTATATTGCATACATTTCATTCAATTCGTTTTTGATTTTATTTTTCAGCTGTCTTGTAGTAATATATTTCAGTGTCAAATATGTTACCAAAATGGACTCTGAAGTTTACAAGTCTTGGAAAAAAGAATCCCATACCTTTGAATTATTGAATGATTTTGTTTATGGTTTTAAAGAAATTAAGATGAACTCAAGTCGAGGGTTCGATATAAGCCAAGAGTTAGTTAATCAATCTCGCCGTTCCAGTTCTTCAATGGCAAAAACTTATATTTCTCTATTGAGCTTTTTTAACTACTACACAATCTTTGCATATCTAATACTTGCCGTCATTGTTTTTGTTATTCCTGTAATGTCCTCTGGTCTGAATGAATCGACAACTGCTATTGTCACAGCTGCACTTGTCATGATTGGTTCCGTGTCAACTGTTATTAATAATGTCCCAACACTTTTGAATGCTAACGCAGCCGCAAAATCCCTTCTAGCTTTAGAAGATAGCCTAAATGTATCAGCCAAAGATCCTCAAAATAACCTTAATGAGCCTCTAGGTCCTTTCCAAAGTTTATTACTTAAAGATGTAACTTATGAATATAAAAAAATTGATCCCATACATAACTATTTTTTTGGACAGTTTACTTATGAGTTTTTGAGAGGTAAAACTTACTTTATTAAAGGAAGTAACGGCTCAGGCAAAACAACTTTAATGAAATTAATAGCTGGCTTACATGAGCCAACTTCCGGAAATGTATCTTTAAATGGTAATCATGTAATTCAACCAACATCAAATGGATATAGGGATTTATTTTCGACTGTTTTTACAGATTTCTATTTATTTAAAAAGCTTTATGGGCTCTATGAATCTTCGCAAGATGAAATTGATCAGTTAATTAACACTTTAGAGATGCAAGATCATTTTTCCTTGAAAGATGGGATTTTTTCTGATTTAAATTTATCTACTGGTCAAAAGAAAAGAGTAGCTTTAATTGTTGCTTTATTGGAAAAAAGACCAATATTGCTTTTAGACGAGTGGGCGGCTGATCAAGATCCAGAGTTTCGCCATTTTTTCTATACAGAATTACTCCCTGAATTTAAAAAACAGGGTAAAACCGTAATAGCGATATCACACGATGATAAATATTTTTATTTAGCTGACGAGTTGATATTCTTAGATAAAGGAAAGATAGGAAAACAAAGCAATGTTTAAAATTAGAGTTTCTCAAACTTTATCTAATTTCATAGATAAATACACTATTCCCCTAGTGGTTACTGTCATTTTGCTTTTTTCTTCCATTATTGTTTTTTGGAAGAATGTTATCTTATCAGTTCCCTCGGGTTTCATTGGTGTAATATATCGCCCACTAATAGGTGGAGTTGATCTTGAGGTAATTTTAAATGAAGGTGTTCATCTTGTAGCCCCATGGAATCAAGTTTTCTTCTATGACAATCATATCTTAACTCATGATATGACTATTGATGTCATGACTTCCGATTTGTTAAAGTCCCATGCCACTATTACTTTTCAATATCAAGTTGATAAAAATACTCTACCTTATTTACACCGATTTTTAGGGCCAGATTATTTAAAGAAAATTATTATTCCAACAGTTGAAACTGCTACGCGAAATGAGATTGCACAGTTAGATGCTTCCAGTGCCTATGTTGCAGATATCAAACTACTTTCTGAAAAAATTGCTAGTTCTGCTGATCAATTACTAATAAGCAAAATTAACCCGCCAGGCCTGACGGAAATTCGTTTAGTACGAATCCCTAATGTCTCTTTAGGAAAAATGACTTTTCCAGAGGATTTCCAAAAGTCAATTGAATCTAAGCTAAATCAATTACTACAAACTCAGTCTTATGAATATCGACTTAAAAGTGCTAAATTAGAGGCTGAAAGGTTACGTATTGAAGGTGAGGGTATTAAAAATTACCAGCAATTAATTCAATCGGGGCTAACTGATGGTTATCTCAAATATAAGGGTATACAAGCTACACAAGCTCTTGCTGAATCTCCAAACGCAAAGATCGTAGTAATCGGTAGTGCGGGAAGTGCTGGTTTACCTTTGGTTTTTGGAGACAGTGGAGTTACTCCGGGAGTTACTCCCAAAAAATAATTTTTACGCCGAATATAAATTATTTGTAAATTTTGACTTCGGCTTTATTATCCCCTCTTAAGGATTGAGATTGAAATATCTAAAGCGTGGGGTCTTGAAGTTAAAATTTAATCTCTTCTTCGTCCTCACTTAATTGATCTAAGACATTATTTTTTTGGTTTAAGGACCAAATCAAATTATCAATATAAGTAGCCAACTTTTCGGTAGTACTATTTTTAAATAGCATAGGTAATGGAATATTTAATTTAAATTTTTGATTAATACGCGTTACTAATCGAGTTGCAAGTAACGAATGTCCGCCTAAATCAAAAAAATCATCCTGAACATCAACTGCTTGAAGCTTAAGAACTTCAGCTATCAAAACGGCTACAATTTCTTCAGTAGCGGTTTTAGGTGTTGAGATAAATTCTAGGTTTTCTTCCGTAGGGAAAATTAATGCCTTTGTATCTAACTTTCCATTTGGGGTCAGAGGAAATGCTTCTAACAATACCCAATGCTTAGGCACCATATGGCTTGGCAACTGATCTTTAATCCAGATTTGGAGATCATCTAAGGAAAAATCTGCCATAGATTCTGGGACAAGAAAAGCTGTAAGTCTTTGGTTTTCTTTATTGATTTCTTGTACTTTAACTAAACACCGTTTTACTTGAGGATACCTTTGAATAACAGAGTCAATTTCACCAAGTTCAATTCGAACTCCTCCTATTTTAATTTGACGATCCATTCTTCTTAAGTAACTGAAGATACCTTGAGGCGAAGAAATTGCAATGTCGCCCGTTAAATAAAGTCTTGACCCTGGTGAAGAATCATAAGCATTTGGAATAAATTTTTCAGCAGTCAACCCAGGAAGATTATGGTAGCCATCCGCTAACCCCTTGCCCCCGATCAATAATTCTCCAGCTAACCCTTCAGGTACAAGATCACCATAAAAACCTTCTAAATAAAGCAGAGTATTCGCAATTGGTAATCCTATAGGAACATTTGAGTACTTCCCCTTGGTGCGGTTAACTTGATAAATAGCTGACCATATTGTCGTTTCAGTTGGTCCATATAGATTCCATATTCTGCCTTCATAATTTTGTAACTGTTCGGCCAGCTCTAAAGGAAATGCCTCACCCCCACACCAAATTTGATCTAAACAAGTATTATCTAAACCAGATTCAATCATCATTTGCCAAGAAGTTGGAGTTGCTTGCATAACCGAAATATTATGTTGCAAAACTACTTGATTCAACAACTGGCCATTTATTCTAATTGCTTGGTCTGCAAATACAATCCTAGCCCCAGAAATGAGTGGGAGATAAATTTCCAACCCTGCAATATCAAGGGAAATAGTAGTTATCGACAATATAGCATCATCTTTATTTAACCCTGGTTGATCTTTCATCGAAAGTAAAAAGTTAACCAACGCCCCCTGAGAAATTTTGACTCCCTTTGGATTTCCTGTTGAGCCAGATGTGTAAATGACATACGCCGTTTGAAGTTGAGAGGATTTAAATTGGATTGGGGTAGTGGGAAATTTAAATAAATTTTCAAGATTTAATTTAAGGACTTTATAACTTTTGAGGTATTCAAAATTTTCAGGGATTTCATTTGAATTTGAAATTAATAAAGTGGAGTTGCTATCATTCAACATGAAGTGAATACGTGATATTGGATAATCAGGATCAATCGGAATATAAACGGCCCCGAGCTTTTGTATCCCAAGCAAGGAAATAATTAGTAAAGGTGATCGATCAAGACAAACTCCGACAAAATCTCCTGGTTTAATATCAAAACCTATCAATTGATGCGCAAATTGATTCGCAAGTTGATTCAGTCTCGAATATGAAATTTGAATATTACCCATCACAAAAGCAATAGCATCTGGCATTCTATTGACTTGCTTTTCAAACAAATCAGGGAAAGTCAAATGTCCATCAGGATATATCTTTGTTAAATTATTTTTTTCAACTTTTGTATCTTCTAAGTTTTTTTGAGCAGCCACACTGCCCATCCAATTTCTTATGGATGCATTTGGATTAAGGCATAAATAACCTAATAAACATTCTAAATGCTGTAATAGAGTATCTATCTTATAGTCTTGAATTAAAGTAGAATCATACGAAACTTTAATTGGAATTTGTGCACCATTTGACGCTGTAATAGTTAATGGAAAATTAGTTTGCTCATGAACTTCAAGATTACTAATTTTTAATGATGCCGCCTGTTCATCTATAGCAGAGTCCATCGGATAATTTTCGAAAACCAATATGCTCTTAAATAATGGCTCTCGATTAGATACCCCACTACATTGTTGAATAGTTAAAAGTGGTGTATAGGCATAATGATTAATATCAATTTGTTGCATTAAAAGAGCAGTTAAGAAATCAAAAATTGAATCAGTAAGCTGTATTTTTACTCTTATTGGAAGCGTATTAATAAATAAACCAACTATTTCCTCTACGTGATTCAGCTCTGGAGGCCTTCCAGAAACAGTTGCACCAAAAACAATATCTTTAGACTGACTGTAAATGCTCAGTAAAATTGCCCATGATCCTTGAATAATTGTACTAATAGTAATTCTATGATCTTTAGCAAATTGATTTAGTGTTTCACTCAATTCTAAATTCATTTTTATTTCTGCATGTCGATAATTTGGCAACGAATCATCTTGATTAAAATAAGAACTATTAGCGATTCCAAGGGATGTGGGAGTATCGAACCCATCTAAATGCCTAGTCCAAAATTCCTTTGCCGCCTGCGTGTTTTGTTCATTAAGCCACTTGATATAACTTTGATATCTAGGAGGGCTGGAAATTATTAGTTCTTGATGTTTATCTTGATGAATATAAAAATGGAGTACTTCTTTCATGATAATTGGTAAACTCCAACCGTCCGTTAAGATATGGTGATGACTCCATAAAAACTGCCATCGATTTTTATCGACTTTAATCAAATAAAATCGCATCAAAGGAGCTGCATGAAGTTGATAATTTGTTTCTCTATCTTCCTTCAATAAATCAGACCACTTTTGCTCCTTATCAAAAATTTGGTAGTTAGTCCAATCTAGCTCTTCGTAGGTAAATTTAGCTTCATTTAAAACGACCTGATGAGGTACTAAAGCGCTTTCGTAAAATACTATCGTTCTTAAGCTAGGATGTCTGTTAATTACTTTTTCCCACGACTTCATGAATACAAGACTATCAAACTCACCGTGCATTTCACAACTCATCTGAATAATATAGGCTCCTGAACCAGAGCTAAACTGGCTATGAAATAACATGCCCTCTTGCATTGGTGTAAGAGGAAAAATATCTTCTATATTTTGCTGATATATATTCTTTAGATCTTCGTAATTCTGGTCTTCTAATATTGCAAGAGGAAAGTCTTGATTGGAGTACCCATTAGGATTGTGGTCTTTACAATGCTCGATGATTCTAATTAGTTCAGATTTATACAGGTTAGCAAATCTTTCAATATTTTTTGATAGATGTAAATTTACGCTGTAACTAATTTGCAAATGAAATTTTTTATTTGATATTCTTGTATTAATATCTAAGCTAGCTTGACGGCTGCTAGAACTTCCTATATCCATACCGGTATCTCCTGTAGCTTCTCTCAGAATAAATTCACCTAAGCCAGAGCTATCAAGTTGTCCTAAATAATTAAAACTAATAGAATTTAACGGTTGATATGTGAGCGATTCACGGATTTTTGAATCAATACTTAAATATCGTAAAACGGCGTAACCCAGCCCATGCTGCGGAATGGCTTGGTTACCACTTTTAATTCGCTGTAAAGTGTCCCCAATTTCCTCAAAAGGCAAATAAAGTAGCCTTACAGGGAATGCAGATGTAAACCACCCCACGGTCCTACTAACATCTATATGTGGAAATAACTCTTCTCTGCCATGCCCCTCAGAGATAATTAAAAAATCCTGTTGTGAAGTCCATTTTCCTAATGCTAAGGTAAGTGCAGAAAGTAAAATATCATTAATCTGAGTTCGATATGCGCGGGGCACTTCTTTAAGCAATGATTTAGTCAATTCTTCATTTAAACTGAGCTCAAAGTTGGATATTGATTCATAGGTATTTTTTGATTGGTTATACTCCAAATCAAAAGGAACTGGTTGAATATCTCCTGAGAGTTGCGTTTGCCAAAATGGTAATTCATTTTGTACCTCTTGAGATTTAGCATACTCCTTTAATTGAAAAGTCCAATCTCCAAAAGAACTAGTTTGATGTTCTAAAGTAAGTACTATATTTTTTGATAACTGTTTTAGTAATACCTCTAAGTCACTAATAAGTATTCGCCAAGATATACCATCAATAACTAAGTGATGAATCACAATAAATAAGGCATCAGGAGCGGCATTCCCCATTTTAAAAAGGGCAACTTTGATTAATTTTCCATGCTCAATATCAAGATTTTTTTGAAGTCTCGAACAAGTCTCCAATATAATTTGAGAAGAATCTACTGATGTCGAATTTTTTAAATCAATTACATCTACTTGAAAAGGTTCAATTGAAGAGAGAATTTTAGTATCAACAAAGTTTTTATTTTTTTCTTCTATAGAAAACCGTACTCTTAGTAAATCATGATGAGCTAGTAATTTTTCAAATGCTAGCTCAAGATGATTTAATGGAATATTTGGCTGAATTTCAAGAAAAACTGACTGATTAAAATGATTTAAACTACTTTTAAAATTTTCAAAAAACCAATATTGAATAGGACTTAAATCAAAGCGTTCCACTAATTTTTTCGAATTATTAATGGCGGGATTTCTAATTGTAATTATTTTAATTAAGTTTGCGATAGTCTGCTCTTGAAATAATTGCTTCACTGTAACAGATAGCCCCTGATTATTTAGGCGACTTACAATTTGAATACTTAATATTGAATCGCCCCCTAGATTAAAAAAATTATCGTTGATTCCAACTTGGGATAAATTTAATACATCCATCCAGACTTGCGCAACTCTTCTTTCAAGATCTGTTTTTGGAGAAATTAGCTCCGTCGAGTCATCTAAAAATTCAGGCTTGGGTAAAGCATTGATATCTAGTTTACCGTTTGCAGTGTAGGGTAATTCTTTGATGAAACAAAAACCCGAAGGAATCATATAGTCAGGCAATACAAATTGCAGCTGTTGCTTTAAGTAAGCAACATCTAAGGTTTCATCCTTGAATACAACATAGGCATAAATTCTATTATGCTTTTCGTGCTGCGTTACTAAAACTGTAGCGGCCTTAACTGAATCAATATTGGTTAAAGCATTTTCAATTTCATTTAATTCAATACGAAAGCCTCGAATTTTTACTTGATTATCATTCCTACCCTTATATTGAAGATAACCGTCATTTGACCATCTAGCAAAATCACCAGTTTTATAAAGTCGCTCGCCTAGTTGGTTACTAAAATGATTAGGTATAAATTTTTCAGCTGTTAAGCTGGCTTGATTGATATATCCTCGTGAAACTTGTTTACCACCAATATACATTTCACCCATTGTGTTTTTTAAACTTAGAGAAAGAGTGGAATCCAATAAGAATATTTGTGATAAACCAATCGCTTTACCAATTGGAACTGCATCTAAATTTTGATCTTTTGTAGCTGCATATGCCGTGCACATAATCGTTGTTTCAGTTGGGCCGTACTCATTAATTAAATTCACACTAGGAATTTTTTTATAATGACTATTAGCTAAGTCTGGCGGTAGCGCCTCTCCCCCAAGAATAACTGTCTTTAATGATGCGTTTACATCTTCATCTAATAAATTTAATAATGGTCTATATAGTAAAGGCAAAGAAACCAAATGCGAAACTTGAACTTCACACATTCGTTGATGAAGTCTAAAAGGATCACTAACCAAGGAAGTTTCTTCTAAGTGAAGCGTCCCACCTTGGGATAAAACCCAAAAAATATTGCCTGATGCTATATCAAAAGCATAAGGTTGAAGTAGTAATAAACTACTTACTTTAGACGGGTAAAATTGACTTCTAGAATATAAAAATGCGTCTAAATTTTCTCTTGTTACCCCAACACCCTTCGGGGTGCCTGTCGAACCTGATGTAAAAATTATATAAGCTAATGATTCGGGCAGATTTATCCAACTTGGATTTTCACTACTATATTTTTTATAATCTAAGGAATCATAAGACTTCAACAACACATCTGTGCTAATTTCAATATCAAAAAGCTTTTTTTGGTAAATCATCAATTGAGCGCTAGATCCCTGCAACATGGCATCGACTCGCTCTTTTGGAGTACTGCTTAGGATGGGTAGATAAGCACCGCCTGCTTTTAAAATTGCTAGCATGGTAATTACCATTTCTAAACAAGGCTCAAATAAAATTCCTACCACAACTTCACTTTTAACCCCTAGTTCCCGTAAAACTCGCGCATGCTTATTAATTAATTGATTTAATTTTTCGTAACTCAAACAAGTATTTTGGAAGGTTAATGCAATTGCTTCAGGTTGATTTTTTG
>Ga0187843_10000356_pt1 | contig 33687 bp, 36 predicted proteins | sample SpaLakP09_SKY_43_FD_134516 | JGI IMG/M metagenome (GOLD analysis project Ga0187843, IMG submission 134516) | Oligotrophic lake water microbial communities from Sparkling Lake, Wisconsin, USA - SP09_SKY_43 | ecosystem: Environmental > Aquatic > Freshwater > Lake | place: USA: Sparkling Lake... | reverse complement strand
GAACTACTCTGTATTAGATACGTCAAGATCTTATACCACAGACTTTGATTTACCTGCTTATTATAATGACATAGATGATGAGTTTGAAACGGTGAATATCGATAGCACATTAACCAACGTCTATCCTTGGAAATCTTGGAAAGATAATCGTTCGATCACCGGCACAGTTAGAACTAATTTAATTGGGCTAAAGTTTGATAGAACAAGTAGGTCTTCTGAAATAACAGATTTGTATCAAACAGATAATTTTTTATGTAATGGATATAATAATGAATTTGTATTAACATGGATACCTGAACCTGAAAAATCTAAAATTACAATTACACTGGACGGCTCTCTGGTTTTAAATTCAGATTATACAATTATTAATTATGATTTAGAGTATGGCGAGTCTATCGGTGAGTATAAAAAACAGTATAGCAAAATTAGATTTTTAAACTACACTCCTAAGTTGTATCAAACTTTAAAAATTTCCTATACTAAAAAAATTAACCTACTTAATGCTGTAGATAGAACATTAAATTATTATACGGCTACTTCTGGAATGCCCGGGTTAGATTTAGGACAATTAATTTCCGGAATTGTTTATCCTAAAAATAGAATTGAATCGTTAAAATTTGATTACACTACCCAATGGGATATAGATCCCTTTGCTGATTCTGCATGGAATGATGACGTATCATATTACACCAGCACCTTGACAAATGCCGTATCTCTCAGTATTGGCGGCACATGGACTAGTATAGGATTGGTAGGAATTCGGGGAATATCTAAAGGACAATATGTCAATGTAATTAGTACATTAACCAATGTCTTTTCAACTTCTACAGTTAGTGTTGTAAGTATTGATACGGTTACTAATCGTATTGTAGTTAATTCTGCAACAATTCGAGACATACCTGTTGGATCTACTATGGAATTTTGGACACTAGATTCAAATGCATCAATCTTAGATAGTGCAATTGATGGAGGGTCTTGGACTACAGGTACTAGAATTAGTGCTCTTGGTATATTACCAGAGGATATTACTATTGATGGGGATGGATTCATTACACCCAACACCAGCCATGCTCCGGAAGAATTGGTTCCTGGAGAAATTAATGAAAGTGTTGGCATCAACGTCTATACTAAAAATCCTCAAGGTGCTCCGACAGTGTTGTCTTCGTATGTGCAAATTATAGCCAATTCGACTACTACACAGCAGTTGTCTATGGTTCCTCCTAGTATTAATAGCATTATAGTTTCTTTTAATGGAAACATTTTCACTTACAACACTACCACTAACTGGAATAACATTTCGGAATATACAATCAATTGGGCAACTAATAGTATTGTAGTTCCTCCGCAGACAGTTAACGGTCAGTTGGGATATATGATTGTAGGTATAGGAGGTGGAAGACCTGATAAAGAATCTGGTGTAATAGACTCGTCTAGTGTTTCTATTATAGGGTCAACATCGACTCAGGTACAGAGTTTAGCATCGAGATTGACAGTTAAAAGTGCTTATGTAACCGTTAATGGCCTGCCAATTACCAGTGACTCTTCTAAGACACCTTATTATGAGTTAACCTATGTAGGTTCAGGGAATCGCAGAGCCGCAGTTAATGTTTACGGCTTGTCTCCTAGTATAGAAAATACAGTTATAGCATGGTTCTTTGGAAATTTCAACAAGTATTTTAATGAAGTTAGAGAAGAAACAATATTGATTACCAATAACACCAACTATTTGTTGTCGTACCTTCCTGGAAATATAGAACCTGTAGTAGAGCAGGCCATTGTTGAACTATATGATCCTACTACAGGTTACAGGAAAATTTTAAGACCTCCACATGCAGATTATTATCGTGTAGAAAATACTTTTAATAAGCAATTTATTATTAATAATTCCGGTTCATATACAACGAATGATGAGCGAGTTAGAGTATATGTTAACGGTAAAGAATTACGTCGAGGATTTGACTATGAGATAATTTCCGGAAATCAAGTAAACATAAAAGCAAGTTTAGAGTTGAATGATGTTATAGCAATTATCAGTAAGCCGAACAATTCCGACTGGGATTATGATATAATTCTACCATATCTAATTATTAGTCCAGGATCTAATCTTACTCCGGGTAAACAATTACGAGTGATTACCTATAATAATCATGATACCATGCTGATTAGGACAGAAAGATTCTCAGGTGTAGCAGGAAGAAGATATAGGATTAGCCGTCCGGTGCTTGATACAAATTATCTTTGGGTAATAGTAAATGGTGTACCTTTGGTCAATCGTCTGGATTATGAAGTTTTAGATGATTATATTACTGTTCAAATAAGTTCTAAATTTGAACATTACAACAGCGATAATATTACCATAATTTCAATCAGTAATGCCAATTTAGCAACAACTATTTTAGGTTACCGGGTGTTCAATGATATCTTCAATAGAACTCATTTTAAGAGACTAAGCAAACAAAACACCACTTACCTGACACGAGAGTTGAATTTTACAGATACTGAAATACATGTTGCCGATGCTTCGGTATTAACTCCGCCTTTGGCCGCTAAAAATATTCCGGGTGTAATAATTATCGATGGGGAGCGTATTGAATTTTTTACAATTACAGGAAATGTTTTAGGGCAATTAAGAAGGTCAACATTAGGAACAGCACCGAGTTTTTATAGTGAAGAGCATACAAAGGTCATTGATCAAAGTCCTGAACAGACCATACCGGCAAAGGAAACAGTTCTTTCTCAAACACAATTGACTTCGACATCGACCAATACTTATTTTATATTTTCGTCATCCGGTATTCTAAATACAGGAACCTACTATCAATTTAATAACAATGGTATAGAACTTTCTGCAAATTATAATGCTGCCGACCAAATTGAAGTAATATATGGTGGTAGAAAATTGCGTAAAGCAGGAATATTTCACCAAGATATTGTTACATCTTATGATAGTCCAAAATTTGTTCTCAATGGGTCTGTGGATTCTGTAGATCAATTGCCTATCACTACAGTATTAGGAACAGGTTATATTGTCACTGCTACTAATCAAGTATGGGTATATGAAAATAGTCAAGAATTAAGTTCTGTTAATGGATACATTTATCATGGATTGGATTATATTCCTGCGGAATTTAATGTAACTTTGTCAAATTTACCTAATATTACCGCCAAATTAGTCTTAAATATACAAGAAGGATTGAAACCGGGAGTAAAATTAACTGTAATTAAACGAGAAGCCACAGTATGGAATGATATAATTAATACTAGCCAAACTAGATCAATTATGGATAGTATTACCGTTCCTGCTAAATTTATACAGGCCAGACCCGCAGAGTTACCAGATAAGTATTATTATGGAGGAGATGTTGCATTGGTCGACGATGCTGGATATTCCATTACTACCAATGATGATCAGCCACTAGAGGATTTTTAATATGCCAAAGATTTCGCAATTGCCAGTTATTACTACAGCAACCAATGAAACGTACTTTGTGGTCGAGGATCGCAGATTGGCCAGACGGGTAAGATTTCAAGATCTCATTGATCAAATAACGCAGATCGAACACATGGGCCCCCAGGGTACCTCTGGTTCGCAAGGAACAGCCGGAACTGTAGGAACCTCGGGTAGTCAGGGGCCTGCAGGAGTCAGCAATGTAGCAGGAGCTCAAGGCGCCAGTGGTAGTCAAGGTGCTATCGGTATAGGATATGGGGGTCCAGTCGGTTCTCAAGGTGCGCAAGGCGGTGCAGGTCCCCAGGGAACTAATGGTAGTCAGGGTATCGCGGGTCAAAATGCCGGGCAGGGTACTACAGGTAGCCAAGGTGCGATAGGTATTCAAGGTACGTTAGGCAATCAAGGTACCACAGGAGTGGGTACACAAGGAGTTCAAGGTATAACCGGACAAAGAGGAAATACTGGAAATGCAGGTACACAAGGTACGCAAGGATCTTCAGGATTTCGTGCAGCCTCTATACCGGCAACTGAAACCAGTCCTGGGACAGTGGGTGATATAGCCTATAACAACAATTTCATTTATATCTGTGTGGCAACCAATGTCTGGAAAAAAATCTCAACTCCTGCTTTTTAATTTAAAATAAATAATATCATGAACAAAACAGAACCAGTTAAAAACAGTCCTCCGGTACAGACCAAGCCCAATGAGCAGGGAAAAATTACGGTTCAGGGGCACATCAAGATTTTTGACCCACAGACCAAAGAAGTTTTCATTGATAAAAGAAATGCTATACACTATGAAAATTTTTCGTTGGCATTAGCAAGAAGTTTAAGCAATCAAGGATTTGGAACCATTGCTGAAATGACATTTGGTAATGGCGGAACTAGAATAGACGAAACTGGAATTATAACTTACTTAACCCCAAATACTGTTGGCACCAGTGCTGCCCTTTATAATCAAACCTATATTAAGACTATCGATCCTAAGTCCGGCGATAATCTTGATCCTGCAAGAAATTTCATGGAGGTTCGACATATATTAGGTGCTCCTTATAGTGACATTCTCGTAAGTTGCTTATTGGATTTTGGCGAGCCCGAAGGACAAGCAGCATTTGATAATGCTACAAATACCGATGGTACATATGTCTTTGACGAGTTAGGTTTAAGATCCTATAGTGCCGAAGGTCCCGGAATGGGAGACTTGTTAACGCATGTGATATTCCATCCTGTACAAAAATCATTAAATAGAATGATACAAATTGATTACACTGTTAGAATACAGAGTCTAAGTAACGGAATTTAATCAGCATGCCATATCGCCTGAAATTTTCAGATAAGGGTAAACCTTACACAATATTGGTACCGGACATGTCTCCTGGTATTAATACTATTGATACAAGCCTAAATTTAATAGGAAGAGGTTATCCTAATTACGGGGAAAAAACTGCAGAAAATTTTTTACATCTATTAGAAAACTTTGCCAGTCCAATTTCACCTGTAAATCCCATAGAAGGACAACTATGGTATGATACCAGTGATTCTAATAATAAAATTTTGAGAATCATGGACGGGACCCCTTCTAACATAAGGTGGCCCAGTGTTACTGGAATATATCAGCAAATTACCGATCCAAAATTAGAATCCAGTCAAGGTCTTAAAAATGGAGATATATGGGTTGACATCAGTAAAAATCAACTTAAAATTTACAGTTCTGGAAATTGGACTACTGTAGGACCATCAACATCAACTGATACAGGAGCATTTGTTGCATCATTGCCGGCAAATACCGGCGGACCTTATGATGTTATATTAAACAAAGTATCCGGAAAGGTTGTATCTATTGTTGCAAAGGATGCGTTTACTCCTGGCCCGAGCACAATAGAAGGATTCACTTCATTGGTTCCGGGTGTAAATTTAGCCACAGATATTAATGCTATCTTTAATGGAGTTTCTTCATCAACATATAATCTATCTATTGGTAATTCTATCTACCCTGTTTCATCATTTTTAAGAAAAAATAATTTAGGTGGTGAAATAATTACTGGCAAGGTTAGTTTTGTTGGAAGTTATGGTGTAACAATTTCTTCTAATGCCGGGGATAACACTCCTATTCAATTTTATAAAAATGGCAATGATGCTATTATTTCTAATACTACTCCGAGTGGAAAGATAGTTTTTACTACGGCTGCTACTTCTTTATTAGATTCTGTGTATATAGAAAGTGGTAATCTTCATGTAGGTAAAAAACTATATGTTAAAAGTCTCAATTTAACCACTTCTACATTGTCATTATCAAATACTTCAATATCAACTTCGACTGCTACAGGCGCTTTTACTGTAGCCGGCGGAGTCGGTATAGGTGGTAGATTAAATATTGGTAATACCACAACAATCTACAGTACTGCGGCGTCAACATCGACTACTACAGGTGCCCTAACAGTAGTAGGTGGAGTCGGTATTGGTGGAAATTTAAATGTTGGCGAAACAATAACCAATACAAAAATCTATACTGTAACAACATTACCGACCGGTATTCAAGGAATGCGAGCGTTTGTTAGTAATGCCAGCACCACTACATTCTATAATAATGTAGTTGCCGGATCTCCGGGTTACTATGTTCCTGTATTTTTTAATGGTAACAGCTGGAAAATAGGATAAAATCGAATGGCATATACAATATCAAACACAGACGGAACCACTTTAGTCTTATTAGCAGATGGCTCTATTAATGATTATACAACCAGTCTTACTTTAATTGGAAAAAATTATGTTGGGTTCGGCGAATACTATAATAATAATCTAATAAAGTTATTGGCCAATAATGCCAATACTGCCAACAATCCACCTAACGGCCCATTAAAAGGCCAGTTGTGGTACGATACCACTGCAAAGAGATTAAAAATATATGATGGATCTTTTAGATCACTTGCTAATACAGTAGTATTTTCGTCGACTTCAACTGGATTAGTCAATGGTGATTTTTGGTGGGATATTGTAAATCAACAGTTAAAAATATATAACAATGGTATATCTCGCGTTGTTGGCCCACAGTTTGGTACTGTAGAAAATGGATGGATATCTCCACCTATACAGATTAGAGATATTGATTTCAATGCAAAAAATTTAACTTTAATAAAAAATTATGGAGTTACATTAGGTTATATATCTTCAGAACCTTTTGTTATCAACACATTATCAAACTTCTCTTATCTAGTGACCGGTACTACAACTGCTACAGTCAAAGGTTTAACCATATTAGGAGATATACAATTATCGGGAGATTTATATCTAGGAAATAATCCTCCTCCGGCTAAAAATAGCACTGGCACTGTCGGGCAATTTGCTTATGGTTCCACTGGCACTAATTTTAATTATCTATACATATGTACTGCTACAAATGTATGGTCTCGTATTAGAATAACAGATGACGGCCCTTGGTAATAACACAGGAAAATTACAATGCCATATATCCTAAATAAAACCAATGGAAATTCTCTCGTTGTATTGCAAGATGCCAGTTTGGATCTTACCACTGATCTAACTTTTGTTGGTAGAAACTATGCTGGATACGGCGAGATACAAAACGAAAACTTTCTTAAATTACTAGAAAACTTTTCTAATACAACTCCACCTACTCGACCAATATTGGGACAGATATGGTTCAATTCCACTGCCGATCAACGTCGATTAAATGTTTGTTACGATGGTAAAAATTTCAAAGGATTGGCGGTACTCAGGGTACAATCGGAATCGCCTAGTCAATCTTTAACCGGCGAATTATGGTGGGATAGTAATAATAATCAACTTAAGGCATTCAATGGAAGTTCATATCTAACCATAGGCCCGACAATTTCTTCTATTCAACAAGCATTGTGGGTATTTCGAGAAGAATCTTATAGAGACACCACAATACCCATTATTAAGGGTAATTTAAATAATCGACCCATAGTTACTATTACTGCTTTTAATGATGTTGTTTCTACTTCGACTGTGATTATTGAAAATTCAGATCTAATTGATTCCACTGGAAATCGTCCAGATTTCAAGTATGGGATTAAAAAAGGTATAACATTAGCCGGTTGCAATAGAAACGGATCCAGTCGAGCAGCCGATTATTATTTCTGGGGAACGGCAGCAGAATCATTAATAGCAGTGACAGCGACCAATGTTGTAGTAGGATCTACTACAACCGGAATACTTTCTATTCCTATGGTGTCTACCACAGGTGGATTGTTCTCTACCAGTTCTTTTACATATAATGTTTCTACCAGAGTGGTAAATGCAACTGCTACTTCCTCTAGATATGCCGATTTGGCCGAAAGATATGCCGCTGATGCAGTTTATGAAATTGGAACTGTATTGGTTATCGGTGGAGAAAAAGAAGTCACAACAACTGGCATTAAGGCCAATACAGCAGTGGCAGGAATAGTGAGTAAAAATCCAGCATATATGATGAATTCTGACGCCGGAACAGACGAAACTCACCCCTATATTGCCTTAAAAGGCCGTGTTCCTTGCCGAGTTCAAGGTCGAATAGAAAAAGGCGATCTATTGGTAACCAGTTTCCATCCTGGTTATGCCGCAGCATGGACCGAAGGTGATAGTCCTAATGCTGTAATAGGAAAAGCCCTTTCCGGCCAAGAAAAGGGCTATGGAATTATAGAAGTTTTAGTAGTTTAAACAGCCATTGGTGCTGCTATGGCGCCGTGACTGTTATATCCAATTAGTTCAATATCATTCATACCAAAATTGGTAATGACACTGATTGCTGGATTCAGTGTTAGAACAGGCAAAGCCATAGGCTCTCTGGACAATTGTTCTTTAACTTGATCGATGTGATTATTGTAGATATGAGCATCACCTAACGTAATAATCAACTCCCCTACCTCTAAATTACAGACCTGGGCTATCATGTGCGTAAACAGTGCATAGCTAGCGATGTTAAACGGCACTCCCAAAAACATATCCGCACTGCGCTGATACATTTGACAACTTAGTTGTCCATTACTGACATAGAACTGAGCCATCATATGGCACGGTGGCAATGCCATTAGATCCAGTTCACCTGGATTCCATGCTGTAATAATATGTCGCCTACCGTATGGATCTGCTTTGATACCGTTGATTAGGTCAACCAGTTGATCAATGTGCTTGATCCCCATACGATTTGCACCAAACACCGGGGCTCTCCAAGTGCGCCATTGAACGCCGTAAATTCTGCCTAAATCACCTTTAAACTTTTTTTTGCGTTGCCAATAATCAGCACTTTCGTTGTCGCTCCAAATAGTTTTCTTATCACTGTTTGGTTCACCGTGTAGTAGTTCCTTCAGTTTTCTTTCATCCCCACTGCCTTCGATAAACCAAAGTAGTTCGCTTACTACAGATCGCCAGGCAAGTTTTTTAGTGGTAACGGCTGGAAATCCCGCTGTTAAATCGAAACGCAGTTGAAGACCAAAAAGACTGCGGGTACCTACGCCTGTACGATCAGGATGTAGGTCTCCATTTTCTAGAACATTTTTAAGAGCACCTAGGTACTGTTTCATTCAACTTCAACAGCGGCTTTCTTGCTTTTGCTTTTTGGTGGATCCAGTTCGTCTGCCTTTTTGCGCAGTTGCTGAGCCTGTTTGATTAGAGCATCGGCGCGAGACCTTAGATCTACAGCACTCAATTCTTCGACAACAGGTTCAGCCACAGGCTCCGGAGTTTTATCAGATTTAGGGTTGGGCTTGCCACCATCGGTAATTGCTAAATCCTCAAGAGTCACTCCTTTTTGTTCTGCAATGATAACATTGAGCTCATCGAGGGGAACATTACTCTGAGGAGTAGGAGTTACCAATACACCATTTGTGGGAACCTTTTTAAGGTGACCATTGTTATGAAACCACTCCAACATGTTACTGCCGTCGGGGAATCGACGGACTGACAGAATATCTGCTAGTTCATTGGCCGACTGTGCTTCATTGGTTTGAAGCAGTTGCATGAGGCTATCGTGATAGGAATCTCCTAGCACATTGGTTCCTACCACCAAGGCGCTGAGAGGATCACCCGGCAAAGTGCGATATGCAATGACGATTTTCGCGCCATTGTTTTTCATTTTTCCCACATGTTTCATGTGAACTCCTATTTATTCTGCAACTGCTTCTGCAACTGTTTCTGCGGGAGCCGATTCTTCGGTTTGTGCCGGGGCAGCAGGTGCTACGGCATTTAGAAATGCATTAACACGATCAAAAACTGCGCCAATTGCGCTCATTTCTGCTGCTTGAAACGCGCCACGACGTGCTGCGGTATCTACAATAGCACGTAGATTCTGAAGGTCGCTAATGCTGAGTTCGGGAGCAGGAGCAGCAGGTGCTTGGCCGCCGATATCTGTTTCTGTTGCTAATTGTGCTTGATCATCCATTTTAAAAATCTTCCTTGTTGTTGTGTAAATAGGGACATCCTAATGACAGCATAGTGATCTCCCTGGGATCCTCTATGCCAATTACCGTTACATCGACTACCTTATTAAGTTTATCGACACTCAGGCTTCGCTTGATTGCATACCTACTATTTAAGTGGTAGTTAATCCAGTGATCTAATAATTTGATATCTACAGCAGTGGATACTGAAATAGAACTAAAATGCTCAGGGATAAAAGTTAATTTTCTTACCCCCAAAGCACTTAACGGGTTTACTTGTCCTCTACTGAGAGCCATTAGGCAGCATCTTTGTAATAGGCGTATTGTCCAAACGGTGGAACAATAGTTTCACTACCGTGGATAATAAACAGCGTATCGCAATAATGTTCGTCACCCCATGTGCCGTAAGGCAGTCCGTCTGTGAACATAATGAACTTCTTGGGTTCAATACCTTCCTCTTTCATAAAATTCCAGTTGGCTTCGAAGTCAGTCCCGCCGCCGCCTTTGCACTCGTATGAGTTGATCTCATCTGCGTTGTCACTGGAGAATTCGGCATAGCTATAAACATCAGTATCAAAACACCAAAGTTTAAGTTTAAAGTCTTGGTATTCTTCCATGATACCTTTGATCTCACTGATCATGTCTTTGCCCATTGCATCAGTAATACTGCCACTCATGTCAATGCCACAGGCTATGTCAATAGTTTCCTCATTCATCATACCAGGCAATACAGCACCACAATGTTGGCTTTTGCGATTTGGGCGGTTAAAACTGAAGTTGCTCTTGATAATACTTTGGATATTCATACGCAACATCTGCCGCCAATCCATCTTGGGCTCGGTAAAATCTTTGATCATACGAGCAATACCTGCCGGCACTTTACCTGCGCCTGCTGCCTGTGCCGCGGCTACTACTGCTTCTTTGATCTCGTCGCGGATCTGTTTCCGCTCCTCGGCAGTGAGACGAGGACGCTTTCCTTTGCCTTCGTCCTCTCCATCACCATCTTCATCGCCTTTCTCGGTGTCGTCAAGATGCTCGTCTAACAGTTCTCCGAGATCTTCTATTTTGATCTTATCGGCTTTTTCGTAAAGCTCGTCGTAGATTTCTTCGTAAGACTTACCGCGATATTTGTTATCTTGGAAAATTTTAATCCAATCCGGCACTTCACCAATGCGCTCATCTTTGAGGATCTGGTTGGCGGCATAGTCGGCAGCAATATTGCTCAATACAGCATGACGTCCATCTCGACGACCGATATGGTCAAACACGTTATGGAGCACTTCGTGTGCAAAGCCAAACTCGGCCTGCTTTGGAGTCAATCGATTTACAAAGTCGTTATTGTAGTAAAAGCGACGACCATCTGTGGCCAGTGTGGAGCACCAGTCAGTGGCATCGATGAGTTGCATACGAGTAGCAAGGTTACCAAAGAACGGATGCCGGAGCAACAACCCAATACGTGCAGTTACCAATTTTTCTACAATTTTATTCTTTTCTGCCTGAGTAAAGTTCTTAGGAACAATCTTCTTGGTCTTTTCGGATTTCATTACTGATGCCATTGCTTTCTCCGTTGTTTAACTGTATATGAGCTATTATACACACACTTATTTAATATGTCAAGAGACAAATAAGGCCCTTTCGGGCCTTATTTTTACTCCATTGCGGTGATAATATACTTGCCGTATTTCTCGTGGAATCGATCGAAGTTCTTCAACTTGCTGGCATCAAATGGAAGTTTGTAGGTTGTGAGCGCCGTCTTGGCTCCCATCACAACTAATTCTGTTGGGAAATTGTCCATCATAAACCCAAAGAAGCAATCTGCCATAGGATCCCAATCCTTAACTTTTTTCTCATATGCAGATTGCAGTTCGTAGCACATACTCACAGTAAGTGAATACATAGCCGAAATTTCTTTGATATTGCAGACTTTGACCTTGCCGTTAAGGATCTCAGTTGGGTCAGGCATCTGCTTGGCAACCTTACGATGTGCCATAAATTTAACAGCAAGACCCTCACCTACAGCGCCAGCAACCAAGTCAGTCAGTGTGCTTTCTGGCAAGTCATCGTCCTCAAGCAGTTCGCTAACAAAGGACCAGCTACGTGGAGTAGCAAAGGAACGGCTGGCACTTTTTGGATCAAAATCGTAGAGATCCTGTTTGGCAAAACCAATGTAGCCAACTACCTGCTCATGAACTTTGTTCAGCGTGGCCCACTGGAGCCAATCTTCGTAGTCGCTACGCAGTTCGATATGTAGGAAGCGATTTGCCAACGGAGCCGGCATACGATAAGTAACACCCTTGTCAGTCTCGCGATTGCCTGCTGCTACGATGCTAACACCTTTGGGAAGAACATAGGTGCCAACGCGGCGATTAAGAATTAACTGATATGCCGCAGCCTGCGTAGCCGGGGCAGCCGAGTTAAGCTCGTCCAGGAACAGGATATCAGTGCTATCTGGGTCAGTAGGCAGTTCTGATGGCGGTGCCCAGGTCATTGTGCCTTGATCGCTATTGTAATAAGGAATACCTTTGATATCGGTGGGTTCCCAAAGACTCAATCGCACATCGCGAACCTCACGTCCAAATTCGTCGCCGACTTGTTTGACAATATCGCTTTTGCCGATACCCGGAGGACCCCACATGAATACAGGGCGCTGGATTTTAATGCACTTGCGAATGCTACGTTTAGCTTCGTTCGGGCTAACGGTACGATTTGCGGAAATTTTCTCTGACATTTAAAAACTCTCAAAGTTAGTAGTGGTTAATGTCGATTGCCTACTGCTTCAACATGTATCTATTATACCTTAGTCAGCGGTTGCTGTCAAGTCGCTGGCAATTTTTGCCCGTATTAGTCGTTCAATGTTGCCTGAAAACAACACTAGTTGAACAGCTAAACGGTCGTTGAACACATGAATGGCTTTTGGAGTAATGTACCAAGGTGCGTCTATATAGTTGTCTAGCAGGAGAATAAACTCGCTCTTATACTCAAACTTGGCGTCATATTTGACTTTGAGATCTCTAATTTTGGCTTGGCAAAGAGCAGTATATCCGTCTTCAGTAAGACGCAGTCCGCCTTTGGGTTTAACTCTTAAATTTTGCCACCAAAGGCGTTTATGTTTTCTTAAATTCTTATCATCAACGGGCAGTCCTAATTGTTCTGCCACATAGCGTGTTATTTCAATCTTTTGATTCATTGGTGACCTGTTCACCGGTGGTTAGTTTATATACGACAAAATCTTCAGTGTTAAACAGTTTATTCATTTTGTTTGCGAGATTGTGAGCGTGGCCTGCATTGGAAAAACTAACCTTTCTATATTTAGGACCAATGTGTTGTGCTACCATACTGCTGGTTTTTAAATTGATAGGTTTATCTTTGTAAAAAACTGCCCAAATGGCCTCAGCTTCTAGAACTTGATCTACTTTAAAAGTTTTTTTATTTGTGGTTTCTAGTATTACTGTGGGTTTCGGTCGGCTCATGACATAGTTCTCCAAAAGAGTAACTATATTTAGCCCATTTTATTAAAATTTTCCACCATTCATACGTATTTCAATATCTCCTGATGGAATATTGGTCATTACTTGATCTAATTCTCCTGCTAAACGGGTCATTACTACACTTAAACTATTTTGAAGATCAGTTACTTCTTTAATGGAAAGGGTAAGGTCTCGTTGATTGCTTTTAATAGCAACACGAGCACGATTTAAGAAATCTTCAATAGGTAGTGTGTTTAATTCTTTCATGATTTATTTGATATATTTAACTGAAGTTTCATCTCTTCTTCAGTTTTAAATGGACCTTGATAAGGATATCTTTGTAATGTAATCAGTTTAGGGCAATAGGCCTTTGTCCAGCCTTTGCGAAACTCGATGAGATAATATCCGGCACAATATCTACTTTTACTTTTGAGATTTTTAACATATAGTGGCAGTCGATTTCGTAAATTAAATACTGGATCGTAGGGTTTAGTTTTACAGGGATAATCGTAGATTGAATAATTTTTATCTTCTTTGTCTGTTTTTATTTTTTTAATATTGTCTTCAAACAGTGCAATCCCTAGTTGAGATTTGACCTCGGATAGATTTTTAAAAGAGATCTTTTTGCCATTTCGCAAAAATGCGTAGCCCTTTTTTTCCTTGGAAATACTGCCAATTTTTTCATTGCCGTATTTGACTAACCATTCTTTATTTGGTATTAGATTTTTTGCTGTCGATGATGTCATTGAGCGTACCTTGCGTTAAGTGGTTCTGCATAACTTTCTACTTGTTCACTGATCTTTTGCAAGTCAAAAGCCGCACAGAATTTAAGTAATCTTATTCCTACTTGTGGAATATTTTTTGCCTTTTCAATTTCTTGATCTATTGTTTCTTGAATAATCTTTCTAATCTCGGCAGGTTGAGCAGTAAGATCGCATAGTTGTACGTTACGTTGATAATCGTCTAATACACGATGTTCAACTCCTTCATGATCAACCCATCTCTGTAGCATCATATTGTTCCAGTTGTAGCCACGAGTCTTCCTATCGGCAAATGCTTCTCGTAAACCGACTTTGTTCTTACCGCCTTTTTCTCTCACACCAGGATAAGCACTGAAGATGTTGTCACTAGTATCACCTCGCATACACTTTTCAAATAGCAGCCATTCTGGCTCGGGCGCAGGTTTAACTGCTTTGGTCTTTTTATCAATTACCGGTTTATTTTTCTCATCAAAGTAGCCTTCATGTGTAGTGGTAACACCCATGATGCCGTTATATTGACGTACATTAGGAGCAATAAGTTGTGCAAAGTCTCCGTCTGTGCTGATAATCACATGATTGTCTTTAGGATGGCTTTGAATCCAACCAGCAATGAGATCATCTGCTTCCAGTTGTGAATTATGTAGCACACTGGTATTGGTCTTGTTCAGAACAAAGTCTTTAAACTGATCAAATGTTTCCCAGAATACTCGTTCTTCTTCTGCTTCACGTGGACTATGTGCGGCACGGGCTTCTGCTCTTTGTCGTTTATAAGGAGCATAATGATCCTTGCGCCAACTACGCCCCTCTAGGCAGAAGATGACATGGTCGCCTTTAAAGTCTCTCCAGGCCTTGCGAACACTGCTCAATACGGTATGAATGCTCATACCAATCTTATCATTGAGATCTCCACGGACCACATGTCGGGCCCTAAAAAATGTATTTGCAGTATCAACTAAAATATAAGTTTTGCTCATTAATAAATCTCAGTTCGCCCATCATCACGTAGGGCGCGATTAACATAACCAGAACCACGACGTCCCATATCAACCCCTTCTTCTGTACCAACATTGCGACACAGTTCAGTAAACCAAGCATCCACAATGGCCTCATCTGTTTCGCCTGTGTAACCAGCACCTCGTAATTGTAGCACAAAGTATTCGTTCCAATCAAGTTCAAAAAAACCGTTGCGAATGTTTTCTTTGTTGACGTGAGTAGTCAGCACAGCCACCCATGGCTCTTTATTGGCAGTGGCAATTTCTTTTTCTGTTGGAGCAGCCTTGGGTTCGGCAGCAGGTGTTTCTGTGACTTTCTTTTCAAAGAGTTTTTTAAACCATTCCATTATGTTCCCCAGGCGTTAGAAAATAAGGGAAGTTGGAGACGATCGCTATATCGTAGACCATTTTTCATAGCCAGGATGGCCACATTTTTGTTATTCATAGAATAGACACTTTCTACCCCACCTACTGGCATTAGATAAACATGTCCTTCAAACCCTGCACCACGATAGGCAGCAATAGCACGTTGGGCATCGGCAAAGTCTTGTTCTGTAGCAATAACAAATTTTAGATAGGCAGTGCCATAGGTTTCGTATTCATAGACTGTTTTGGGTTTAATAGCATCTTCCCATGCTTCGCCACTACAGGGCAGTTTAGCACTGACACTAAATGTAATTTCTCTATGAAAATTGCCATCGTGATAACATTCCCATTTTCTTAAATATTCTTTAAATTTTGGTGTAAGTGTTTGGGTGCCGTTGGTCTCGAATGTGATTTCTTTAAGCCTTGCCATCTTAGGATGATCCAACAAGTCTGGATACTGTCGTTGCCATCCTAGCAATGGTTCGCCACCTGTGATAACCAGATGTTCGTCACGCCATTCACCGTGTGGGAGAATTTCCATAATACGCTCTACAATAGCATCTGTAGTTAGTAGAGGGCTTAGGTCTTTAAATGCTGGATCCCAACTGGCATAACTGTCGCAGCCTGTGCTCACAAGGGGTAATTCTTTATAGTCCTTGTAAGGAGTATTACCGTGTGCAAATGCTACTTGTACTCGTTCTATACTTTTTGTTCCACGTGGCATACCAAACGCATCGCAGGTAAAGTTACAGCCAAAGGTACGAAGGAATACACTGGGCACTCCCATATATCGACCTTCTCCTTGTATGGAGTAGAACAGTTCACTGATCTTCAGCTTGCTCATAGATATTTGACCATTGTTTAAGTTTTTCAAATTTGGCCAGTTTGGCCTTTTCGATATTGTGTTGACTAATTACGCCATGCATTTCTAAAAGTGTAATCATTGCCACTAAATCGCCTAGTTCTTCTTCAAGATGTTCTCTGTTACTTTTTGGTTTTCCTGGTTTAATATTGTCAAGTCCAAACCTAAAGCACTTGCTGATGGCCTGAGTGACTTCGGCGCACTCCTCTTGAGTGATTAGCAAGATTTCATCAATTTTATTCATAAAAGCTACCATGTGTTGTCTACGAGTAAATAGTATACGTTATTATTTAGGCTGTGTCAACAGATGACTCAATTAAAAACTCAAATCACCTGGTATCTCAACGATTACTGTAAAGCAGAATGCAGTTATTGCCCTGGCTCATTGAGAGGTGGAGGTCTTCCTCCGGATACAGTTGACTATGTTCGAATAACCAAATTAATAATAGATCACTATGCTGAGTTAGGAAGAACTATAGATTGGACATTTAACGGTGGTGAACCTCTAGATATGGACGGAACTGTTAGGATTTTAAAATTATGTCAAGAAGCCGGAGGAACAATTGAGCTTCACACCAACGGCGGGCAACTATGGATGGATTGGTGGGCGGTGGAACCTTTGGTTGATCAGTTGAGATTAAGTTATCACTATTGGCAAAATCCTGCGTTAATCAAATACATCATAGAAACATTTAGGTCAAAATTAAAACCCATTGATGTCATTGTTCCTATTCGTCCGGATCATTTTGAGGAAGATCTTGAGCGAGCATTGACCGTAGAACGAGAACATAAGTTTATAGTCAGCAAATCTGTTTTATATAACAATGCCAGAGAAGATTGTGGAATGTTTGATTACACCGAACATCAATTAGATATAATGCAAGGTAGAGTTGTTGTAGAGAAAAAAATACAGTTCGAAACAACTACTTGGCAACAACGGCATGATGAAAAATATAGCACAAATCCAGTTTACACTGGAATGCATTGTAATGTGGGAATAGAGCGGTTAAGAATAAATCATAATGGTTGGGTAGCAGGGAGTGATTGTAACAATCAACCTCTAGGAAACATTTGGTCAGAATGGTGGGCTCCACCAACGGAGCCCCAAATATGCTCTATGCTGGCCTGCGTATCACAGGCAGATCAACAAATTACTAAATTTCAATGAGCAGTGGCTCTTTCTGACAAATACTTTTCGTTGTGTATCCAACGATTATTGACTAGGAATCCCCATTCCCTCTTTTGTGGACCTGGCATAAACATAGTCCAAGGAGTTATCCCTTCAACCATTTCAATACGGTGATAGCTATTAGCACTACTAAACCTAAAATGGCCAGGACTACGCCAGTGACAAACTTCATCAACCTTTTTGCCATCCTTGTCAAAAACTGGAACCCATTCATTGTAGCCACCTTTAAGGATCAACGTGGCGTAAGGCCATGGATGATCATGAACATCATCGGGATCTGATTTAAGAAATTTATGAATGAATATGTTAAATGGAAACCATGATCTGTCTTTAAGGAAAACATAATATCTTTCAAGGTAAGGTTCATGATTTACTCGATCCATAATAATTCGTTTACGGCCTGCCTTGTCCAGCAGGCCCAGCATCCATTGGCCAATTTTCATTTTAGAACCGTTGATTAAAGGAAATCCCGGCAACATTGTCGCTAACACCAGTCTGACCGCGGTAGTTTTGACGATTTTCTACAAATGCCAGGATATTTGAACGATCTTCATCTTTGAACTTGTAGTAAAGCCCTACTCGTGTTTCTCGAACAGTAGCAGCAAGATTCTGACGGCTATTCTGAACAACATTGAAATCGCTGTCCAATCCTACCGGCGCAGTGACATCTGCCATGGCACGATATACCGACACAGGTTGATATACCATTAGGCCCAGGGCATTTTTGGTATCTACCTTGTGTTCAGCACCCAGTGTCCAGGTATAGCTCATCACGGAACCTAGGTTACTGATATTATCGCTGGTGCTGGATGCCAGTGTAACCCCGTGTGTAACATTGGCATAGAAATTGTTCTTGCCGACATTGCGATCAATGCCTACACCTGTGAAGTATGTAGAGCTCATTTTGTTATCTCCACCTCCGCCAAAACTGTTTAGAGCATTGCCAAGCCAGGTGTTGTTTTCTATAAACATGCCTGATGTAAATTTAACATTGGCATAGTCATTGCGCAACTGATACCCCATTTCGATCATGCCTGGATTATTTCCAACCATATTGAATGTGTTGTTACGATACAGTTTAACTTCAAAATCGCCAGTTTCGTTATGAACATAATCAGTGTAGTTGTTGAACTGGCTATAGTTATTACCGGTTTGGTATGGCATTGCTGCCTGTGCTACATTGAAATAACTTTGATTATTGTAGGCAGTTAGTGTTTTGCCTGGCATATAGAAATCACGTCGGAAACTGTCTACCAACATGACTCCGTTGATCTTGCCTGTCCCAGCACTCCCGCTAGTAGTAACCAACACAGGTTGAATGGCAGTAGTTGTCGGTCCGCTTAACCTTCCTGTGGTAGGAATACCCAATGTACCAACAGGACGAGTAGCCTTGTCAAGATCCATCAGCCCTTGACCGTACTTGTTAGGATCATATCCGGGAAGGTTTTTGTTGGCTGTAACAAACAATAATTGAGCAATATTAGCACCTGTCATCTGCGGCCACATTTGGTGAATAATAGCTACACCGCCGCTAATTGCCGGTGCGGCCATAGATGTACCAGTCATATTTAGAACACCGGATTTGTTAATTGCAGTTGGCACAGTTGAACTAATTCCGGTACCCGGAGCCAACAAATAAAACTGGCTCATTTTATATTTGTCTTGACATACACCTGCAACTAATACCTGGCAAAGTGTAGCAGCACCATTACTGTTAGGACCTAATCCGGTATTGCTTTGTTCGTTCCAGTTACCGGCAACAATTACCCGACCACCGAGAATAAGATTTCCACTTTTATCTGTAGCAGTAGCAATCTGACTAAGTCCTCCAGTCCAGGCTGTGTTATCATTACCTGCGGCAATAACCAATACCATATTACCTTTCATGGCATTAGCCCATTCCGTTGGGTTAAGGCCGCCTGCTAGGTTAGCGGTATTGGTAAAATTGGTGGTGTAAATTCCTGGAGCAATTAATTTGGCATTTAGTGCAGAAGCTGACAATGTGGAATTTGAGCTTAGGTTGGCTACATCTGCATTGTTAGCATTGGCCCAGGTTATTCCTTTTAGGATTGTAGTACCAAGTGACAGGCCGTTATTAGTGATTTTGCCAATTAGTAATTGTGAATCAAATGCAACACCCACGACTCCGGTTCCATTGTAGGCCGCCGCCGCAATTCCTGCAACATGGGTGCCATGACCAATATTGTCATTAATTGTTCCACTTCCAGAAAAGTCCTGGATCAGTTTAATACGATTGGCAAATTCGGTATTTTTGGTATCAATGCCAGAATCGATAATGGCAATCACACTACCTTTACCGGTGTAGCCTCGACTCCATGCAGAACTGGCTTTGACACTATCTACTGTTCGGCTTTTGTAGTATTCGCTAGTCTCCCAAACTGCGGTCTGGGCCATGGCCCCAGTTGACATTAGAAAAGCAATACCGGCGGCAAGTTTTTTAAGTTTCATTTGAGTTTCCTTACTATGTAACACTATTTAAGTGGAGTTAACCAAGTTCTATTCTAACACTAATGTGTTAGTAGGTCAAGTTAATACTTGGCTCGACGAGAGTGTTGTCTATAATCCACACTGTCTCTACGCCACTCTTCTCCATGTCCTTCTAGAATATCCACAATGCGATCAATACAGCCGTTGGTCCAATCACTGATCTTACCTAAGTTTGGATGTTCATGTTTAAGAAGATTTTCTAATTTATCAATAGCATCTTCCAAACTCCAAGGAATATAAAGGCGCTCATGATCATTGGCAAAAGTTTCTGGGAAACTGCGATATGCTGGAAACAGCACATTACACCCAAGTGAATCGGCTTCGCTAACTGTATTGCTGGTCCAGTCTTGTAGCGCACAATTAAACAGCACACGAGTGTCATTTAGAATACGATAGTATTCATCCTTTTCCAGATCCTCGTAGATTGTCAACAGTCCTCGGGATTCCAGCTCACGAGCACGTTGTACATAACGGTCACTGTTTGAACGTAATTGACTTCCGGAAAGAATACAGAATTCTACCGGTTGGCGATTTTGAACTCGAGCAATATCGTTTGGATAGCGGCGGAACCATTCCTCAATCAAATCCATGTAGAAGTCTGGTTGTTTCTCTTGATCCCAACGAGCAGAAAATGCCACACGATGAGTGCGATTCTCAAACGGTGTTACATCATCTACACGACTCATTACTTCCTGTTTCCCAAAAGCCAACCCAGAGATGTTGTAGATTGGAGCAGTCCACCCAGCAATCTTCATGTGCATGACCATTTCTTCATTACTGGCCAGTACACCATCGACAAAAGAGTCAACCATTTTCTCATATTGACCCATCCATTGACTCATCCCCCAAACATGAACAAAATCATCTGGATCGATACTTTGTGCAAGACAGCGAACAAAGATGCGGGGCCGATGAGCAGCATCAATTTGATTGAGAATATAAGGAAGACTTTCGATACCGGGAGTAAACATGTCTTCGAAATAAATCACATCCTCATTGGTTACCTGACCTTGCTTCATGAGTTTGACCAATTTGGCCAATTGAGTCATGGAGTAGTAGGTACGGCCGTGCGCATCTAACACCTGCCCGGTTACAATGGCTTGATCGGTATCTAAGGTGTCGCCTTGTACAAACTCGTAGTCAATATTACGACATTCAAATACCGACTCGTTCCAATCTTGGAGTTGTAGAGTGTACCTGGCCTTGTAGGGTTCTAGACCCATATACCATAGTTTTCTCATGCCTGATTGGCCTGATGACGATTATTGTTATTACCACCGCGACGATTGTTTTCGTAACGGCTGCGGCGTTTGAATTCCTTGTAATCGGGACTGCGATAAAGGTCCTTTTCATCGTAGTGCATGAGATTAAAGCGGCAAACGTCGAGCCATTCTTCGAGATCGTCAAAGATCTTGTTGACTTCGGGTTTCATACGAAAAGATTTAGTGATATAAGCAGGATGTGCCATGATATTAATAAAAAATAAAAAGAAAGTTTAAAAAATATTATTAAGGTTTATACTCAATAATTCCATCTGATTCTCCGTCTTCGGAGACCACAATCTCATAATACCTTTGTCCGTATTTAGGAAGTAGATGATTTACAAGAATGTCCTGTGCTATCATTTCGCAGGAGCGATGATCTTGGCTCCCAGATTTGATAAAATCATTTAGTGCCCATTTGACCAGGAAGAACTCTAATTCTCGGTCAAGATGGTCGACTGATATTTTAACCTCTACTTTGAACATATGCCTATGTTCATTTTCTAAAAATTGAATACGAGGATCAATACTTCCGGCATTGGGATAGCAATGAAATCCTTCAAATTCAGTTCGAATTCGAATATAGGACATCTGGCTAGGTCTCCAATCTTGCTTCAGCACGTTGTTCATTCCGGTGTCGCTTCTTTTTTAGTTGCGGGTTTAGGCGCCTTAGCGGTCTTGGGTTTTTCTGGAAGATTGTCTTTCATCATGTTCATGATTTCCCACAATTTCCAATCGATGCTTTCGAGTAGTTTAAATAATCTTTCCTCGGTAGTTCCGTTTGGAGTTTTGGTAATTTTACTAGTAATCATTTTAGAATCTCATCATTGTTATATTGGTTCCAGCCTGTGAATTTACTACGATCCATAAGAGTGTGCAGGCTGTGACACCACACTCCGGGATTGGTTGCGTTAAAATCTCTGTCGTCAATTTTAATCATGGTATTATAATTCCACAATTTTACATATGGAATAGCAATGCGGATTTGCGGAATAAAATTGCTGTATTCACATAATCCACCGTCATTGAATTCTTCAACTGCGCTGATTGGTATATCCAGAGTACAAAGGTAATCTCTGTTAAGGAAATCACTAATCATTTCCTCCCAGGCACGCCAATAATCTGGATCGTTTGCTGGTGGATTAAAACTGTGATTGGCACCAAAGAAAATATGTTCACACCCTAGCAAGTGTGTGTGAATATCTTGGAATCTTTGTAGTCCCACAACAAATAATGTTTTCTTACCGTAAGCAGGGGTATGTTCTACCTCTACTCCGGTAAAAAAGTTTACATCTGCTGTGGGTTCGGTTGCATATATTCTTTTCATGTATCTATTATAGCGGAGTTAATAAAATTAATCAATCAAAGATTTACTCAGATTTGAGATCATCTTCTAGTGCTCGAAGTTTTTCATCTTCGGGGTTTTCCAACCAAATATCATCTGCTCGTGTAACTTCTTCAACTGAAAAAAGACTACCAAACATGTTGTCGCTTTGACCATTTGTAGTGTTTCTTGCTCCTGCAATGCTAGTTAAAAATGCTTTAGCATTGGGTTGTTCAAGCATATCCATAGCCTCTGTGAGATTTTTAGTTGCAAAAAGTTCTTCAACGAATCGATCAAAATACAGGATGCTTCGTGGAACCCACTCACTAAATTGATTGCTATTGAGGTTTTTAGCATTGAGTTTATTCCATTCACGCCAATCTGGTTTGTATTTGGTACATTCAATATCGGCCAATTGATTGGCTCGTTGAACAGCAGCAATATGGCAGTAGACATTATGCCCCATATAAAGTGCGTAAGCAAAACTATCCCAACTGGTATTGGTTGGAATTTTGCCTAGTTTGTTAACACGGGGGGCAACATGATAGTGCTTTGGATCTAAATGATTAAATTTAACACCGTTTAATTCGGCATCAGTTTTGCGTTGACCTAGATCATAGTAGGCAATGTCTCCCATTACTAACCTGCGGCCGATCTCCGATTCAAATGGGAATGGGATTGTGGATTCTGCAAGTGCTTTGTTATCTGGTGCCTTGTCCATAACAACACTGAACTTTTTGGACGTGTGGATTGCATTGGTGTAGGTAAGTCCGTGTGCAGTTGCGACAAACGGTGAGGCGCAGTCAAAAGATATGGTAAGGTTTTCATTGATATGTTCCCTGATTCGACGTTGAATTGAAGTTAAATAGCAAGCCCAGTCTAGTTGAGCAGTTCCGAGAAAGTGTATCCAATCTTTTCCTTTGAGTAATCCTTCTTCGCGCAGGATCATTATGCGTTTCAGTGTCATGTCCATCTTGCTCATATTGACACCGCCAAACGCCCAGCCTTCAAAAGCCTGGTCGCCATAGATGTTATTGTCGCTGTATTCTTTAACACCCTCATACCATGTTTCTGCGCTAAGCCAATCGCTGCCCTGTAGAACATTTAGGTATTTTGTTTTACCCTGCCGGTTCTTTATGAAAAATTCATTATTGAATCGAGTTTTTGTTAAGCAATCATCTGGACTGGTCAATCCGGTTCTGGGTTGATTATTTTTATCACAAGCCCAAATAGGAACATCCAGTGTCATTGACCAATCTGCTGTTGCTTCTAACCAATTGACAATTTCACTTCGTGTTTTATTGGCTGACTTACCTTCAAAGTCTTTCCAGTCAAATTTAAGAATACCTTTACCAATTTGGTATCCGCCTGAGTCGCCGAGAATCATGGTATTGGCACGATCTCGTTGTTGCAGCATCGAATCGTCGGTGAGGGCTTTTTTAAGATCCAGTTGAGCATGCCCTGCAGAATAAAGAGCGTACTTATAGGTAAAATACCCCTCTTCGGCATTGAGAAAATTCATGCCTTCGATGCCGCGATCAAACCCTGCTGGCATACGTTCTTTGGGTATATACTCGCTGAGTCGTTGCTTGGCTACATAAGTGCTGTAGAACGAACTGATTGCTGGAAGAAATACAGCATAATCCTTTTGTAGCGGAGTTAGGTTAATTGGAGGTCTCATGCCTGTGCTGGAATAATGTATTTGTAGGTAGCCAGGCCGCTGTCTAGCGTAATCTGCATAGCGCCTTCATTGCTGAAACTGATCTTAGCATTGTTAGCATCGGCGATTTTAAAAATGCCCAGCACAGATGCAACAGGCCATGTCCAGGACTTGGTAATTTTACCTGTAACACCGGAGGCAAATATAAATTCTCCGCCGTGTGTGCTAACATCACCGAATGTAAATTTTAATTTATCGCCATCGACCTTGGCCAAAAAGGTAACATGTTCAGTATTGGCACCTGCTTGGAATTGAAATCTCTGAATAGCACTGACAGTGGGCTCAACTTCTACATCCCATTTAACACCACGGAATTTAACGGTTTTAAGTTTCTCGTTAATAATGTCCTGGTTCATAAAACGGTAATCGTTTTTAAAATCACCATCAGCATTTTCAAAGTGGAGGCCAACTGGAACCAATTCTCCGTTGCGAGTTTCGCGAACCACCTCAATGGTGGCATCCTGTTGATATTCTTTGCCATCTACTAGATAACGAAGTTTTTCCAGTTGGGGCATACCAAATGTGCCAATCATTTCTGGTTGCGGATCAGTAGTTTCGGCATACATGATCACAGTGCGGTCTTCTGCCATGGAATCGATAAGTGTTTGCTTGTCTGTTCCCGTAACTTTAACAATGTTTAAGAAACCAAGTTTCTGAGTATGTGCAACGATGTCTTTAAGTAGGTCTAGCATGATATATTTCCTTTGTGTTAGTTTATTTAGATTTTGCGGCAAAGTCAAGGTAAAAATCAATCAAATGAAAAAAGATTACCAAATGTATTGTTCTGTGTAGTTGAATCTAAATCCCATTCCAGAACCCCAATGAGATTGTCTAATTTATTATTGATGATAGTGGCTTCCATTTCACCGTGATCAAATGGCAATTCTTGGAACCATTTAGGCAAACGCAGTTCATCTACAGGATATGCCACACTGGTATATTTTAATGGATTGTCTTTGAGTTTGCACACGATCACTTTCATACCATCAACGATATTCATAGAATACTTGTCATTATTCATTCGTTTAAGAGTATTCCAATTAATACTGGCTCTAACATGACCTGGCATATTGGCCTTGCCTTGTTTGGCTTCTTTGGCTTGATATTCGGTGATGTTGTTAGCACGTTTAGGACTGCCTTTTTCCCAACCGGGGCGAGTTTTAAAGTCTGTTCTAAATTCGCTGATTCTCTCTAGTATTTCTTTTTCCTGGGCACCATTCAGTACCTTGGTCAAAATCTCAGTTAAGAAATCCTGCATGAATTCTGGAGTATCACTGCGTTTGAGATCCAGTCCCATGGCCTTGATCTTGCCAGGTTTTCCCTCTACGTCGAGTCGCTTGCCTTCTTTGTCGTAGTTAAGAACTGCATAGCGTTTCTTGGTAATGAATAGGCCTTTGATAGCAACAATTTCTCGACCGGCTTTGATAACTTCCCCGCGTGATTTAGGACAATGAAATGCTTCTAACATGAAATCTGCAAATGTAGAATTTACCTCATCTGCTACAGTATCATACAGTTTGACCACGGTGTCCTTGTCCCAAGCAATCTCACCTTTGGCGATTTCGTTCTTCAGTGCGATATAAGCTGTAAAGTAAGCACTGTCTGTGTCGCCATAGATAACAGCCTTGCCTACATGGTTGTAGTCGCCGGTTATAACTTCGTTGATCTTACCGGCCATGTGTCGGGCAATTGAACGCCCGGTAAGGGTGGTAGACTGACCGATGCGATTATCAAAGAACCTACAACCAGCATTAAGAATAGCACCATATAGACTGTTAAGATTAATTTTCTTAACCAATTGTCGTTTGTCCCAGTATTCTTCTTCAATTTTATTCTCCGCTTTAATAGAGTCTTTCAGTTTGGCCTGCATTTCTTTACGCTCGGCATACCAACGTTTCAGCAGGCCGGGAATAATACCTTCAAATTCGTGTGTGAAGATTGTGCCATTGGCCGAAAGCATCCATGGTTTACCGCTATTGAAAACCATTTCATAGACCTGAGCACCGCTCATGATTTCATTTCTGCCATCTTCCCAATCGACTACAATTTCATGACTGCGATCTTGTGCCATGACAAATTCGTATTCATTGGTTCCAAATTTACCCTCCCATGCTGAGGCAAAACTGGAACCTTTAGCCATTTTAATGTCAATCTCTTCTCGGGTATAATCCATGCGTAATTGACCAACAATGGTTTCTGGTCCCATATTGAGTGCGCGAATCACTGATGGATATAGACTGTTAATGTCCATACTGCCAATCCAGTCATGGAGACCTTTTTTAGGATAAGCTACATAAGCACCTGCTGCTTGTGTATCGGTGCCATCTTCGCTGCGTCTGGGTCTGCTGGGCACCATCATTCCGCGACGATGTGCTTCGTTGACAATGGCCTGTTCTGTTACAGCCACCGCCCCCATAGTGGTCTGTAGCAGTACGGTATTTTCATGTGCAATTGTATTGGCTAGATCCAGGAACTTGAGTTTTTTGTCGAGTTTGTCCAGAAGTGCGCAGTCTTGCCTGTTGTATTCGATGAATTTGCGGAAGTCGTTGTTGTATAGTTGGTCCAGAGATCCTTCGTAGACGGTTTTATTTTCTCCAATTTCCATTTCTCCAATGGCATCCAATCGGTAGGTGTGACGCTCTTCATATGTATATTTCCTATAAAGTTCCAACGAATCCAAATGTACACGACCAACTAGATCATATGTAACAGCAGTTTTTCCATACTTTTCGTATTCGCGTTTCTTGGGCATTTGATCCCACAGACAAAACCTTCGTGTATCTTCTTTGCTTAGTACCTTGGTGACTCTATTTACCGTATATGGTATATCAAATCCTTCACTGTTCCATCCACTGAGCACATCTGCGTCTTCGATAAGATTAAGAAATGTATCTAACATTTCGTATTCCGTTTCAAATAAGATAGTGTTAGGGAATTCTTTAACCTGTTCTTGTGCCTCTGACATGGTGAGTGTTTTGGGTGGAACGGCCAAGCATACCAGTGTATCCAACCATTGTAAGTGTACAGCAATGGCAGTGATAGGCATAAAAGCATCATCGGGACTTGCGTACCCTCGTTCTGGATCAAAGTCTACTTCGATATCGAAAAATGCTACATTTAGTTTTGGAGCATCTCTATCCAGGTAGTTTTCTTCAAGGCAACGGAATACAGGATTCATGTCGCTTTCATAAAGTTTATGATTGCTGTGAATCTTTTGTTCTTTGGTAAATTCTTTAAAACTTTTAGCCGTTACACGATTCAACGGTTCGTTATGAATGCTGCGATATTTTCCTCGAGCATCTGGATAATAGAAAATGTATCTGGCGGCGTATTCTTGATAGATACGACCTTTTTTTGGATCTCTTTCGACAACCTGAACAATGTCTCGGTCACGATCCCAGCGGGCATCAATATAACTCATAATTTTTCTCCTTTTGAGATTTGTGGCTCTCAAATACCTTAACGATCATTTGTGGCTGATCTAACCTTACTCAATGTATATTTAGCAATAACCTTACCAGGCCTGTGGAATCAATGGTGACAAGCAAGAGGTAGTTAGCCAGCATACCAAATGAACGGCGAGTCCAAGCAGCCCAGGCATAGATAGCACAACCAGTAATCCACAGAGGGTACATAATAATAAAGGGAGGGGACGGTACTGTGACAGCCATCGTAATAGCACACCCAATACTAATAGCCCAAGCAACCAACTCCATAATAAACCGAAAACGATTGGACTCATAATCACTCCTAATCCACTCTACGGTAGGCCCAAACAGAGTATTAATCATATTTATTCATCATCCTTGCGACGATTGGCATGCCCACTGATATCCACAATGGATTCTAGATCGTCGAACTCACGGAATACTTGATCCCAGGTATCTTTCTGTGCGATGCGAATTGCCTTTTTAATCACACTGGGTTTAACATCTAGTTCTTCAGCAACTGCTTTGATAGTGTCATTGAGACCTTCGGTAAGATCTTGGATTTCCTGCATGACTGTAACCCCTTCGGCAACGATCTGTTTGATCTTGGCCTGTTCGGGCGCACCATATGCTTTACTCATAGAATAATTCTCCTTATACACTAGTATAAGCGATTATTTGTCTGTTGTCAAGTACGTATTCTCATGTTTTCTGAATCTGTCTGTAGCGAGCCACATCGGCCATGCGATGTTTTTTCTCAACGGTCTTGTTTCTAAACTGTGGATATTTGACAGGATCCGCATGTTCAAAATCATCACGCCATACTTCGGGAGTATCATTTACGCTGAGTTTTTGTTCTAGAGCAGCAGATAATGACTCCATATAAGAGTCTTCGTTAGCAGGTGCCAGTGGTGCCCCAGGAATCCACGCATCTAATTTTTCATCATATACATGTGTCTTTGGGTGTGGTGAATTTCTTCCCGGAATAGCACCGAGTGGTAGTGCTTGTTGTGTTTGCTGTTGTTGCTGTTGTTGATACATGGCCTGTGATCGAGCCTGTTGATCTGCTGCGAATTTTTGTGCTTCTTCTGGACTCATTCCTGTAGGGGGCAATGCCATTTTAAATTCTGATACCTTCTTAGGTAGTCCAGCATGCCGAGTCTTGGCAAAATCCTTCGCATCACTCTTGCTCATATCCTTAGCAGTTTTCTTTAGTTCAGCACTGGCACCTGGAATCTTTTTGCCTTTCTGCATGGCATGAACCATACCAAAGAACTTTTGCTGTTGCTGACTAACTGCTTTTTCGCTTAGTGTATTTTCTATGGTAGTGCGATGTTTTAACTCTTTTACACGATCTTCATTGTCTAGCAGTTTAAACATTTCTTCACGACGCATGACGCTGTATGGATCTTGTCCTTTTACCTTGGCCATTCTATACTTTCTCATTAGCAATAGTAATTCGCCATCTGTGGGCTTATCGCCCATATCGCGTAGTTCATTGATATCATCTTCCTTGAACCGTTCTTGGCTGGTAAAAATATCGTCGAACTTGTTGCCCAGCTTTCTCAACAGCTCTTGTTTCTGTTTTTGATCTACGGTAATACTATCATTTTTGATATTGAATCCTAAATTCATTCCACGCAGTTGTCGAGCGAATACAGGATCTTTAAATCTGTAAGTGGTCATGCCTGGTTGTTCGACAGATTTACCACCCATTTGTGTTTGTGGTTTCACACCAACTACCTTACGTGCTGCTCCAGTTTCGGGATCAATGCGTAGCATATTACCACCAGTTGTTTCGCCGTCATCACCATCATCATCCTCTTCGGGCTTTTGATACATGGTCATACGACGATCATCGCCGGCTTCAATGTAGTCTTTTAGTTGTTTAACATCTTCACCTTGATCGCTGCGTAGTGCGGAACTGTGAATAATAAATTCTGCGGCTTCGGCTCCTACAAAATCTACGTCCCTAAATATGGTTCTCAGTTGTTGGATAGTGGATCTAAAATTGTCAAACAAGAAATCAATCTTTAGTTTGGTTTTAGCACCGGATTTATCTCTAGTGCCACGCTTGCTGATCTTGTGCATGACATCCTGTGGAAATGATCCAAAGTCGCCAAATACATGAGTAGCACCGGCGTTGTCTGCTTTGACAATAATGAACAACTTACCACTTGGGCGATCTAGTTCGGCTAGTTGAGTTTCTGCCACACCTTGCTCGTGTATGGTGTTAGGTTTGGGATTTGATAAGTTTTCAATAAATTGTAAAATTGCGTTATATTGTTGTGCGTATATTCTTGGCAGATCACTAGCCGCAGATTCTGGATCATTGTAAGCGTCACTGCCATCATAAGCAGTATCAGTGATTGCTCTGGCTTCTTGGCTGCTTATTTTTTTACCGAGATTGTGAAGCCTAATAATTGCATTATATAACCCTTCGGCCTTTGGGGCCCATTTTGCTACAACTTTTTGCCATTTAGGGCTTTGAGAAAACTCCTCATCGTAATTACTGAGACTATGCTCACCTATTAGGTCTTTGAATATGTTTAGTTCTAATAGTTCAAGAGCAGCATCTCCACTTGATATTAAGCCTTCCGCCACACCTTGTCTTAGGCTGGCTATATAACCATCGGGGCCGGTCCATTGATCTTTGTAGTCTTGCCATTCGCCCTGACTCCAGGCTATAGGGAACTGCTGCCAAGGCCACATTCCGTAGGTATTAAACTCGCTAGAAAATTCCTGTATGTCTGCCAGTGTAATGCCTGAGGTCTTGGTCTGTTTAGCAACCTCAATCAACCAGTGCGCCATGGTTTCGCCACCGTCTTCGAATTCGCTTAATTTTTCTAATTTACTAAACCTATCTACACCTTGCCTGGAAAAATTACGGCAAATATCTTCAAGCCACTTTATGAATTCCTGACCCCATTTGGCCAATGCAGTTTCAGGGTTACTGCCTGATCTTGCAGTGAGAGACTTATTTAAATTATCTACACCTTGCCTGGCACCGGTACCACCGGTGATCTGACTCATCATGGAATCAAATCGTTCATCTCCGGTGGCCTCCGCTACGTCTTTTTTGAATCCTTTGCCAGGCATCCATCCTGCGATAGGTTTACATTTGCATTTGCCTGGAGGACAACTACAATTGGTCATGCCGCATTGCATACATCTTTTTTCTGATTCTTGGATACTTTCATTTGGCACACAGTTATTGACTCTAATGCCACCTTTGATCTTGGTGCCTTCTTTATGCTTGCCTTTCCAACACTTGGCATCTAGGCGTTGTTTAACTTCCATCATATTGTCGCCATGTGTTTCGCACATACCACAATCCGGACAAGTCATTTCCATTTCTATACTTTCATTGTGCTTACGCTTGCCGGCACAGTGAGCCCGCTGACTAAATCCTTTTGGATGACTGCAGTTGATACTATTTTTGTATTTTTGACTCCACCCTTCATTATAGTGATCGTGTTTATCGCGAATAGTATCTAACTGTTTTTCGCTAGCACCATCACGACCGGCCTTGGCCAATGCTTTCATTCCATCCTTGCCGTATTTCATCATGCCCTTGGCAGCACGACTCATTGTGCGATCACCCTCGCCCATCATCTCATGTTGTAGGCTCTGTAGCACACTATTGAGATAATCTGCTGCTTTGGTAATCTTGCTTTGTTGCCAAGCGTCTAGACCTTCTTCTTCACTCTTGGTCTTGATCATGGTGTGTAATTGTTTGGCATTTTGGAAGATGCTGTGTAGTTCGCTGCCGGCCATGCTGATCTCATGATCCTGATTTTCAGCAAAGTCCTTGGTCTTGTGTTTTTCACCGCGAACCTGTTTGCTCTGTTGTTTGCGATCAGTATGCTTACCACTACCCTTAGCTACTTTCTGAGCAGCGTGAGCAACGGGGCTACGTGGAGTAAGTGATTGACTTGTGTCCTGAACCAGTAGATTACTTCTGCTTTGAACCCCACCCATTGCCTTGGATACAGATGCAACATTTCCTGCACTGGTCCCGCCACCACTGGCACTTTCTAAAACATATCTGGTTACGTCATCTTTGGAGATTTTTTTAAATTCGTTGTTCATTTTTTTGTCATCCAGTTTGAAATAGGGCTAACTGTGTTAGTGCTTGATAATTCCTCACTGTTTATATCGCCCTTATTGATATCGTTATAATCTGCGCCAACTGCTTTAGCAGCCTGTTTAAACATGTTTTGTTCTAACTCAGAATACGGTTGAACTGTTTTCCGTTTCCCATGCCAGCTTACTCCGTCCATGTCTAGCTTTTTTCCTGTACCATCGGCCATGGCCATAGCTTGGCCTAATTTAAATGATACATAATCGCCACTGATATGATCCTCGTCACCGTAGATTAATATACCTCTACTGGGCTGTTGAGCTCGTTTGGAAATTTTTCCAAGCCTTTTTTCAGTAATAAATTCCCGTGCTCTCATTATGCCCGCCTTTCTATAGTGCTTTTAACATCGCCTACAGTGAAATAACTTTTACCCTGGCTCTTACCAAATGCTGGATTTTGTTGCCAAACTTTGGCTTTGTTCAGACCAAATACATCGCCACCGTTGGCATCACCTAGCACAAAATCATCAGGCTTATTTACAGCGGCTGGCATAAAGGTCAGCATGTAGAGATCGCCTACATCCATGCCTGGTCGAACTCCATTCATTTTATAAAACCGATAAACATAATCCAATTGTTCAACAGCAGACATTTGTGCTAGGTCTTGTGTGGTAGTTCCTAGATCTCTAGCAGTTTGCGGCATAAATTGGATCAACCCAACTGCGCTGCTAGTGCCGGAACCTTGACTTGGACTCATACTGCCGCCAGTTTCGAACTTCATGATTCTCAGTAAGTCTTTGGGATCTACTCCTAGTTTCTGCCCTATTTTATTTAATTTGTCATTAAACTCGGGACTTTGTATAGCAGCAAGATCTTCGGCACTAGGGTCACCTCTTAGCGCAAATGATGCGAGATCAGCTGGTGTGGATTTAACTATGGTAATTTTACCTGCTGTTAGTGCAGAATTTAACGCGGCTATGGTAGCATCATCAGCCCGACTACTGGCCGGTAATTTGTTGGCTGCTTGGAATTTTTTCAGTGCCGCAGCAGTTAGTGGGCCTAATATCCCATCGACACCGTCCCGCTTTGGACCGAGATTTCCAAGATCCTGCGAACTGGCAGATCCTAATGCCAGCAAGGCTTTTTGAACATCGGCTACTTCTACTCCCTTATTACCTGAGGGAGCAGACAGGGGGCCTGCAGCAGTGGCTTCATCTTCAAATAATTCTATTATACGCATTATGCTCTCTTAATGCTGGAACGCAGGAACCATGCGTGTTTTTTATGAGCATCCATACGCTCGGCTAGAAAATTGCTGAGTCCATGTTCTCCTGCGGCCTCGGCAGCATCGTAGTTTTTCTTCAACACAATCTGAATTTTCTCACTGTCCAACAGCAGTTCTTGAATCATTTGTTGTAGATTGGGAACTTGATTCTCATCTTCAATGCGAGTCAGCATGTTCAATGTGTGATAACTGGTAGGCATATATCCTCCTAATTTGCGAACATTTTCGGCAAATGGATCTACGGCACCATACACTTCTGTATAAATTTCTTCAAATAGTTTATGATATTCGTAAAAGTCTGGTCCTTCTACATTCCAATGGAAACTATGAACCTTTATATAAAAACTAAAGGTTGTGCTGAATGCTATTCGTGTAAGTTGTATCAATTTATCCATTTACTTTCCTATCGGCTTCTCATTGGTGAGATACGGTCTTGAAAACCATAATCTAAACCATTCTGGTGTTCCGGGACGTATATCATGTTCTTTCATCAGTTGGACCTTTTCCATAGCCGTTACTGTGATATTACTACCTTTATTTATTTCATTTTGGTGAGCGCGATATTCTTGTAATCTGGCTTGCGATCCTAATCCG
>Ga0187843_10000354_pt1 | contig 33808 bp, 24 predicted proteins | sample SpaLakP09_SKY_43_FD_134516 | JGI IMG/M metagenome (GOLD analysis project Ga0187843, IMG submission 134516) | Oligotrophic lake water microbial communities from Sparkling Lake, Wisconsin, USA - SP09_SKY_43 | ecosystem: Environmental > Aquatic > Freshwater > Lake | place: USA: Sparkling Lake... | reverse complement strand
TCCTCCCAGACAATCACGGGATTCTTCGGCGTCACCTCCACAATCTCAAAGACGTTCTCGCCCTGCTTCGACTTCTGCACATCGGCGACCAGGCCCCGTTTCTCATACATCTTCTTCACAAGGTGTTTGGCGTCTTTTAGTGAATAGTGAATGAGATCCTTCGTGTCCTCGGGCTTGTACATGGCCAGCAGTTTCTTCTCTTCCTCCTCGATGGCGTCCATATCGGGCGGCTGCTCCGCTGTTCCCGAGATCGAATCGAATTCCGAGACATCCGCCGGTGCCGCCGCCTGGTCTCGGGCGACTGCATTCGTAAATCCCTCCTGGCTCGTCTGAAACAGGGCGGCCGACGGCGGCAATGCACACCAGTCCGAAGGATACCGGGACATGGCGTCACTGATCGACCTCCTCTGGGCGTCGCGGTTCCCTTCCGACTGAAAGATCATCGAGTATTCGTAGTCGTCGAGGCGCATAATAGGATTTGTAGCATACGGAAGATCACCGACCAAGTCTTCCCGGATCCCCGTGGTATTATAGATGCTCGGGGCTGCGTGCAGGGCCGCCATCTTTCGGGCCCTCTCCGTTTCCCCTGACTCAAAGGGCTCCAATAGATAGTAGCGCCCAAGAACATAGAGCACAACATAGGCTCCTAGACAAATGAAAAACATAAATAGGATATAGTCCATGTCCCCCTACCGTTAAGAATAGAAATTTAAGCTATCGTCAATGGCTTAATTTTATACCCTATCAGTAGAGGATGTATAGTAAGAGGAAGGGCTCGCGTTCTAGATCCAAATCCAGATCCAAGTCTCAATCGATGAAGGAAGAGGAGATTCACGGATATAGCACCGTGGTCGGCCGTATCCCTTCCATCGTGAACAACAGCAGCGATATGACAAAGGTCATGAACGGGATGAAGCGGATCGAGAGTATGATCATCGCCATTACGGCAGAGTGGTGCGGCGCCTGTTAGCGGATCAAGAAGCAGTTGCACACTGCACTGAATACGAATAGGTCCGGCATTGTCGCCACCAACATTGATCTAGATGTGTTAAATAAGAACCCGATTGTCACCCCGCCCTCGGCCGTCCCATCGATCGGTCTCTATGTAAACGGGAAGATGGTGAAGGAAATGAGTGTCGATCAGCTTGCAGAGGTATTAAAGACGCCGAAGAAGAACGTGAAGAACAACAACAGCAACAGTACAAAGTCCGTAAGACAGACACTGGTGTCGGCAAATGATGAGGAAAACGCACCTGTATCCGTGCCTGGGAATTCTGCCTCTACAATGAATTCTGCCTCTCCGTTTGCATCTGCCTCTGCCTCCATAATGAATCCCGTGTCTCCGTCTGCCGCTGCTTCTATGAATCAGGCCACCATGTCTGCAAACGCTATGTCCGCAAACGCAGAGCCTTCAGGAAGCCCTATTCTTCCCCCCTCTGCTGCAAGTGACCAGAGTCCCCTCAATACATCCACAAATACGTCTCCGAAGAACAGTCAGGCCGGTGGCGACTTATACAGTGCACTCGCCTCGACAAGCTATCAGTTGGCGGCGCCGGCCATTCTTCTCGGCATCGCCAATGCAACGCTCGGAAGTCGGAAACGCCGGTCCAAGAAGACAAAGAGGACACGGAAGCGTGCATTTTAAAATTTGACTCCTAAAGATCTGTCCCCAAAGAGTAACCATGAGCACATCCACAATGAAGTTTCACCTACTCGACACGGTATCGCGAGATATTCGTGTTGAGGAGGATATGCACGGCATATCCTCCAGCCTTGCGTCGGGCACGCGTGCCCGACGCAACGAGGAGGAAGGTAAAGAGAAAGAATACGAGTCTTTAGACGAAGAGGAGTCCAGGCCCAAGCGGTACAACGCCGCCGAAAAACGTGAAATGATCATTCATCTCTACGGCTCCACGGACACCGGTCGGCCTGTTCAGGTGGATGTCGTGGGCTTTCGCCCCACGCTCTACCTGGCGCTCCCTGAAACCAAGACGCTCCAGGCTATCGACGCCATCCGCACCTATCTGACCGTGCAAAGTGTGCCCCTGTCCCAGTTGACCCTGAAGCGTGTAGAACGGAAGAAGTTCTACGGCTTCACGGCCAACCGACTCTTCCCGTTCCTCGAACTCACCGTGCCGAGCCTCGCGCTCTTTCGCCTCCTCAAGAATCTCTTTCTGAACGACAAATCCGAGCCGTCCACGCGAAAGCCCCTCGGACCCCCCTTTCGCCGCGGCGACACCGTGGAGGTCTACGAGGCCAACCTCGACCCCATGCTCCGCTTCTTCCACGTCCAGGGCCTGAATCCCTGCGGCTGGATCGAAATCGACACCGATTCCGTGGAGGATCTGGACGCCGAGACGCTGCATGCGACGGTCCATTCCACGGATGTGCATCCAGTTGCGGTAGCTGCCGTGGCCCCGTTCACGCTTGTGTCCTGGGATATAGAGTGCTATTCGCAGACAGGGGCCTTCCCTGTGGCCAAGAAGGGCTGGGATACGGTAGCCGCCACCCTGATGGAACGAAAAGGGGTGGACGAGACTTTCGCGACTGCCGTGGAACGCCTCTTCGAGACAGGAATTATGGGGCAGCTTCGAACAAAGAAGACCGTGGCGGATCTGGTGGCCAAGCTGAAGGGACCCAGTTTCCAACGCAAGGACGCCGAGGATGTCGGCCAGCTGTTGAGCTCCTTGAAGGAGATCCTGAGCATCGGGGATCCCGCGATCCAGATCGGGGCCACGTTAACAAACAACCTGTCCGATGCCGGTCTCCAACGGCACCTCTTTGTCTGGCCGTCCTGTGATCCAGTGGAAGGGATTGTCGTGCACGAATACGAGGACGAACAGGGAATGATTCGGGGCTTCTTTGAGTGGCTCGCCGTCCTAAATCCCGATATTCTAATCGGCTACAACGTCTTCGGTTTCGATGAGCGGTATGTGTGGGACAGGGCGGAGGATCTCGGCTGCACCGGCGCCCTCCAGATGCTCAGTCGCGTCGAGGATCAGGAGGTGAAGTGCGACGAGAAACGGTTGTCGTCGTCGGCCATGGGCGACAACTTCATGCATATCTGGACAGCCTCGGGGCGTCTCCAGATCGACCTGTTCCATTACATCAAGCGCAACGAGTCCCTGCCCTCCTATAAGTTGGATGAGGTGACCAAGCACTATCTCTCGGGCAAGCTCAAAAAGACGGAAAGGAGTGCCGAGGGGCGATTGGTGCTGACTCTGTCGGGCGCTGTCAAGGATCTGCGCCCTGGAAGAGCCCTGTGTCTGTTGGAGGCCACGGGCGAGAGCCTCACGGATAAAATGCCGATCCTCGAGGTCACGGGGTCTGTCGTGACGGTGGCCTGGCCTTTGACGGAGACGGGTGAACTGTTGGAGGAGGAGCAGCTGGCCGATGCTGTGAAGTGGGTCGTCGTCAAGGACGATGTGAGCCCCGCGGACATCTTCCGCCTCCATCGGGGCACGGCGGCCGATCGCGCCATTGTCGGCAAGTACTGCTTGCAGGACTGCGATCTGGTCCTGGAGCTGTACAGGAATCGCGAGGTCTTCAACAACAGCATGTCCATGGCGAATGTCTGCTGTGTCCCCGTTGGCTACATCTTCACGCGCGGCCAGGGCATTAAGGCCGAATCGCTCGTATTCAAGGCCTGTCGCCAACGAGAAACGTTGATCCCCGTGCTGCCGGCGCCGAATCGCGAGGGGGTCGAGGACTCCTACGAGGGTGCGATTGTCCTGGATCCCATTCCAGGGTTCTACAACAAGAATCCCATCGGCGTTGCAGACTTCGCCTCTCTCTATCCGTCCTCCATGGAGAGCGAGAACATTAGCCATGACTCCCTGGTCTGGGTCAAAGACTACGATGCCTCGGGCAACTTGATGGAAGTCGTGTTCGGGTCGGACGAGTACGATGAGTTGTTTGAACGCAGTTCAAACAACCACCTTGCTTCGGGTGCCGGCACCCGAAGCAACGCGGACCAAAAGGGATATGGCTACACGGACATCGAGTTCGACCTTCTTCGCGTAGACCCTGCCGATAAGCGCAAGCACCCCGACAAGATCAAGGCCGGTCTCCGTATCTGCCGCTATGCACAGCCCCTGGACGGCTCCAAAGCGACGGTGCCCGAGATCATCAAAGGACTGCTGGCCAAGCGAAAGGCCAAGCGCAAGGAGAAGGCCAAGGAGACCGATCCGGCCAAGCAGGCGTTGCTGGAAGCCGAGCAGCTGGCCTACAAGCTGACGGCGAACTCGTTGTACGGCCAGCTGGGCTCCTCGACCTTCAAAGTCCGGCTGCAACACCTGGCGGCGTCCATTACGGCCTATGGTCGCAAGCAGATCCTCTTCGCCAAGGAGGTCATCGAGCAGTTCTACGGACTCGACGCCTTCCATCCGAAGTGCATTGCCTCCGTGATGTACGGCGACACCGATTCCCTGTTCGTAGAATTTGCGCTGAAGGACACTTCTTTAAGTCCTCGAGACAAAAGGCAAGCCGTCATCGATCTGACGACGGAGGCGGGGCACCTGGTGACCAAGGCGTTGGCGCCGCCCCACGACTTCGAGTTTGATAAGATCTTCGATCCGATGCTCATGTTCTCGAAAAAGCGCTATGCGGGACTCATGTTTGAGGAGAATGCCGACGACTTCGTGGTGAAGTACATGGGGATTGCACTCAAAAGGCGGGACAATGCGCCCATTGTGAAGACGATCTATGGCTCCGCCATGAAGAAGCTGCTGTTTGAGCGGGACGTTGTGGGGGCCACGAAACTGGTCCAAGACTCCTGCATGGATCTGGTGAACGGAAAGGTGAAGTTGGGGCAGCTGACGATCACGAAGTCGTTGAGGGCGGAGTACGCCAATCCGCTGCAGATCGCCCACAAGGCCTTGGCGGATCGCATGGCTCTCCGCGATCCGGGCAATGCACCGGCCTCGGGGGACCGGATCCCGTTTGTCTATGTGCGGCCGGCGATCGGATCGCAGGCCGCCAAACTCCAGGGCGATCGGATTGAAGCGCCGAGTTGGATTCGGGAGAAGGGGCTGGTGCCCGACTATGAGTTCTATCTGGGACACCAGTTGCAGAATCCGATCAGCCAGATGTTCGGGTTGCTGCTCGAAGAGATGCCGGGCTCGGACTCGGTGCCGTGGTCAAAAATGCCGACCGACAACGAAGAGAAGCGATTGGTGTGGCGCGAATCGGCGGCAGGCGATCTGCTGTTCGGCAAGGCCTTTCAGGCCTGTGGGAAGCAACATACGAGTGCCTTTGTCGAGAAGTTCTTTGGATCAAATGGATCTAGCCACCATTCAACATCGGAGGGCTTAAAGCTAAGTCCCATATCTACAGGGAAGGAGATGCAAAAAACACAACCGGTGAAGAAAACCGTCCAGGCGACCCTGAGCAATTTCATGATGGACCAGTTCCTTGTGAAAACGATTGAGAAGAAGCAGGCTAAGAAACGGACTGCTGCAAAAGCAGCAGCAATAGCAACTGCAACAACAACTGCAACAACAGTTGCAAGCCTAAAAAATGAAATCATTGTAGACGAATAGGGATGGGATTGAGTCTATCAACATTGAATGGATCCACGGTGAAAACTCCTTTTTTATTTCATGTGGCCGTTGGAGCCGAAGGACCCGATGCCCTTGCATCTGCAGAACAACAGGACGGGTATCAGAGGGCCTGTCAGCAGGATCGCGCGAACAGTCGGAGCCGTGACACCATGAACTATTCAGCCAATCGCCTATCCCTGGCGGACGCGGATGTTCTGACCGAACGCATCCAGACCTTCACGATCCCTGAGCCTCTTCTGAAGTTGGAGCCCACCGTGGTCGCTCTGATGCCCTCGGCGGACGGCGGAATGCCCCATACGCGCCCGCCGAATCTCATCTGTCTGCCCCAGTCGGCCGCAGCCCTAACGAATGCAACCTTTGTGCACGAACTGTGGCACCTCCATCAGCGCGCCCACTACCGAAAATGGACCCAGTTCTTCCAAGAGAGGTGGAACTGGCGGCCCTTTGACGGCGAACTGCCGCCCCATCTGAAGGAGGTCCGCCGCTTCAATCCCGATACGCAGCAGGATCCTCTCTGGATCTGGAACCAGGAATGGGTGCCCGTCTGTGTCTTCCTGAATCCCGTGACCCCCTCGCTCAAGTACACGGGCGTCTGGTTCTACAATGTGCGGAGCCGCATTCATTGGCGCCAGCCGCCACGGGACATGGCGACCTTCTTTTCGTCCACCCTGACGCCGAGCGCCTATGAGCACCCATGTGAAATGGCCGCGTATATGCTGGCGGATGGCTGCGATCCCTGTCCCGCCTACAAAGTGTTGAAAGAGGTTTGGTCGGATGCTATCGTATATTCCAAGTAATATTCTTCTTATTGCGTGCATTATAGAGGCGTATTGTCTTTCTGCACTGTGCCCGAGTTTTATATTGTATATTATAGTGCTTCATCCATCCTTCAATATCCTGAAACTCTGTAGGGCATGGGACCGGATACACTTTATGCATATACTGTTTCCATTTCGTTTTTACAAGATCACAGTGAGACTTTAGATTTTTCTTATTCGAAGATACCCATTGTAAAAATTGTGCAGGAGTATATGCACCCCGTTTAGGAACTTCAAGTGAACATATAATTTTGTTCTTCCGTGTTTTCATTCTACTATAATCTAAATAAATAGAAGGATGCACTGCGATTGCAGTTGCAACACAGTCTTTGATTTAGCACGGATAGGGTTGAAGGGAACGGGCTGTATCCGTGATCCCCGCTTCATGGCCTCCATTGAAGTCCCCTGTTCTCAGAGCATCCTGGACGAGCATCTCTACATCCAGGAACCCTATACATCATTAGTCTGGATCCAGAATCTTCCAGGCGCCACCTTTAGTCGTATTGAACTGGGACTGCGTACTACGCGAACCAGTAAAACCATGGTCTTTGTGAAGCGGCCGCTCATTCCCTCCAAGAGTCTGCTCTTTGAGGCCTGCATCCAGCAACAGGTGCATCTGTCCCTCGAAAGAGCGGGGTTTCATCGAGGGGCGGCGCAGGTCTATGATGTGTTTCAATTGAAAGACCGAAGCATCTGTTTTTCAATGGAAGTGTTTGCTAGCGCCGTGCCGTTGACCGTTCTATTGCAAAAAGGAGGGGATATTACGGGGCTTTTACTGGAGGTTCTGTTACAATTGAGCGCAATGCTGTGGCATTTAGCCCAAGATCTGGGCATGAATCATCGGGATCTGAAGCCGAGCAATCTGATGATTGAAACACATGCGGCCAAGCCGCTGACACTGAAAGTGCGCGACAGAACACTGGTCCTCCAATCAAAGTATACGGTGTCCCTCGTTGACTTCGGCTTCAGCTGCATCGGGAACAAGGAGACCCAGAGGAGTGACATTGCAATTGGAGATGTCTATTCGTCGAGCGATCCGTGCCCCAAGGAGGGGCGGGACTTGTACATGTTCTTAGCGTTCTTATATGCGGACTGTGGGTCGAGACTCGTTCCAGAACTGAGGCGCTGTTTTGTGAAGTGGCTCCAGAACAGTTCGACGCATATTCTTGAAAAAATAGACACGTTGGGTCATGAGTTCGATCCGTGGATCTATTTCATCACGGGCTCCGAACGGATTCGGAAGTTTGACTGCTGCCCTGCCGACGTGTTTGAGGATGTAAGGGGGTTGGCGTAGAAGCCTTTAAGCCCCCCCAATTGGATTCCTTTAAGCCCCTTTAGAACGCCATCTGGCCCCACACCCCTCAATGTTGCACAGATAGATGTACTTCAGATTCTGTGCATCATACTTCATGTAGATCACGTCAGGCTCCTTGCCGGCCACATTCGATCCACAGGCGGCATTCGGGCACTTGATCGTATGCAGATGCGGGAGGGTGGGATCGAGTTTCGTAAATTCGTTCATGAGAACCTTGTAGCCCTCACTCGTCTTCTCCTGCAGATCGGTCTCCGTGATCAAGCCCCCCGCCGTATCTTCCTCCTGATAGCCACAGTTGTGACAGATGCGCACAATCAGGCGCTGGCTCGTTGCCGAGTCCTCCATGACCTTCATGTAGAGATAATAGTGACAGGTGGGGCAGAACTTCATACTAGTAATCACTGGGAATCCTTTCTCATCAAATTTTTGTCTAAAATTTGATGAGTTTCTTTGCCGATTCAAAAGCATACAAGCAAGTAGAATGCCCCTCTCAGAGTCAATGTTAGCCGATGGGCCCCTGGCGTCGTTCCTGCGTTCCCATCGGATTGAACGGGGGTCCACCTGTTCGGTCACGGGCATGGGCGATCACAAGGGGCGCTGGAACATCAAGGACGAGGACTATTCCTCCTACCTGGACATGTTGCACGAGCACCTCTTCGTCAAGAATCTGAGGCCCCTGAACCTCGTGGAGCAGCGCCGGCCCGACGGGATCCAGCCAGGCCTCATCGACCTCGACTTCAAATACGCTCCTGAGGGATCGATTAAGCGCCGATTCAACATGACCCATATTCGCGCATTCCTGCGCTCCTACCTTGAACAACTGAACACATTCTTCGATCTAACGGGCCAATCTGTACAGTTCTTTGTCTCTCTGAGACCCACCCCCTACGAGTCCAAAAAGGACAAGGCCATTAAGGACGGCATCCATATTCAATACGACCTCAACATTCCCTATGAGTACCAACTGGCTATTCGGCAGAAGCTCATGGAGCTGGAGGCCATCAAAACGGCCTTTGCAGGAACGGGCTATATGAATGCGGAAAAAGATATCTATGACGAAGTCTCTATTCGCAACGGCGCCTGGTTCTTCTACGGCGAATCGAAGCCCGACATCCCTGCGTATTCGTTGAGCCACGCGTTCACCTTTCAGGACGGGGAACTGAAAGAGGTCGGGACCGATCTCTACACACCACGGGACTTGATGGACAAACTCTCAGTCCGCCATAAGATTGTGCCGTCTGTCATCAGTGTCCAGAAGGACGCTGCCGACGAATGGACCCGCTGCCTCGAATTGGTGCAGAAGAAGCACGTGAACACCGTGGAACCGAGTGCCGAAAAGGGGGCCGAGATGTTCCCCACCTGGCTGTCGACCGGCTATACCGACGATGAGGTCACTCTGGCCAAGCGCTTGGCCGAGGTCTGCTTGTCCGTGGAACGCGCCGATCAGTACCAGACCTGGATGGAGGTCGGCTGGTGCCTGTATGCGATCTCCAATTCCGAGGAGATGTTCGATGCCTGGATGGCCTTCAGCAAGAAGAGCGCCAAGTTTCGGCACAATGACGTGAGTCGTCTCCAAAGGGACTGGGCCATGGGCTGGAGGAGCCACGGCAACTGCTTCACCATTCGCTCCCTGCATCTGTGGGCCCGCAACGACAACCTCATGGAGTACAAAAAGATCATGGACGACAGCCACGTAGAGTTCGTTCTGCGCCATGTGAACGACACGAACAACCATGTGGCCCGGCTCATGCAGCGGATGTACTGGAGTGAGTTCCGGGCCGCCGTCGACACCAAGAAGACGGAGTGGTTCGAGTACCGACAGAACTGCTGGGAAAAGTCTCCCCAGGGCCTGGAGTTCCGCAACAAGATGAGCACGGAGGTGGCCGACCTAGTGAACCGTGCAAAGAACATCACAAAACGGAAAGGGAATGAGGCGGGCACCGAGATCGAGCAGGAGTACGAGGTCATGAAGCTCAAGGAACTGCACAAGCTCGAGGGGAACCTGTACTCGGCGGCCTTCAAGGACGCCACCGTGCGCGATTCGATCGGCCTGTTCTATGAGAAGGACTTCACCAAGAAACTCGACGCCCAGCCCTACCTCATCGGGTTCGCGAACGGTGTTCTGGATCTGAGGGCCGTACGAACAAATGCAGCGGGGGTCACGGAAGAGTACTGCGAGTTCCGCGAAGGGAAGCCCGAGGACTTTGTCAGTTATCAGGCGGGGCGCTGGGATCCGAAGCAGTGCCGCCCGATCAATTACGAGCCGTTTAGGGCCGACGATCCCGAACAGGCCGAGATCGACGACTTCATGACGAAGGTGTTTCCGAGAGCCGATCTGCGGGCCTATATGTGGCGCAAGCTCGCTTCGTGCCTGGAGGGCACCAACCGAGAACAGAAGTACGACACCTGGATCGGCATTGGCGGCAACGGCAAGTCCAAGCTCGTCGACCTCATGTCCATGGCCCTCGGGGACTATGCAGTGTCCCTGCAGTCGACGGTGTTGACGCGCAAACGTCCCGAGTCGGGCGCCGCCAATCCCGATATCATGGCCGTTCGCAACCGGCGCTTCATCTACATGGCGGAGCCGGATGACGGAGAGGCGCTCAATACCAGCCGCATGAAGCAGTTCACGGGCGAGGATGTCGTGGAGGCGCGCGGCCTGTTCGAGGATCAGTCCAAGTTCCAGATCACGGGCAAGATGTTCATGTTGTGTAACAAGTTCCCGCCGATCAATGCGATGGACAGGGGCACGTGGCGCCGTGTGATGGCCGTGCCGTTCGAGTCGAAGTTCGTGGATCCGGATTCGGAAGAGGGCAAGGACATCAATCCGGCTGCAAACATCTGGCCACGGGACAACTTCCTGGATGCGAAGCTAAAGCGCTGGCGATCTCCGTTCATGGCCCGCTTGGTCCACATCTACGAGACCCAGTATCTCAAGCAGGGGATTGAGCCGATTCCAGCCATTGTCAGGCAGGAGTCGGATAATTATCGGTCGATGTTCGATTCCTTTGGAAAGTTCAAGCAGGCGCGACTCCGACCGGTTGCGGGCGAGGAGGCGGCCATCAAGGAGATCTGGCGCATCTACAAGCAGTGGTCGGAGATGGTGGGGTCAGCGGGCGGTAAGAGGCTGAGCATGATGGAGCTGCAAAAGCGCATGGATGACGAGTTCGGGGCGCCGCCGGATAAGAAGACCTATAAGAGGCTGCGGCTCTTCGAGTCGGATGAGGATATTGAGGAGTACGATAAAGAAAGCGCGTAAGCGCTTTCCTTAATCCTAGGCCTCCCAGATGCTACGCATCTGGGAGGTGTACGATAAGGAGGGGACATCACCCTAATGCGCCTTCGGCGCATTAGGGTGCCTCCCCTTCGAACCCCTGTTTCTTAAATTTCATAGATATTTAATAAGTTTTAAACCACTGTTTTCTTAAATTCCATAGATATTTAATGAGTTCACAAAGAACTCTTTATTTTGAACTGTTCCACAATCCCCTTTTTCTTCAGATCGGCAAAGAACTTGGTTAAATAGGCCTTCACTGTCGCAGTTGTTGCAGGAGGCCCCTGGAACTGTTCTTCGCTCGGATAGGCCGCCGACGTCGTACTACCCGATCCAATCCACTCCCATCCCTTCGGCAACTTGTAGTTCCAAGAACCCCCCGTACCCATCTTATACGTTGCAAAGAGTACTGCCTCCTTCTTATGAGGAACCCATCGCTGCGACCGACCCTTCAACAACACAATCCACTCCTGTCCGTCCAATCCAGTTTTCACGGTTTCAAGTGGAAACAGGGTCGCTGATTCGGCAGGGGCTTTCCTAGAGGCCTTTCGTGTTTTCGACATTTCCTACTAGAGCAACAGAATCGTTAAAATAAAGAGAAAAATTGTGATAATCGCTGCGCCCACGGTGGACGTCAGAATGGAGCCCATTGTATACGAGTTGATGTAGCAGTAATAGAAAATCACGGAGACTATAAAGAGACTGTAGCTCAGAACAAGCATCCACATCGTATAGTCGTCCAACACGTGCACACTCGTGCTCGGAAGCACCTCGGGCAAGGCATCCCGCAAATCAATGAAGTCCCGCTCATGCTGTTCAATACTGGCGATCAGTTCGGCCTTCTGTTGCGTTAATAGGCCGAATTTGTCCGTCGCGGCATCCATGCGTTTTGCGTTATTCTGCACCTGAAGGGACTTTACTAGAGACTGATTCCGTTGAACAGCAGTATCATATGAATTTATTAATGTCTGCATATTCGTATTATCGCGTGCACTGCAGACAGGCATTCTACCCTAGCTGTAGTCTATATAAAAACATTTAAGGACAAATCGTAGGAATGGGCGACATATTCACAGGGAACTGCCGCTTGTTCCAATAGCGGGTGTCGCGAATCTTATCGGTGTACTGGGCCCGATTGGCCACCGTAAATGCGAAAATAGCCGCCAGGATCCCCGTCAGGGACCAGAATACCGTAGTGGACAATATGCCTTTTTTCAAGAGATACGTCATAATAATAACAGCCGACAGGATAATGAGCATCTGCTGATAGATGAAAAGGGTGTCCATCTTGTTGCCGGCCTCCCACTGGTTAATCTCGTTCTGGCGTCGCGCCAATCCCGCGTCAAAGACGCGTAGTTCCTGGTCCCGCTCAATATAATACGATGGATCTTGTGATACACCGGAATTCATCGCACTCTATTAGTCTTGTATAAATTCTACATAGAACGGTAGATATAGAACAGGAGTCCGAGAGATGTGATATTCAGAAAGCTGTAGAAGGCGAGGAGATTGTTCGTGTAGGACGCCTTTTGCCGCGAGTATTTTTCCATTTCCTTATAGAGTTGCATATTGGTAGTGAGACCTGCACTTGTTGTAGCACTCGTGATCATTCCTAGCTGATTCTGGAGTGTCTCAAGAGACGTGCGCATCTGATTCGCCAAGGCCTGAATGGCGCCGTCATTGGACTTCTGTGTTCCAATATAGGCGACGAGTGTGCTCAGATCGATGAGATTGCCGGTCAAGCTGATCGTGGCTTTGCTATAGGCATCGATCGGCCCCGACGTTGCACTCTTATTTGCGGTCATGGATAGGAAATGTTCTGCGGCAGATGCGTAGAGGCCATTAAAATAGCAGTACTCATTTATGACATTGGCCGTAAACACGCGCGTATCGCTGATCACCAGTGTCTTGTAGACGACGGCACAGGCCTCGGGTGTTAAGAGATTTGTAGTCGGATCCCGTTCTGCAGAAGGAGACAGCAGTTCGAGAAGCCCGTCTGGATAGGATGCATTGTTGTAATCTGTTAAACTATAGGTCCGTTTATTCGGTGGGCAAAAGGTCGCCATGACTCTAAGGAATCTCTACATAATTTACAAGACCCCTGCCTTATACAAGATTCCCATGACGATAGAGATCGTGACAATCGTAATAGAGACGCCTATAAAGATTGGGGTTCTGATAAAGAGATAGGCCTGGAAGAGAAGGGCGTTCGAAGGGCTGAGGTCGAACGGATTGAACATATAGAAAATGAGAAGGGCGATGCCGATAAAGAGGACGGAAAGGGCCCAGAGGAGCGGGATGGACGCCGGGCGCAGAGGGCGGCCCAATAAAAAGACTTGATGATTTGTGACATCTACGTCCCGTGTCCGGAGAAGTTCAACACGGAGCTTAGCCGTCTGCTCGTCGGCCGACAGCTCGTTGATCTCCCCTTCCAGCTCCTGCTGTTTGTCCATAACCTGCTTGAACTGCGTGTCAACATTTACACAGCTGTCAATGAGATTCTGTGTTTTGGTATTGAGACCGTCTATGAATCCTGCAAATGTATCGTAGGTGCCCCCTGTATTCATAATCGTATCACAGTCCGTTGCGGGGGCACCTATTGCACCATTTAAGACCGTTACATATGTAGTTGCATTTGTATAGTCTTGTGACGGATTGGTTGAATCCATCGCATAGTGATTTTGACGTATAAAGTCTGGTGTACAGCTCATCCCTAACGATTAGGGAGAAACAACACGATAGAACTCATAGACGCCGGCTGACAAACTCGGCCGCGTGATCTTAATCAGATTGCCTGGGACTCCGCCCAGAAGCCGAACAATAGGGTCCACATGAAATCGAATCATGGGGAACTTGGACTTGGAGATCATATGGTGCTTCTCCATGATCCCCTTTTCGTCTTCCGCCGGCACAATCTCGTGTTTCGGCACGAGAAAGTGCTTCGTAGGATTGTTTACGAGCTGATAGATGCTGAAGAAGCTGACCCGAATGCGCCGTTCTCCGAGCCAGAGCTTGAGCGCCAACTGATGATGCAGATCGGCCACGGGCTCCATGATCATGACGATCGTCTCGGCCACGGATTCGTCGGGATAGTCATCGAACATGTTACTGAGTTTCTGCCTGGAGAACTTTCCGTAACGGACGAGGCAGAGTTTAGGATCGGACGCCTCCTTTTTCTTTGCCGTAAAACTCAGAGAGAAGAGACCGTCGGCGTTGGGCACCGCCGCCGCAATCTCATCGGGACTCAGTTTGCGAAAGGCCTCCGTAGCATAGCCACGCTCCTCGAGAATATCGAGAAGCGTCAGCCGGCTGCGATAGATATCTTCAATGTCACCGAAGTTCATTCCTACTAAAAGGTATCTTGTCTTCCGAATCGATCAAATTTACTCTAATTTGCGGACGATGATCGGCGCACTAAATTGACTGGTTGCTGTTGCCGCGGCCGGTTCTGAACGCTGGACCGTAAAGTTGCCGACAGTCGCCCGCCGAACGTTCTGCGGTTGTGCTAATAAGCCCTCTGCCGCCATGGCCGTGGGACTCGTATCGACATTGATGATGGAGGGGGCTGGGGCCGCCACCGCGATGGTCGGCGGGGCCCCAGGAATGGGACTCGGAAAGAGACGGGCGGGAGCGCCTGACGGAACTTCCTCAATCACCGGCGGCTGAATAACAATATTCCTTGCATTTGCAGAACGACGGAGAAGGGATGGTTGCGCTGCAGCTGCTGTCGGTTGCTGCAACACTTCGACAGGCGGCTCCAACAGAACCACCGGTTCTGCGCCTTGATTTACAAGAATGACCTGCTGATCTCCCGTCACCTCGACAGCAGCGTCTTCATCTGGAATCGGCTGATCTTCGGCAGCGGCTGCGGCCGCTGCCGACGCCACCCTGGCCGATTCCACGCCCATCGCCTGAAGCGCATCCAGCGGAATCTGCTGCGTCACATCCGCCTTTTCCTCAATCTGTTCTTGGACAATGGCCTCGGGCAGTTTCCGCCCTTCCAGTACACGACGAATCGGAACACCGGGATCCAGGGGCTTGAACGGGCGCAGCATCTGTGTATCCGCCGTTGTAATGAGCCGCAGACCAATGTTCATAATCGACGCCATCTCCTGCATTAAAACCTTCGTCGCATAGGGGAGTTCGACGTCTACGATGCGCCCTTTTTGCCGATGAAGCGGCGGCAGCAGCTCCAAGTTGCTCGCCGAATCGCCGATGAAGACCGAGGGGCCGTCGCACAACGGGCACTGCGAAATATGGAGCTTCTTGTTCTGAATCGGCATGGTGCCGCAGCTTGTGCAGATCGGCATGACCGTGCCGTCCGACCGCTTCATATAGGACTCCTGCACGAACTCCGTCATACTGTGGACGATAATGGAGTCGCGGTCCATCTCGCCGATTTTGAGGCCGCCCTGATTGCCGCGCCCGCCCGTCGGCTGGTGCGTCATCTGTTCTTTGCGCCCCTGGCCGCGCGCCTGCCACTTGTCCTCCACCATATGCTTCAGTCGCATTCCATAGACGGGGCCCATGAAGATGGCCGCCTTCGTCTGCTCGCCCGTCATGCCGTTGTACAGCAGCTCATTTCCGTATTTCTCGAAGCCCAGGCCTTCCAACACCTTTCCAATGGCCTCCTCGGGACTTCCGTCGTTCATGAAGACCGTGCCGTCGCCCCGAGATCCTGTTGCGGCCATGGCCTTCCCGAACAGCTGCTCGATATTCTGGGCGATCGTCATGCGGCTCGGAATGGCGTGGGGGTTCATGAGCATATCGGGCACGATGCCGTCCTTCGTTCTCGGCATATCGTGGCCTCGAAGAGTCGCTCCCACCGTGCCCTTTTGACCATGGCGATTGGAAAATTTATCGCCCAGTTCCGGGATTCGGTCCTGCACTAACCGCACCTTGATCGTCATGAGCCCCGCATTGTTTATCAGAACCACGACCTTTTCGACGCGCCCTTTCGTCCAGACCTGGGGCCGCAGCGACTTGTCCGTCTTTATGCCCACCTCATTTACAATATAGGCCCCCACGAGAACGGTGTTCTCATCGCAGAACGTCCCCTCCTTGATAATGCCCCGCTCGTCGAGTTTCGAATAGTCAATGCCGGGCTTTAAGTCCTTCCATGAGCTGATATTGGCGGGATTGCCGATCCGCACCTTTGTCTTGGCCATCACATCGTCCTCTTCGCGCAGCGTGTACGACCGATAGGCGATGGTGCGAAAGAGGCCGCGCTCAAAGGCGTCGGCGTTGAAGACGATGCCGTCGTCCTGGTTGTAGCCGCTCGGGGCAATCGCCAGAATGATGTTCTGCCCGTAGGGCATTCGGCCCTCGCCCAGATAATTCGAGTACAGGGTGCCCGTTAGCTGGGACTCGCCATAGCACAGCACATGGGCATTGTTGTCGAAGCGATTCTTCCAGTTCGTCGCGTAGAGACTGATGGCCTGCTTGGATTGACTGTCGCCCAGCTGATTGCGCAGAGACTGATTGTGGTTGCAGAAGGGGATCATGGCCGTCATGAAACTCAGAATAGTGGACGGATGAATCTCCAGATGCGTGGTCTCGGGTTTTATGTCTGGCTGAAAATTGGCGATAAAGGACTCGTTCTGCTCATAGGGATCGATGTACTCGAGGGTCGACGTATGGTCATTCAAATGGGCGATGTAGTTCTCATGAGTGGCCTGCGCCCGATCAGCTAACGGATCCACGAAAAGGATGGTGCGGAGTGTATGGGCGGCCGTCAAGGGCAATGTGCCCAGAACGAGCGTGCGCCAGTCAGCCTTGCGCCCGAGTTTGTCCAGCTGACCGGACCCGAGCCAAATAAGGGGGCGCAAGGGCCGACCGGCGTCCATGTAGATCTGGAGTTTACGGAACGTATACGAAAAAGAGACGCTCGTCGAATAAGGCAGGCAGCCGGTGCGCTTGAACGCCTTCAGAACGGCATAGAGCGAGAGGGGCTGCTTCGTGTAACCTGCAATGCCGCCGTTCAGGAACACGGGGACGTAGCGGAGGCGCTGGTCTTCCAGCAGATTCTCGGACTTGAGCATGCCGCCCTTCGTCTGGAGCCAGACCAGGAACTCGTCGATTAATGTGCCGAGCGAGAAGGCCGTGAGACTGCTCATGTTCTTGGCGATGCCGATGGAGGCGCCGCCCGGCGTCTCCATGGTGCAGAAATACCCGTACTGGGAGCCGTGAAGACGACGGGGACCCTGGGCCTTCTTGCCGGTATCGAAATCGAGCACGACGCGACGGCAGTGGCTCATGAAGTCACAGTACGAGAGGCGACTCAGGGACTGAATCACGCCCGTCTTCTCTTCCCCGAGACCCGAGTCCCATTTGCCCTTGAATCCCCGCATGATCGATTCCGTCAACAGATGGATCGGGAAAATGGTGGCCGACTTAGAGGGCTCGAAGATCCGCCTGAAATCCGTGCCCGTATAGGCCTGCTTGTTGTAGAACCACTCCTTGTCAATCGCGAGACGGCTGGCCTTGATCCAGTTGGCGTAGCAGTTGCTGAAGAGCATCTGAATCAAGAAGCCGCTCGTCAGGCATCGCTGATTCCGAATGTCGTCGCGATCCGTCTGGTTCTCGAAGCCCTGATTCACGCGGAGAACCGAGCGAACACACTCGGCCAGCATGAGCGCCTGGCTCATGGGGTCGTTCGGCATATGCACGAACATCTGGTTCCGAATAATGTCGAGCACGTGGGCCTCGGAATAGCCCTTGGTCAGGCACTTGATATACTGGACACACGTAAAGGTGTTGAAGAACGGCCAGGCCTGCAGAATGGAGGGCTGCAGCAGGGGCAAGAACAACTTGGCCTCCGATCCCTCTAAGTCGGGATAGATCAACTTGCAGATCTCCTGGTCGCTTTGGAAGCCCAGAGCACGAAACAGAATAAAGAGGGGCACGGGGTCACGGACAAACGGCAGGCCCACCAAGATCTCTCCTTCCCTCCAGATGCGCATTGTGATCCGCTTCACTTTGCGTGTCTTAGCGGATAGACAGCTCATGGAGGCGAAGAGAACGGCACGGGGATCCTTCGGATCATCGTGCTTCTGCGCTATATAGAAGGTGTTAAACGCCTGTTCCTGCTTGGTCACAAGCACCTTTTCGGCGCCGTCCACAATGAAGTAGCCGCCGTTGTCATAGGGGCATTCGCCGGCCTCTCGCAGAAACTCCTTCGGCTTGTCGTGCAGAATGCAGTAACTACTGTGCAGCATAATGGGCATTTTGAACAGGGGGATGTTCTGGAAGGGCGGCACTTCGAGAGGGACAGGCCTCGCCGTGGCGCTCTCCGTATAGAAGAGTTTCACATAGATTGTGGCGGTCACTGCGGCGGCATAGGTCAAATTGCGCAACCTTGCTTCGTTCGGAAAGAGGAGGCGAACATCGGCCGTGTTCTGGAGCGAGATCGTGGGGCTGCCGATCTGGATCTCAGTGCCCGATTCGCCGCCGATATAGAGTTCGGCCTTGTACCGATAGAGGTTGGTGCCCTCGATGTTATCTTTCAGAATCAGAACGGGATTGTTGGATTTCATGATGTTGATGAGATCCGTGCTCAGAAAATGGTCATAGGATTCGATGTGGTGGCGGGTGTACGGATAGGTGTTGGTTCGGAAGTAGGTGTCGATCAGGGTTCGGGCGACCTCTTTACTCTGATCTCCTGGAGACAGAGCCATCTATTGAATCCTATTAATTAAACTTCTTAGGTTAACGCCTGAGACGTTTAATAAACGGCTATCCTCTTAGTTCATTCGATAGCTTGGATGCCTCTGACTTGCGTCAGGGCTGTCGGGCAACTCGGTTGCATTTAGATAGGAGTATGCATCCTTCAGAGGAGAGGTGGGAGATGGGGAACTTGCAAAGGGATTAAAGACAAACTGATTCATAATGGACCCTAGGCCGCCGCCTTTCTGCTGTTTTCGGGTCTTGGCGCCGCCGGCCTGGTTAGAGCCGAGTCCCAGGGGTGTTCTCGTGACATAGTGCGTCTGCCCTGGAACGGGGTCGTAGTCGCGGGCCTGCTCGGGATTCCAGAATCCCTTGTCTACGTAGTTAGGTACCTGGGCATAGGAATGTTGATTCACACCGGGTACAATATAGACGCCTGGGTGCGTCTCTCCCCCTAGAAGAGGGGCGCCACTGAGAGGCACGGCGCCGCCGTGGTGCCGACGGTGCTTGGGATGCTTTTTGGGGAGCTCGGACAGGACGTGTTCCACATAGGCCGTTGCCCCCTCTTTGTCGACCTCCTTCTTGAAGGTGAGGCGCCACTCGTTCTGAAAGGCCGCCACAAGTTCGTGCTTGGGCTTCGAGGCATGGATCTCCACAAACGTCTCCACGTGCTCAAAGGCACGCCGAATCTCTGGAATGGTCATAATGTGCACCTTCGCTTTCGCGGATGCCTTTTTGGTCTTTCGTTGTTTCTTCGGCATCCCTCTAGTGTTTATGAATAAATTAAACGACTGGAGCCAGGGTTTAGTAGCCGCCTCGACGGCTACTAAACCGTCGCTCCAAACAAACGACTGTTTGTTTGGAGCCAGGGTCTAGGCTAGCCCTGCTAGCCTAAACGGTGGCCAAGGCAGACCGCGTGATTCCATTGTTGTTCTTTCCATTATTCTGGTTCTTCGCGGAACTATTGATCGTATTCGCCACGGAATTCACGGCAGAATTGGCGGCATTGGTCACAGCATTCATGGCCGAATTCACCCCGTTCATAGTGGAATTGATGGCGGCTGTGACCGGATTGGTGGCGGATTCAGCCGAGGGGAGTTCTACCGTGGGAAGCGTGGGAACAGGAACGGAGCCGCCCGTAAAGAGGGAGCTAATCACGACAAAGATATAGACCAATAGGGCTGCAATAAAGATACCGGGTGCAAAGAGCTTCAGATTATTCTGCCACGTCGATTGCTGGTACTCGTTCCAGAAGGTGATAAAGTGGTTGTACGTGCCGGCGACCAAGAGGACTGCCGAAATACTTACAATCACAAGAGGACTGAACCTCGGCATCACCAAAAAAATAATTAAAAACGCAAGAAGCACAATTAATACAGATGGAAAGAATAGTTGCATACTATCTACTACCTACCGTTAAGAATCTAATTACTCTCCCTCCGTAGGAGGGGCATTATTAGATTCTTAACACTAGTGCTAATAAAAATGTAAGCCGACGCAGGGCTTACATTTTTATTAGGCAGTACTAAACCTTGTCAATCAAATCTCTATTCGTCAAGAAATGCTTTCGGCAGCAATAACGAGTGAGCCCAAGTTCCTCCATGGCCTGCCGTTCTGCTGTGACCGGGACACTCGTTCCATCCATGTAGGTAGGGCCCGTAGCATTTGTATTTCCCATCTGCTTATTCAATTCCGCCACGCGCCTTTGAAACCAGCGCCACATATTTGCAAGGACGCCGCCGCAATTCATACAACGAATAGGAATAATCATTCTCTCTGCTACGGGACGAGGGATTCCTGGGCATCAAATTTAATGCGTCCACGCCGGGCCAACAATCGTCTTGGGCAGAGCAGAATGACCTCTGTTCTGTTTAACGCCGGCCTGAATTACCAGAACGGGAATCCGGTTCGCCTGGGCATTGAGGCGAACCGCAGCGACATTACGGAGCTCCGGAAGTTGCTCGATGTTCACACGACGGAGATCACTCTGCTGAAGGCCCGTCTTGCAGTGGCGGAGAAGGAGGCAAAGGAGGCGAAGGCGGCGGCAGCAGCAGCTGCAGCTACAACGGCTCCACCTCCAGCAAGTACAACCTCCTAGCTCTATAAGGTTCGTCGAATGGCTCCCAACGCCTGACTGCTAATCTCGATTCCAAACTGTTCTTTCAACTGATATGCAACACCCTTCAAAGAGGCTGTTTTATATTTGTTCAACAATTGATGAATCTGCGCCATCTCCTCTTCGCTCCACTTGCCCTTCTTCGTCGCGGTCGATTTCGTTCTCGTAGACTGCGTCTCTGAACGTTCCAGGCCGTCCGACGTCTGGACGAGCGGCAGCACCTCGAGCGTATCGGCATGATGTTTGTCATGACAAGCCGCGCACAGCACGACCAGGTTGGCCACATCATTCATTGGAATGCCGCTCGGTAAAATGCCGTTTGTGGCGCTCGCCTGTTGTTCTATATGGTGGACTTCCAAGGCCGCCGGCGAGCCACAGACTTCACAGGCCGATCGGCGAACAAGGGAATTGTAGCTCGACGGCTTGGCGTCCAGATGCGAACTGCTATGGAGCAGCTTGTGTCGCTGTTGTTGGGCGAGTTCTAAGAACTCCAGGGGCAAGTCCATGGCCCTCGCCACTTCTAGGCCATAGAGGGTCGATCCCGGGCCCGGCAGCAGGGTTCTGTCATAGACGAGTTTGTGACTGACAGGGTCGTATTCGACGTGCAGGTGCCAGATCTTGAGCTTGAGAGCCGCCGGATCCAGCAGGGTCGGCAAATCGTGTAAATGCGTTGCAAAGATGAACTTCGTCTTGCGTTCGGAGAGCCACTGGATGCCGGCGCTCACCAGGGCCATCGCGGACACGGACTCCGTGCCCGAGCAGAGCTCGTCGCCCAGAACCAGGGTCTGCTCGGTCGCCTGGCGCAAAACAGGCCGCAGCTCCGCCATTTCCACGGCAAAGGAACTCATGCCCTGGGCGAGATTGTCGTGGTTCAGAATGCGCGTATAGAGGGACGAAAAGGGTCTGAGGCGCATGCCTGTCGCCGGCACAAAGCAGCCGCTTTGCGCCAAAATCGTCGCAATGCCCACGGCCTTCATGAGCGTCGACTTGCCGCTCGCGTTCATTCCGTAGACGAGCCAGGAGTCCGTGCCCAAGCCGAGCTGCACATCGTGCTGTACGTAGGCCACGCGGCTCTGTACCAACGGATGGCGGAGGCCCTGGATCTGGAGGAACGCCGCGCCGGCCTCCAGATCCAGGGTGGGACAGGTGAACCCGTTTGCGGCCGAGACGTTCGCGATGCACCGAATACAGTCGACATGGCTGAGCCACTCCTCCAATTGCAGCCATCCCTGTTCGTCTTGCTGGGACTGATAGAGTGTAGAACAGACTTCGAGAACGGTCTCACGGGCCGCACTCTCGAGTTGGAGACGCAGTGTTACGAGCTGCGCATTGAGCGTATGAAGGGCCGGCAGATCGATCCAGCCGCCCGATTTGAGGGCCTGGATCACGGTGCCCTTCGGCAACAGGTGGATCACGCTCTGCATCGCTTTTAGGGTGGCCGAGGAGGCCTTCAAGCCGAACGGCTCTTTTTCGCGTGATTCCAGGCGGATGGCTTCCGTCGAAAGAGAGGCTGCGGTGGCGAGGGACAAGCGGACCCGCTCGAACTCCTGAAGCACCTTCGCAATCTGGTGCTCTAGGTCGCAGACGGCAGGGGACGAAAAGGGGGTCATGTCCTCCGAGGCCTGCAGCGCCTTGTCCATGACGATGTGGGCGGCGAAGACGGTCGTCAGTTTCTTTAAGTCCTCGGATTTGATGGTGGGCTGGAGCGGGGACTGAATGGGCCACTGCTGTAAGAGATGGGTGGCGGCGGCGTAGCTCTGGCCCAGGGTCACGAACTCTTGATGGGTGACGGTGGCGAGCTGGACTTTGCGATGGAGGCGGGGGAGATCGCCGATGAAGCGGAGCTGTTGCTCGAAGGCCTTTTGGTCGGCGACCGCCCAGGCCTGGAACGCCTGGATCTCCTGGAGCCTGTGTTGAATTGCCGTCGCATGGGTCAGGGGCTTGAGAAGGCGTTCTCGGATGCCCCGTTTGCCCATGGGACTAATGCAGGCGTTGAACAGGGCGGCCACGGAGTCCATCTGGAGCTGTTCTAGCGCATGGTTCCCGCAGACGAGATTCTGTTCGGGGATCCAGGGCATAGACCGCTGGAACCCCTGGACTGCGCTCGGCATATGATCTTCGGCGAACTGGAGCAGAAGGAGGAGGGCGAGCTCTTCCAGGTCGGAGCGAATGGAGAGATACTCGCGAACGGGCAGCAGACTCTTGATGTTGTAGATGCGGCGCAGATAGTCGGCGTTCGCCAAAGGACTGGGCGTCAGGGTGGGAAGGGGCTTGCAATGAATGGGAATAGACGCGGGCAACGTAAAGATCTTTCGAACGTCGACGGGCTGCTTGCTCCAATAGACGAGGAGCTCTTTCGGCTTATAGAGGGACAGATGCTGCTGTATATCCTCCGTGGATCCGTGACACTGATAGGTGCTGGTGGCGGCCGTGGTCAGATCGAGGGAGGCCAGCGCCACCTGCTGCGGATTGGCGAACACGAGAAGGGTGACGTAGGGGGTTTCGGTGATTAGCATGGCTTCCACGTGGGTCGACGGGCTCAGAATGCGCCCGATGACCCGTCGGAGCACCTTGCCTTTCGCGTCCTTCACCTGGTCCACGACGACCACGGTCCACCCGTTCGACGTGAGCCGGCCGGCGTGCTTATGCAGCGTATAGTCGGGGATGCCGGCGAATAGGCCGACTGTATTGGGCGGCGTCGCATCCCTTTTCGTCGTGACTTGGATTCCGAGCAGATCGGCGATCACTCGTACATTGAACTCCGTTTCGCCCGTTGTCGTGTTCTGAAGATCATAGAGTTCATAGAAGGCCCCCACCATGAGAAATATGGCAGTTTGACTACCATATTTCTTCACGTTCTCTTCGTAGAATTTTCTGTATTCATCGTACATGGCGCCTTGTACGTTTATTGCGCTTGGACTTTAGGCGTCTTGAGCGGCCGCCTTTTTTAACAACAGGGCCTGTCGGTATCTTTCCTATTGCCTCTGCAAGCTCGGCGTCCGCCCTTGCTTTTGCTTGTAAAAACTCAGCTTCCGCTCGCCATTTAGGATTCTTGATCAAATAGGGGGGAGTTGTGAATAGATTCGGTTTAAAACTAAACCCTGGCGTTGCAGAATTTCCTACGTAGGCTGTAGAACTTCCTGCGCCACCTGCGGGAATTGTAACGGTTGTGGGAGGTACTGCGCGCCTTGATCCAGAATTTGTATATAGACTTCGAGAGCCGGGTCCAAATGGATTATATAAATCTTCATGTTCATAATTTGATAGCTTGCCCTTGCCGAGGCGTGTTTCTTCATTTTCTAGAATTTTTTCGCGTAGTTGTTTCTTTGCAATCTCCAAATTACCATCTGCACTTGCAAGTACAGGTATAATATCTGCACGTGTTAACGTAGGATACAACGCATCTAATTCGCGTAATTTAGCTGTTAACTTGAGACCTAATGCACGTTCTTGTTCGCGCAATGCATCTGCTGCATTGCGCACCGTCTTCAGTTTTCTCGCAGCTTCATTTTTCTGTGCGCTAGTCATTGCATTTGCATGTCTTTGCAATACAGCATTTGCTCGTGCTTCATTCCTATCTTGATTATTAAAGACGGATCGTACTCCTAGTTTGCTTGCATTATCTGGATCTGTTAAACCTGGTTCTATGAACGGATACTTTGTTAGCAATCGCTTAAATGCAGCTTTTTGTTCTGTTGTCAATGGCGAACCTACGTTCATGTTTCCCCTACATAAGCTTTCTATTTAAAGCCCGTTGCCCCCGACGATCTGCGCATCAGCTGCAATCTGACGGAGAATAGACTCGGGGGCCTTGCTCCCAGCCTTAATGAGCCCCTGTTCTACGAGCTGCTTCTTGAGCTGCTCGATGGGCATCTCCTTCATGCGCTGACTGATCTTTTTGGCCCGCGTCATCCGATGTTCCATGGCCTTGAGGCCGAGGATAATCTTCCGCGTCTTGCGCTTCGTCTGGCCCTTCGCCAAGGGCACCGTCTTCTTGGAATGCAATAATACCTTCTTGTGGGGAGGGGCTTTGCGGAGTTCGACTTTGGTTGTTGATCCTCCTGCCTGACTTGCCGAGGGAAGCGCAGCGGCCGCCACCGGGACTGGTTTTGAGAGTTCCGCCAAAGGCACAGGACGGTTAAACGCTTCATTGAGGGGCGCCGCCGCGCTCATCAACATGGGATTCAAATACCCTTTGACGCAATTCCCGCCCTTCTGCACTTGCAAAGTCTTGGACCCCTTCTCCCCTTTTCGTGATCGTCGACGTTTTCCACCCACAATTTCAGCACCCCCCGTGATCTGAATTTGTTTTACGTCGGCCATCCCTATAGAATGCAGATATCATAAATTAGACATGTCCCCCTCTCAACTCTAGGGGGAAATGCACGAGCGATGGCCTGCGCAGCAGGTCATCCATCATTTTACCCTCGGACCTGAGCGCGGAGCTCAGGTCCACTAAATTTGATCGAGTTTAAGACCTGAGCACAGAGTATCTTCAAGGCTCCCCATGAATCGTTCTACTGAATCTGTTCTGCCCACCTATCGGCACCTTCTTCGCGCCTACTTCAACCAATCCGACGGCAGGGAAGTACTGGCTCATCAAATTGGATCCTTTAATCAATTTGTTGAAACTGATATTCCTGAAATCATTACCATGGCGAATCCCATTACGAGCCGCGGCTCGCCGGAGATTCCCTTGGCTGGGCCTCGGTCCGCCTTGGCGGCCGCCACGGGGCTCTCCACGACGGCGGCGAATGCGCTCATTCAACCATCAGCTGCTGGCCACATTCCAGTGGTTGCTAGCCGCATCATCAATCACGAATACGAGATCAGTCTCGAGTTCGAGAAGATCTCGATCCGCAAGCCCACCATCTTCGAGAACAACGGGGCCGTGCATCCTATGCTGCCCAACGACGCCCGTCACCGAAATCTGACTTACGCGGCGCCCCTGAACGTCGACGTGAAGGTCACCACGACCTTTATCGACCACACGCGCGGCTCCATCCGGGAATCGAAGGTCCGCGTCTTCCCCAATGTTCACATGGGGAAGATTCCCATCATGGTCGGCTCCAAGTACTGTTTGCTGAACGATCAGCGGCACGTGGAGCCGCGCCTCCTCGGCGAGTGCGCCGAGGACATCGGGGGCTATTTCATCATCATGGGCGGCGAGCGTACCATGATCAGCATGGAGCGCATGTCCGAGAATCGCCCCTTCGTCTTTCGCAACGGCCGCATGAACATCAAGGACAAGGAGGTCGTGGAGATCAAGTGCATCGGCCCCGACAACGACCAGGTGCCCAAGTCGAACTCCGTCAAGATCATGTATCATCCGAAGAACAACCTCGTGACCATGTTGAAGGCCACAATCCCCCGCATCAAGACGGAGATCCCGCTCTTCATCCTGTTTCGGGCGCTCGGCATCGAATCGGATCGCGACATCTATGAGCTCATTCTGGGTCCGGAGGGAGATCCCACGTACGACAACATCGTCGAGGAGTCGATCCAGGAAGCGTCCCTTATTACGAAAAAGGAGTCGGCGATCGAATGGCTCTCCCAGCACATCAGCAGTTGGTCCGCCAAGTCACAGCGCCAGATGGTCGTGTCCGACATCCTGGCGGAGGAGCTCTTCCCCCATATCGGCGGCTCGGGCATGGAATACGAAAAGGCGTGCTTTCTGGCCCACATGACGCGCAAAGTCTTGTGGGTCTCGAGCCAGCGCATCCAGAAGGACGATCGCGACGCCTATCCCAATAAGCGCGTGGATGTGCCCGGGTTCCTGTTGGCCGATCTGCTGCGCAAGACCTACAACAATCGCATGGTGAAGGATATGCGGGCTTGCTTGTCGAAGGAGATCCACGGGGGCTCGTGGAAGGCCACGGGGAACTGGTCGGAGATCGTGAACATCAACAACATCAACAAGATCATCAAGTCGACGATCTTGGACGTGGCCCTGAAGAGCTCTCTGGCCACGGGTAACTTCGGCTCGGGCAAGATCGGGGGTCCCTCCAAGGTCGGCGTGTCGCAGGTGCTCAACCGCCTGAACTTCGCCTCCGCCATCAGCCATATGCGCCGGCTGTCGACGCCCATCGACAAGACGGCGAAGCTCATTGAGCCCCGCAAGCTGCACAATTCGCAGTACGGCATGATCTGCCCGTGCGAAACGCCAGAGGGCCACGGCGTCGGCGTGATCAAGAACATGAGTTGCACGACCCTGATCAGCATCTTCAGCAGCCCCGCCACGGTCTTCCTGCACATGCAACGGCTCGGGACGCTGAAGCCCATTCGGTCCACGACGCTGGAGGAGAAGTTCAACGATGTCCGTGTCTTCCTGAACGGCTCCTGGATCGGCGTGGTCCTGTGTGCCGATGCACCCGCGATGGTCGATTCGCTTCGCAAGGCCAAGCGATCCGGCATGATTCACATCCACACGGGCATTGTCTGGAAGAATGCCCTCAAGGAACTCTGGTTGACCACGGAGGCCGGCCGCGTGGTCCGCCCTATCCTGTACGCCCCTGCGTTGCGGGAGATCGCCGCAACGCCTGGGCTCAAGGTCCAGATTGAGGCCTTGAGCCAGTGGAACGATCTTCTGCTATGGGCAAGTCCGACCGGCAAGCACCTCATCGAATACATTGATGCCGGCGAGACAGACGGCGCCTTCATCGCCATGGACTACGAGACGGCGCTCAAGGACACGAGCCGCACCCACGTCGAGATCCATCCCTCCGTCATGCTCGGCACGATCGCCTCCATGATCCCCTACCCGGATCACAACCAGAGTCCCCGTAACGCCTATCAGTCAGCCATGGCCAAGCAGGCCATGGGCATGTTCGCCCTGAACTTCCAGGAACGCTTCGATGCAATGAGCCACCTGCTGTGCTATCCCGAGATTCCCATGGTCAGCCCCTTCAACAGCCAGTTCTACGGGGCCCAGAAGTTGCCCGCCGGCGCCAACGTAGTGGTCGCCATTATGACCTACACGGGCTACAACCAGGAGGATTCCAACATGATTAACCGGGGATCTCTGGACCGGGGCCGGTTTAGGAGCATCTTCTATCGGACGTACAAGGACGAAGAGAAGAAGAACCAGTCGTCGGGAGAGGAGGAGCGGTTCTGCAGCCCGGACGTCGAGGTCACGAAGCACATGAAGAATGCGAACTACGGGAAGCTCGGGTCCGACGGATTCATCGCGGAGAACACCTACGTGACGCCCGAGGATGTGCTCATCGGCAAGGTCGTGCCGCTGCGGATCCCGACGGGCAAGACGCTGCCGGCCGGCTCCAAGACGTGCCGCGATGTCTCGAAGACGCCCAGGAACAACGAGAGCGCCTACGTGGACCGCGTCTACAAGAACAGGAATGGCGAGGGATACTCCTTCGCCAAGATCCGGATGCGCCAGGACCGTATTCCCGAGATTGGCGACAAGTTCTCGAGCCGCCACGGGCAGAAGGGCACGACGGGCATGATTCTCAATCCCGAGGACATGCCCCAGACGGCCTCGGGCATCGTCCCGGATATCATCATCAACCCCCATGCAATTCCGAGCCGCATGACGATCGCCCAGCTCATGGAGACGCTCATGAGCAAGATCGGATGCTGCGCCGGCGCTCTCGGCGACGGCACCCCCTTTAATGCCTCCACGGTAGACGATCTGGCCGGCATTCTCCGGGACACGTACGGCCTGGAGCCCTATGGAAATGAGCTTATGTACAACGGCTACACGGGGCGCATGATGGAGACGAGCATCTTCGTGGGGCCGTGCTATTACCAGAGGTTGCGGCACTGCTCGGCTGACAAGATCCACAGCCGCTCGTCGGGTCCCCTGGTGATGCTGACGAGACAGCCGGCCGAGGGGCGGGCGCGCGACGGCGGCCTGCGCTTCGGAGAAATGGAGAGGGACTGCTTGGCGGAAGATCATCAGATTCTTACCAATCGTGGATTCCAGTTCCTTCATGAACTGGAGGCCAATCAAGATCCCTCACTTCTCATTGGAAGTTATGATCCAGAGACGAAAGAGCTTGTCTATGAAAAGCCCAACGAACTTATTGTAAAACCTGCAAAGACTCAGACGATGATTGAATTAACACATAGTTGTGAATCCCATAGATGGGCATCTGATAGTGATATCTATGGCCGAAAGACTGCAGACGCACCTATCACATCAGGTCATTCAAACAGCGTATCCCTCATGATAACTCCAACCCATGATATGTATGTTCGCACAGGAAACGCAAGTCCTTCCAATAATATTACTTGGAAGAGCTCATTTGCAAAAGTTAAAGCCAACACACTTGTTGGCGGAGAAATGAGTGATGCAATTCAACTATTGTCAATGGCTTCGGGTGGTATACGAATAGAAAAGGAGTCTCTTCCATTCCTTGACTCGCTCTCCTTGAATAGCTCAGAGAAACTGGATGCATTCTTAGAGGTATATGGATATTGGCTGGGTGATGGAAGTCTTATGTTTAAGGCCTATGGTGGACGAGATGCAGTTCACTTCAGTATTGTAAAGGAGCATGATGTTGCATGGCTTCTGCGGGTGTTTGCACTCTTAGAACTGGAAGAGGGAATCCACTTTACGCGTGGAAGTGGTGCAGTTGGAAGTGGTAAAGAGCACAAAATCTATGTCACGCATCCTGGATGGTGTGATCTCTTTATCAGTGAATACAGGCATAAATACAAGTCTGGAAATCCTATGCTGTTGCGACCAACTACAGTAGCCGGCAGGCACAAGGGAGAACGACAGATGCTGGAGGGCCCTATGCCGGTATCGCCCTCAGAGACAGTATCCACAATTGATTCCTCCAGCATGGTTGCAGAAGATGTAAAATCTGCAAAGTGGTGCATGAATTGGGTCTGGTCACTCAACAAATCACATCTTCGTATGATTCTGAGGGGCCTCCGGCGTGCAGATGGATCTGAGGCTGCAAATCAGAATATCATCTACACATCCTCTGTACGGTTTCGTGATGAGTTGATGCGCATATGCTTGCATGCAGGATATGCTCCTCGCTTTACCATTGCATATCTCAAAGGGGCTCATCGGGGCATAAGCAGATCAGGTACTCCAATTATTGCAACAAAGGATAACTGGCGCATCTCCTATTCTGAAGGCATCACCTATAGCCAACCTAGCTTGCGCCAGTCTCGTGATACTCGAGAAGTGTCCTATACCGGTCGAACCTGGTGTGTGAATGTCCCGCATGGTTTCATTGTAGCTCGACGGGCCCATGTACAGGACGGCGTAGTGATTAAGGCATCTGTCCCGGTTATAATGGGCAACTGCGTAATTGGTCATGGAATGAGCGAATTTACCAAGGAACGCCTCATGGAGTGCTCGGACGCGTTCCTGTGCTACTCGTGCCGCGAGTGTGGCTTGATCGCCATTGCAAACGAAAAGGAGGGCATCTGGGCCTGTCGCGGCTGCAGCAACACCACGAACTTCGCCCATATTCAGATCCCCTACGCCTCCAAGTTGCTCATGCAGGAACTGGAGACCATGTGCATTGGGAGTCGCCTGGTCACGAATCAGAAGCTGTTGCGTCCGGCCGAGAAGCCGCCGAAGGGCACCGTTTAAAAAGGAATCGAAGGCCTAAGGAGAATGTCGACCCGCAACTACGACGCCAAACGCCTGACAGAGCTCAAGCGTAATCGCAATGAGGCCGCTTTTTTTGATCGGGCCCGCCAGCAGGCCAATGCGGCGCAGACGGGTGTCTTTGTTCCCCAGTTTAATCCCCAGACCGGCATGTACGACTCCTCCAAGTTTGCGGAGATCTCGAACGGCGTCATGAACGTCTTTTACCGGGCGAGCCCCGCCACCATTATCAGTCTGAGCCCGACGTACCTGGATATATCAGGCAATACACCGGTGCCGGCCACGCAGAACGTCAATGTGCCCATCTATCAGCCGGTTAATGATAATTCTCCTAGGAGCTAAGCAATGCATTCGGCGATATACAGCGTTACAAGACTGAGAGCGCCGGCCACCCCGCCATGAATCGATCCATGCCAGAGAGAGGCAATGATCGGATCCGGGTGATAGGCAAGTTGATCCGCGTGGGGGCCCGCATAGACATAGGCGGCATACAGACTGAGTCCTACGGCACCCATATAGGCATAGACGCCCAGGAAGGAGAGCAAATAAATGCTATTAGCGGCTAATAGTCCAATGGCAATCTGGTCTAAATAGAAACTGAGATGCGTCGGATTTCCGTGGAACTGCATGGATGTGATAGCAATGGCAGAACAGATCTGCGAGGTCATGTATTGCCCTTGCAGATAGGCAAGGAGGCACGGTATAAGAAAAAGACTGCTGGTGCCAACCAGAATGTAATTCGGTTCTGTAGCCTTAAAGGGGGGCATTCATTATTAAATGACAATGATTTTAGATTCTATTACTAGAATCATGCGTGTCACACCCACTTCGTACTTTGCAGAATATATTGGCGCCTTCTTTTTCATTCTCGCCATCTTCGTGTCTATGGGAAATCCCCTGGTCATCGGGGCGGCCCTCGCCCTCGTGATCTATCTGACCGCGGATGTGAGCGGCGGCCACGTCAATCCGGCAGTCTCCGTCGCCACGTTCTTGGACGGGGCTCTGAAGCCGATGGAGCTGGTTGGCTATGCGGCAGTCCAGATTGCAGGCGGTGCGTCGGCGTACTATGCCTATAAGACATTAAAACACTAAATGGAGTTCGACTCCGCGTCGAACTCCGATTGTTCCGCCCTTAAGGGCGGAACAAGAATATCATCCCTGCTTCCAAAGGAAGCAGGGATGATCCGAGGGTAAAATGATTGATGACCTGCTGCGCAGGCCATCAATCATTTTACCCTAGGAAATTAACAAGTACTATTTCCCTTCGAATTGAACACACCCTTTTAGTCTTTACAAAATACTAAAAGGAATTGGATCAATCTATTTATGAAAGTCTGGGTCGCACGAACGCAAACCCCAGCACCAGTAAAATTCCGAGCACCGCCAAACTCGGCGGGCTCGTTATCATCGACTGAAATCCCGAAACGGACTTCGGCGTTCCATCCGGATTCAATGACTTCGGAGTCGCATCCCACGCTATCTTGTCCAGCGTAACTGGATATCCGTTATTGTCGAGGGCCTGCACCCAGCGAGTCTGGTAATAGAGGCCACCCGACCCTCTACTGGCCGTTTCGGGATTCTCGATCCACGGAACCCCTGTTTCCGGATCGGCAATGGCCCCCGTCATATCTCCCACTTGTTTCGTAATCTGCATGCACCGAGGATAGCCCGATCCGAGCATAGAATTGAGCAGCGGCATCGGATTGAGCGCATTCTCGGCGTCTTCCACCATTCCCGGCGCTAACCCTCGGAGCGCCGGCAACCCCATTTGCGACATGGCCCTCTGAATCTTTTTCCCCAGGGCATTTCCTTCAGGAATCCCCTGAAAATACTCATACATGGTGGCGCCGTTGTCGCAGATCTGCCCCGTATTCATAAAGTAGTTCACTCCGAGCGGTTTAATGGGCAAGCCTGCCGTAAGAAAGCTCGAAGACTGCCCGAATCCGATCGTGTCCACATAGGCTCCGACACTGCCGACGCAGCCCATGACGGAATCCATGGAGTCTCCATCGGCACACCCATAGGCTACGGGATTGGGGAGTTGGTCGGCGGCGGAGTACGGGCTTCCGAAGAACCCGAGGCCTCCAGGGGCGGCCGTCGGCAGGATAGACGATCTTGTTTCATTGCCTTGTTGCGGGACATCGGATGATTGACTCATCCCTCTACGTAAGGAAAAGGAAGAATAAATGCGACGAGAAGCGATAATTAAATATAGAAGGAAAAGTAGAGGATGGCCGATGTGACAACTGCACTTGCTGCAACGGATAAAATTGTAACAATTACAGATGCACTCTATAACTATATTGATACAAAAGATAAGACAAAGATAAGTGATTTTCAAAAGAAACTGGCGGCCTCTAAAGTGATTCAAGCGGCGGTGGCTAGTTCTGGTGCTGGTGCTGGTGGTCCTCCTGGTGCTGGTGCTGGTGGTCCTCCTGCTCCTGGTGGTGCTCCTCCTGCTCCTGGTGGTGCTCCTGTAGCTGGTGCTGGTGCTCCTCCTACTCCTCCTGCTCCTGTCGGTGCAACCCCTGTTGCAACTGGTATTACATCTATGCAAGCTCTTTTGCGTAGCCTTATGAGGCTAAAGGCAATGAATATAGCAGATGCAGGGCAAGCTAATGCAGATGCCTTAAAATTAAGACAACTCAAACAAGAAGCAGCCGAATTTAATATGCTTTGGACAAAAAATAAATGGCCAAGACGATTGGCTCCATTGGCTGCCGCCGCAAATATGGCGGCTACATCAACATATATTCTTAACGCATTTAATACGTTATCCTGTACCCCGCGTGAATCTGCCTCTTTTGCACTTCGCAATGCACTCTATATAGATCTTATTGCTGAAATTATTGGTACAAAGCCAAATGCAAAAGAGGTATATGCTGAAATAGTACAAGTGGCCAAAACCCTTCAGATAGAGGATCTTCCTGTGCCTTTGTCAGCCAGAGGTTTTATAGATGTAGTAAGACGTAATCCAGCGTTAGATATCAATTCTACAGAAGCGCAGACATTAATAGCACAGGCCTCTACAAACGTAGTAGATACTGATATAAGGAGTATTTTCACTAAAGCTGTACAAGTTACAATAGCTGCAGTACAAGGGGCAATTAATCAATATAATATTACAAGAAATGCAATATATCCAGTAGATGGAATGGGAGGAGACGCTGCTCTTCAGGCCCGTGTTATGAATGTAGCTCTCGCTGGACCGAATGCAGCAGATGTTGCTAAAAAAATTATCACAAAAATTACAGGATCAAGTCAAACCTCTACACCGGCCCCCGTTGCAGCAAATGAGTATGAAGAATTTAAAGGGTTTATTCGTTCTGGATACGCGGTATCAAGCGCAAATCATCTTGAACCAAGGCTTATTGCGCTATTATCAACGGCTGTTGCCGATGTAATCGCTCCATTAACAGATGCACAGATTGATCCAATTGCTATATGGAATGCAGCTGGTATTCTTC
>Ga0187843_10000353_pt1 | contig 33823 bp, 31 predicted proteins | sample SpaLakP09_SKY_43_FD_134516 | JGI IMG/M metagenome (GOLD analysis project Ga0187843, IMG submission 134516) | Oligotrophic lake water microbial communities from Sparkling Lake, Wisconsin, USA - SP09_SKY_43 | ecosystem: Environmental > Aquatic > Freshwater > Lake | place: USA: Sparkling Lake... | reverse complement strand
CAAGCTGACCGACCGCCGCGAGTTCAAGGCCAAGGTACTGGGCATCGACAAGCAGAGTGACATCGCCGTCATCCGCATCGATGCCAAGAACCTGCCCACGGTGCAGATCGGCGATCCTTCCCGCGTGAAGGTCGGCCAGCCGGTGCTGGCCATCGGCTCGCCCTACGGCTTCGACAACACGGCCACTGCCGGCATCATCAGCGCCAAGTCGCGCAGCCTGCCCGATGACAACTACGTGCCCTTCATCCAGACCGACGTGGCCGTCAACCCGGGCAACTCCGGTGGCCCGCTGTTCGACCTGAATGGCCAGGTGATCGGCATCAACTCGCAGATCTACAGCCAGACCGGCGGCTTCCAGGGCCTGTCGTTCTCCATCCCCATCGACGTGGCGATGAAGGTCGAGCAGCAACTGGTCACGCACGGCAAGGTGACGCGCGGCCGCCTGGGCGTGTCGGTGCAGGACCTGAACCAGGCCTTGTCCCAATCCTTTGGCTTGAAGAAGGCTGAGGGCGCGCTGGTCAGTTCGGTGGAAAAGGGCAGTCCGGCGGACAAGGCCGGCCTGCAGGCGGGTGATGTGATCCTGAGCTTCGATGGCCACGCCATCGATCATTCGGTAGACCTGCCTACGCTGGTGGCCGATACCGCGCCGGGCACCAGCAAGCCCATCCAGGTCATGCGCGGCGGCAAGGTCGTCACCATGAACGTGACCGTGGGCGAGATGAAGCAGGCCAAGAATGAGGCCAAGCCCGGCAAGTCCGATGACCAGGGCCGCCTGGGGCTGGCGGTGCGTCCGCTGGACAAGGATGAGCAAGCCCAGCTCGGTGGCCAGAAAGGCTTGCTGGTGGAAGACGCCAGCGGTCCGGCCGCCGTGGCCGGCATCCAGAGCGGCGACGTGATCCTGGCGCTCAACGGCACGCCCGTCTCCAGTGTGGCGCAGCTGCGCAAGCTGGCCAGCGAGGCCGGCAAGAATGTCGCGCTGCTGGTGGAACGCGGTGACGAAAAGATCTTCGTGCCGCTGGCCTTGAATTGAACTAAATGTTTTAAATGATTTGGATGATTTAGATGATTTAGATGATTTAGATGATTTGCGGTACTGAGGTCTTCAAGTCTTGATGTTTTGCAGTGAGTAGTACCGGTGAGCAGTAAGCAGTGAGTAGCAAGTGGTAAGCAGTGAGTAGTAAGCAGTGAGGGATTTGGCCGGATGTGCGCAAGCGTGTCCGGCCTTTTTTTATTCTTCCGCTGCCGGTTTGGCGGGGGCAGGCTGCTCGCGCCACTGGTCGTGCGAGTGATCGTGCTGCATGGCTTCGCGGTCCCCGGCGAACATGGCCTGCAATTCCTCACGGGCCTGCACCGCCATGGAGACCATCTGCGCCTGGTCCTTGTAGTGCGGGTAGAGCGCTGCCAGGGTTTTGAGATTGTGAGAGCGGAATTTCATCGCCGCTTCACGCGCGCGATAGGCACCGAAATCCAGCTGCTGCAGCACTTGGCGGCCCATGTGCAGGGCGCTTTCGAAGGTCTCGCGCTCCAGCACCGTGACGCCGCGATCCATCAGGTCGTAGTAGTGCGTGACGTTGCGCGCACGGGCGGCGATCTGCAGGTGCGGGAATTCTTCGCGTACCTTTTCCACCATGTCCAGCGCGGCTTGCGCATCGTCGATGGCGATCACCAGGACCTTGGCCTTGTCGGCACCGGCAGTACGCAGCAGGTCGATGCGGGTGGCATCGCCATAGAACACCTTGAAGCCGAACTTGCGCAGGAAATCGATCTGGTCCGGATCGTGATCCAGCACCGTGGCACCGATGTCATTGGCCGCCAGCAGACGGCCAACGATCTGGCCGAAGCGGCCGAAGCCGGCGATGATGACTTCGTTGTCCTGCGGTCCGATCTTGTCTTCGGGGCGGCGCTTGCCGCCTTCCAGCCAGCGCACCAGCAGCCGGTCATGCACCAGCAAGAGCAGGGGCGTGATCAGCATCGACAGCGCCACCACCACCACCAGCATGGACGAGATCTCGGGCGTCAAGACCTTGGCGGTGACGGCGGCACCGAAGACGATGAAGGCGAATTCCCCGCCCTGCGAGAGCAGGAAGGCGAAGAACAATTGCTGCCCGCGCGGAATGCCGAAGCAGCGCCCGAGGAACCACATCACGCCGGTCTTGATGGCCAGGAAACCCGCCACCATGCCGAGGATGCGCCAGGGCTGGGCGAGGAAAACGCCGAAGTCCACCGACATCCCCACGGCAATGAAGAACAGGCCCAGCAGCAAGCCCTTGAAGGGTTCCAGGTCGCTTTCCAGCGCATGGCGGTATTCGGAATCGGCCAGCAGTACGCCCGCCAGGAAGGTGCCCAGCGCCATCGACATGCCCACCGATTGCATCAGCAGGCAGGTGGCAATGACCAGCAGCAAGGCGAAGGCGGTGAAGATCTCGCGCATGTCGGTCTTGGCGATGATGCGCAGGATGGGGCGCATCAGCACCCGTCCGCCGAAGATCAAGAGCGCGATCACCAGCGCCACCTGGCCCGCATGCAGCCATCCCTGTCCGCTGCCCTGGCTGGCCGCCACGCCCAGCAGGGGGACCGCGGCCATCATGGGGATGGCGGCGATGTCCTGGAACAGCAGGATGGAAAAGCCCGCCGCACCGGCCGGCGTGGCCGTGAGCTTGCGCTCGCCCAGCGTGGCCAGGGCGATGGCGGTGGAGGAGAGCGACATGCCCAGCGCACCGATGAGCCCGATGCGCCACGGCACGCCCGCTGCCAGCGCCGCAGCGAAGAGTGCCAGCGATACCGCCGCCACCTGCACGCTGCCCCAGCCGAAGATGGAACGGCGCAGCGCCCACAAACGTTTGGGATCGAGTTCGAGACCGATCAGGAACAGCAGCAGCACCACGCCGAATTCGGAGAATTCGAGGATGTGCTTGACCTCGGTGATGAGGCCCAGTCCCCACGGGCCGATGACGATGCCGGCCAGCAGGTAGCCCAGCACGGCCCCCAGCCCCAGGCGCTTGGCGATAGGCACGGCGGCCACTGCCGCCAGCAGGTAGACGAGGGCGATCAGCAGTTGTTCATCCATGGCGGGGTCCGGTCAGTTGAAAGGGGAAGACGCAGTCATGCGCGAGGATTGGTGAGAAATCGGTGGCCTGGCTCATGCCTGCAAGCCCTCCAGGTAGCGTTCCACATGGCGCTGGAACTCGACCGGCGGCACGTGATGGGCGCCATGCAGGATCAGCGGTTCTACCCACTGCATGCCGCACAGGCGCGCGGTCTGCTGGTAGGGCGGCAGGAAATCGGCAAAGGGATGGCCGTGGCGGCCGCTGCTCTGGTAGGACGCCGTCTCCCCGCCGGTGGACGCCACCAGCCAGAAACGCTTGCCTTCCAGCGCATGGCCATCGTGGCCGAAGGCCCAGCCGCGCGCCAGCACGCGGTCCAGCCATTCCTTCTGCAGGGCCGGCATGCTGTACCAGTGGATGGGATGCTGCATCACCACCAGCTCGGCCTGGCTCAGCAGTTGCTGTTCGTGTTCGACGTCGATGTGGAAGTCGGGATAGTGCTCGTAGAGATCGTGCACGGTCACGCCGGGCAGGCAGGCGGCGGCCTCCAGCATCAGGCGGTTGGTGCGCGAGAGCTCGGCAGCGGGATGGGCGTACAGGATCAGGACCTTGGACATGTGTCGGCGCGGGCAATGTGGGTGGTGGGCAGGGTGGACGATGGCCTCCGGTGCAAATGGCCGGAACATGCATGGCCTTGGTGCTGTCTGCCCTTGCAAGGGAGAGGAGTGTGCCACGAAAGGGCGCTGGCCGGCTTGTATGAAACTGCTTGCAGGCGGCCCTGCCCGCAGGTGTCCAAAGCCGGGCAATGCGAATATACTCAGCCACTCCCCGGGCCCGTCGCGCCATTGACGGCTTGCATGCCGCCGCTGGTACTCGCCGCAGTTCATTTCATCTGATTACTTATTGCAGCCATGTCCGACATCCAAGATTCCGAAGCCAACCTGCCGCCAGACCGCTCCCCGGGCGCGGTCCCGGCCAAGCCCGTATCGGCCGATGCCTCCGGCACGCCGGCCGCCTCACAGAATCCCGCACAGCCCGCCGCACCTGCTGCCACGGTGGTAGCAGCACCGGCGGCCTCCCCGGCAGTGCCGGCCGGTCAACCCGTGACGCCGCCGGACCAGCCGGGCGCGCAGCCCGCCACCGAGGCCGCCCACGGCCAGACGGCGGAGCAGGCGCAGCAGCGCATCTACACTTCGCTGCCGCCGCCTCCGCATCACGCCGGCGACGCACCCTGGGCGCAGACCTGGCGCTTCCTCACGGCGCGCCTGCGCCAGCTGTCGGACAAGGCCGGCCGCCGCGTCATGCAGCGTACGCTCAAGATCGGCGTGTCGGCCCGCATCTTCCATCCCGAAAGCGGCGCCAAGGGCTTGCGCAGCAAGACCCTGCAGTATCTGGAAGAGTCGATCGCGCAATGGGTGATGTCGCGCGACGTGCTGGTCTTCATGATCCCGACCGTCAATACCAATGGCCTGGTCCACCCCAGCAATATCCGCCTGCGCGACTACGCCAAGCATCTGGATGGCCTGGTGCTGCAGGGTGGGGCCGACGTCTCGCCGCAGAGCTACGCGCAAGCGGCGACCCGCCCCGAATGGAGCGGCGACCGCGTGCGCGACATGTACGAGCTGGAACTGCTGCATGAATTCATCGAGGCCGGCAAGCCCGTGCTGGGCATCTGCCGTGGCTGCCAGCTGATCAACGTGGCCTTCGGCGGCACGCTCTACCAGGACATCGCCACCGATGTGCCGACCGCCATCCCGCACGTCAACGAGCAGTACGACAGTAATTATCACGCACTGCATTTCCCGCAGGGTTCGTCGCTGGCCGGCATGGTCAAGACCGAGAACGCCATCGTCAATTCCATCCACCACCAGGCCGTGCACAACCTCGGGCGCGACCTGTCGGTGGAGGCCGTCTCGGGGCCGGACCAGATCGTGGAAGCCATCCGCTACCGCAAGGCGCCCTTCGTGATGGGCTTGCAGTGGCATCCGGAATTCCACCGCGCGGGCGGCCCGGAGCTGCTCGATTGCACGCCGATTCTGGACAGTTTCCTGCGGGCAGCGCGCGAAACGCGGTTCTGATCGCGCGTGATTGGCCGGAACCTAAGCCCGCCAGCGTCATCGAACCCTCTTTGCGCTGGCGCAAGCCGATTGCACCGCCTTTGCAGCACGGCTGCAATGCGCTACCCGCCTCACCGCGGACTCTGTAGAATCAAAATGTCGTCGCAGTGCAGCACCGCTCGGGTGCTGTGTTCAGGGAGCGGCGACTTGCTAGCTTTTTCCATCACCGGCAAAAAAGGAGAATTTACATGCCCCAATCCCCCGCACTGAAGACCGTTCGCAACGATATGAAGACTCTGGTCAAGGACGCCCAGGCATTGTTCGCCGAAGCCGCCGCCGCTACCGGCGAAAAGGCTGACGAGCTGCGCGCACGCGGCCTGACCCTGCTGGAAGCCGCTGCCGAAGCCGCCCAGACCGCGCAAGCCGCCGCCATCGAGAAGGGCAAGGAAGTCGCCGCCAAGACCGACGACTACGTCCACGAGAATCCGTGGCGCGCCGTGGCCATCTCGGCAGGCCTGGGCCTGCTGGTCGGCCTGGTCATCGGCCGCAGCAAGTAAGCGCTGCGCCAATGGCGACTTCCCACAAGGACGGCCCGTCCGCACCCGCCGCCCATGCCGCCAATCCCGGCTTGACGGCGGGTTTGCTGGGCCTGGCCAAGAACCTGCTGGGCCTCATCATCAGCCGCATCGAGCTGGCCTCGCTGGAAATGTCGGAGATCGGGGCCAACCTGGTCCGTTTCGCCGTCATTTTCGTACTGGCGGCAGTGGCGCTATGGTTCGCCATCGCCTTCTGGTCGGTGCTGGTGGTCATGCTGGCCTGGGATACCTGGGGCTGGAAGATCCTGGCCCTGCTGGGTGTGGTGTTCAGCGTGGCCACCGTGGGCCTGGTGCTTTACGCCAGGTCGGTGCTGATGCAGGGCAAGCTGTCGCTGCCGCAGACCATGTCGGAGCTGCGCAAGGACCGCGATGCGCTGCTGTGATGAAGCTTCTTTCACGCAGACTCTGCACCATTTTTCCTAGTTCAGTGAGGACTGCATGAACGATCAGGACCAGGGCATGACCCATGAGGAACGCAAGCGCAAGATACTGGCGCAAGGTGCGCTGTACCGGCTGGGCGTGATGGAAGCGCGTGAAGTGGTGCGCGAGAATCTCAGCGCCGAGTCGCTGGCCAAGGGCGCCTTGAGCCGGGTCGGCCATTTTGCCGCTTCACTCTTCGGTGGCGGCAGGGCAGTGCAGTCGATCAAGTCGCTGGGCGCAGGCGGGCTGGGCAGCCTGAATCTGCAGACGGTGACGCCGCTGCTGATGACGGGGGCCTCGCTGCTGTCGCGTCGCTGGCTGCGCAAGCCGCTGATGATGGGCGGCGTGATTGCGGCCGTGGGCGGGCTGGCGTATTACTTCAGCCAGCGCGGTGGCAGCCGGGACCCTTCGGACGCAGCCGATACGGCGGCGCTGCAAGGGCCGCCCGAGGCGGATTGAGGCGTTCGGGTTGATTGTAGATGTGAAGGCGAAGGCATCCGGTTTCCCGGATGCCTTTGTCATTCATGGGCAGCGTTTTGGCAAGCGCGGCAGGAACATATTGGCCCCGATATGCTCTGAAGGACACCGGCCCATGGCCTGGACAACAAGACAGACAAGGCAAGAAAGGACATGACATGAAGAAAATTTCAATTGCAGCGATCGCCGGCGTGCTGGCGCTCTCCGGCTGTGCCGACATGAGCCAGACCCAGCGCGGCACGGCAACCGGCGCCGGTATCGGTGCCGGCCTGGGCGGCATCATCGGTGCTGCCACCGGCGGTGGCGGCGGCGGCCGCGCGCTGGGTGGTGCGGCCATCGGCGGCGCCATTGGTGCGGTGGCCGGCAACATCTGGTCCAACCGCATGGAAAACCAGAAACGCGCCATGGAGCAGGCCACCCAAGGCACGGGCGTGCAGGTCACGCAGACTGCCGACAACCGCCTGAAGCTGGAAATCCCCAGCGACATCTCCTTTGATACCGGCCGTGCCGACATCAAGCCGGAGATGCGGCCGGTGCTGGACCGTTTCGCCACCACCCTGGTGGAGAACCCGGCCACGACCGTGACCATCGTCGGCCACACCGACAACACCGGCAGCGATGCCATCAACGACCCGCTGTCGCAGCAGCGCGCCGCCCGTACCCGCGATTACCTGACCACGCGTGGCGTGGCGGCCAACCGCTTCAACATCTCGGGCCGTGGTTCGCATGAACCGCTGGTTCCCAACAACAGCGACGCCAACCGCGCCAAGAACCGCCGCGTGGAAATCTTCGTGGCCGAGCAGCAGGCTGCGGCACCGGCACAGCAGCCGGCACCGGCTGGCTACGCACCGGGCTACTACCCGCCGCCGCCTCCTCCCCAGCGCTATTGAGGCGATATGAAGGATTCTACGATGCGCCCGGCAGTCGTGGTGCATCCGCAGGGTCCGGGGCGAGGGCCACGACTTGTTGACTCTTTGGCACGTGAATGAAAACGAAAAATCCCCGGATCTCGGTCCGGGGATTTTTTTTGGGGCAGGGCCAGCGAGCGGATCGCTGGTCGTTGCAGATTACTTGGCGGGTGCGTCGGCAGCCGGTGCGGCACCTTCGGCGGCAGCCGGGGCCTTCACTTCGGGTTCCTTGAACTTGGCGCCGGACTGGTTGGCCATGTAGACCACGGTGCGCTGGATCTCGACATCATCCAGGTCGGGGTTGCCGCCCTTGGCGGGCATGGCGCGCAGGCCGTTGATGGCGTGCGAGACCAGGGTGTCATAGCCTGCGGCGATACGGGCCTGCCAGGAAGCGGCGTCACCGACCTTGGGGGCACCGGCCACGCCGGCGCCATGGCAGGCGGCGCAGGTGGTCTTGTAGACTTCTTCACCGGAGAGCAGTTGCTTGGGGCCGGCGGCATCACGGAAGGTGAAGCCATCGTCGGAAACGGGTTTGATGCGTGCCGCGATCATCTCGGGCGTCTGGCTGTCGGAGCCGGCGCCGGTTTTCTGGCCATTGGTGACGTACTGCACCAGCAGCACGATGCACACGATGGGCACCATGAAACCTGCGACGACGGCTGCGATCAATTGCTTGGGAGTCTTGATTGCCGACTCGTGTTCATGCTGAGCTGAGCTCATGGGCGTCCCTCCGTAATGTTTCCTCGAAATTGGGGCGGAAAACGTCGGTTCCCTTTGTATTGCCTTATCGCCTGGCATTGCGTGGAACTGGGATCAGGCAGGGCTTTCATTGCGCTCTCTCGCCGAACTCTTGATTATAGTCACAATGCTTTCCGTTTGACACGGAAAAACCGCCAGCGCCATGGACGTCCTGCCGGAAAGACGGTATCCTTCAGGCCTTTCCGGGGTTCGCCCCGATTCAGCGCGGCTGTAGCTCAGTGGATAGAGTATTGGCCTCCGAAGCCAAGGGTCGTGGGTTCGATCCCCGCCAGCCGCGCCACTTTCCCTTCTCCTCGTCTTGCTGCTGAAAACCGGCCATCGGTTGGCCCTCGGTCAGCAGCATGCTTTCAATTCACTGCAGCAAGACCCTGTTTCCACGCTGAAAGCTGAAAAGCTGAAAGTTGACGGCCCACGGCCGATGCCGTACGCCCCTTCCCAGTCAACCCGGTACCACGCCAGATACAAAATTATTAAAACAGCAACGTATTCTGCCGGGAAACAGTATGACGGCGTTGCGTGACAGATACCTTGCGCGATATCAATCCGTGACCAAGGGGCGAGCTTTTTATCCGGGCCATGACCATGGCTGCCCGGCGTCTTCCCCATCGCGCCGGGTATGGCTACCTGACCAGGCGGCCGAGGATGAAGCTTTCCGCAGCATCGGCACCGATGGTCGCGCCGCGCCAGCGCGCCAGATGCTCCACCGCCTTGTAGGAGCGAGGATGCGGCCAGTCCCGCATCTCCGACTGGTATTCATGCAAGGCAGCCAGCTTGGCATCGAGCGTGGCGGAGATATCAACGAACCAGGTCGGCGCAAATACCGGGGCCGAGCCTGGAATTTGCCATTCCGTGCTGGACGGCACTTCGAAATAGAGCAGCGTTCGCACCGGATGCCCCGGGGTTGAGCGACAGGCGGTGTTGACCGCGTCGTGCAGTACGCGGTGATCGATATTCATGTCGCCGGCATGGTGGGTATAAACCAGCGCTGGCGCAAAGGACGCGATCTTTTCTTCGATGACCTTGGTCACATCCAGCCGGTCCACCGAATCCATCCGGTTGTCCGGAAAACCGTGCAAGCTCACCTCGGTGACACCCAGCCGGCCATTGGCGGCTTTGGCCACGCGCGCAAGCGCGGCCAGTTCTTCCTTGCCGGTGGCGGTGTCGAATCCGCTGCGACTGGTCAAGCCTTCGGCCATGATCATGACATGCACTTCGTCGCCATCGCCAACGTGCCTGGCCATGACGCCGCCGCATCCCAATATTTCGTCATCGGGATGCGCTGCGACGACCAGCACCTTCATGCCAGGTCTCCTTGCTTCAACAGCGTGTCGGCGGCGATGAAACCGGCCGCCTTCTTGCCCCACACTTCTTCCAGGCGCGAGGTCGGCATGCCGGTGCCGGGGCGTTTGGCCCCCACGTTTTCTTCGGTCAGGGGTTCGCCGGGCTGGATGTCGCGCAGCGCGCAGACACTGCGATAGTATTCGCGGCTGCCGGCCACGTCCTTGTCGGACGGCACGATCACTGCAGCGCCGAGCGCGCGTTCGACGTGCCGGATTTTTTTTACCCATGCGGCAAGTTCATCGGGTTCCAGCGACTCGTGCGCATGGAATGCAAAGTCCGAACGACTCAGGATCAGGCGCTTTTCGAGATAGGCGCTGCCCAGCGCCAGGGCCGCCACATCGAGATCATGGTCGTGCGCGGGCGATGAAAACCCGGCCGGCCACGGGAACATCTCGTTGAGCTTGTTGACCGCGCGCATGTTCATCTGCGTGTCGTCCGTCGTATGGAAGTCATGCATGAACAAGACCGCGCTGCCACCGGCGGCCATGTACCAGTCGACGATCTGTCGCGCCTGCTCTTCCGTGGTGGGACCGAGGTCGGCGAACATCGGCTTGCCGGTCCTGCCGATCTTTTCGATCAGCTGCTTGTAGGTGGCGTCCCACGCGCCGATCTTGTGGAATTTCACGCCCAGGCGATCGAGCATGTCGACGCCTTCCAGGTAATCGACGGTGGCAAAGAAGTCGAGTCCGACCTTTGCGCTGGCATCGATGATGCGTTTCCATTGTTCTTCCGTGAAGACCAGCTTGGCGAACATTTCTTTCATGTTCACGCGCTGCTCCTGGCCGTTGTGAACGATCAGGTAGGTGGCGTTGGGATCAGACACCTGCTGCGGATCGATGACCTGGAATTTGATCGCATCCACACCGGCCTCCTTGGCCTTTTCGACCAACGCCAGCGCCTTGTCGATATCGCCCATGCAGGTCGTGCCGACTTCCACGATCAGATAGCAGGGCGCGTCGGCGCCGATCTTGCGGTCACCCAGGGTAAAACTTTTGTTGGACATATCAGTTTTCACGATTCAAAGGGTTGGTCATGATCAGTTCGCGACTGCGTTCGCCGCAGTTCATCGCCAGATCGAGGAAACTCATGTACGGTTCAAACGGCCGGTACTGCTGTGGATACTCAGGATGGACATAGTCGTGATACTCAATGGCGATGCCCGCCGCCTCAAATTTTTCATGCTCCAGATAGTCTCGTCCGAACGGCCCCGAGAGATAGACGGTGGCACCCAGCTCGCGGCAGATATTGAGCACCAGGTCGCTTTTCTTGCCCTCCACGTTCATGGCCGAGCCGTACTTCAAAGGGGTGGCCAGCGCCAGCACCTCATCGATGAAGTAATGATTGATGGCGTCCATCAGGTCGAACAGACGGGTCCAGGGGCGTTGGTAAAGCTGTTCCAGATGCGGCGCGTAGCGCCCGAAATGGGGCGACTTGCCATAGCTGTGGCAAATGGCCTTCCAATGTTTTTCTGCCCAGTTCGCGGTATTGTCGATCTCCACCGAATGGATGGCCAGCTCACCGAACTTGCCCTTGGTCCTGACCGGCACGGTCAACCAGTTCCAGCCGTTGGCCGTACGGATCTTGTTGCGATTGACGGCACTGTTCTTCTCGAACTGCACCTGGTCAAGCACCACGTGCATGTCCGACAGGGCGATGCGGTTGAAATAACCCAGCCAGGGAAGATAAGCGGGTTGGTTGATGGAGAGCCTCATGAATGCCTGTTTTTGTACATGTAGATCGTGAAATCACGGGAATGATAATCGTGCCTCAGGCTGACCCAGGGCGTGAGCGTTCTGCAGAATTCCAGCGTCTGAATCGGGTCCGCATAAAATTCGCCGGCCTCCTGGTCCGCAGCCCAGATGCTCAGGCTGTTGAACGCCACGACTTCATTGGCGCGGGCATACATGGCACGAATGATCTCGCGCATCTTTCCGGGCGCATCATCGCTGATCAGATAGAAAATCCCGTTCGCGGTCACCACGTCAAACGATTCGGCGTCGCCCCAGTCCAGGATATTTCCACAGCGCAGATCCAGTTCCGGTTCCAGCTTCCTGGCCTCGGAAATCATGCCGGGCGTGATATCGAGACCGACATAGCGGATATGTTCTGCCATCCCCGACAGGTAGCGATAGTAGTCCGCAAAACCGCATCCCACGTCCAGCACGCTTTTCCCGTTCATGTCGGTGGCGGCCGAAAGCACCTGGAATTTGATCGCCTGCGACTCGACCCGGCCATAATCGCAAGCGCGCGGATCATGCCCGTACTTGCGAATCAGATCTTCATAGTAAGAAGAAATGTGGTCAAAACCCTCTTTACGCGTGTTCATATTTTTTCCGCAACGAGCTACAAGCCTTGATAAAAATCCGGATGACGTGCGTCTGTTCTTCAGCGGTCAACGAGGGGTAAAGCGGCAACGAGACCACTCCCCTGAACGCGTCTTCGCCGACCAGCCCTGCATCCGAATCGCCGCCATGCCAGTTCCAGATCGGCGAATCTGCAGTCACGCCGTCCGTCCCCATCAAATCGACCAGTTCCTGCCACCCCCAGGTTTTCAGAAAGACCGGGTAGCGATACCAGACCTTGAATGCACTATCGACCGGCAAGTCGACATGTTCCTGCAACCATGCCAGCGACGAAAACGCAGCCGTATAGTGATCCGCCAATTCCCTGCGCCGGCCAATCATCCAGGGCAAGCGCTTGAGCTGCTCGATACCGATCGCCGCAGCGATATCGGTCATCTTGTCGTTCAAGCGCGTCGCACTGGGCTGCTGGTCAGAATAATCCCTCCAGGTGCGCACGTATTGCGCAAGATCATCGGAGTGGGTCAGTACCGCGCCCCCTTCGCCCGCTCCCATCAATTTGGTCGCGTAAAACGATTGAATCGCCACCGTCGAGTCCAGGCCGGCCGGTGTCACGCCATCTTTTGCCAGGGGGAATCCGTGTGCCCAATCCTCAATGCAATGACAGTCCAGCTGGCGCAGCGCGGCGGTATCCAGGGGATGCCCGAACGTATGCACCGCGATGATTGCCTTTGGCCTTGCATCGCCTTCGGAGATCGCCTTGAACTTGCTGGCATCCAGGTTCCACGTTCCCCTTTCGACATCGACGACGACCGGGGTGGCGCCATTGGCCAGGACCGCATTGGGCAAGGCGACACATGAATACCCCGGCACGGCGACCTCGGCCCCGCTGCAGCCCAGTGCCCCCAGGCTCAGCCGCAGGGCACCCAGTCCGGAACCCACACAGACGGCATGCTTGACGCCAGCCCACTCCTGCAGCCGGGCTTCAAACTCTTGCACCTTGCGGCCGCTTGCCCAACGGCCTGAGCCAATGACCGCGGCCGCGGCCTCAGTCTCTTCTGCGCCGTGAGTCAGGCGATTGTGTGGCACCAGCATGGTCTTTTCGGAATCTTGGCAGAGCATAAAATTCGCAAGTATGATTGCGCAGTCAAATCCAGGAAGAGCCGCACCATGAGAATATTATTTTTAACAAATAACAGTGTCAGCGAACCGCTCCTCCACTTTATCGGCGCCAAAGACGAAGTCATTAGCCGCAGCACTCCGCTTTCGGTTGTCGACATGCAAGAGATTCGTCCCGACCTCGTCGTCAGCTATTCCTACCATCATCTTCTGCGCGCACCCGTTCTGGAAATGCTACCGCAGAAATTCATCAATCTACATATTTCACTGCTTCCCAACAATCGGGGCTCCGATCCCAATATTTGGGCGTTTCTCCACGACACGCCCAAGGGAGTCACCATCCACATCGTCGACGAAGGTCTCGACACAGGCCCGATTCTCGTCCAGCGCGCGGTCCAGTTCGATGAACAGACCGAGACCCTGGGCAGTACCTACGCCCGGCTCCACACCGTCATTCAAGACCTGTTCCGGGAGCATTGGGAAGCCATCCGAAATTCGTCCATTCGCCCGCAAATACAGACCGGCCCGGGGATCACGCACAGCTGGAAAGAGTTCGCGCAGATCAAGGATGCGCTTTGCCAATCCGAAGGCTGGGACGTGAAGATCGCCGACCTGCGGCGCCGCTATGGCGAACTGCCCGAGGCCGTGCGCTCATCCTTGCTCAAGCGCTGAAACAGTCTCCTTTTTTCAGGCCGCCTTCCAGTACCTTGCCCACGAGCGACTCTGCCATCTTCGGTGGCAGTCCGCTCCCGGGGCGCCTGAATGCAATGTCATCCATGCGTACCACATGACCTGCCGGAAGGTCCGTCTGCGCCACGCAAGACAATCGGAAACTGATCCGGCTCTTTTCCTCCGCAGCAGTCGGACCGATGTATGCACGCCCCAGGTTCTTCTCCATCGCGCGAATCTGCGCCGTCAGTTCTGCAAACTCCAGCGGGTCTGAAGAAAATGCGTGATCAGGACCCGGCAAGTTCTTGTCCAGCGTGAAATGCTTTTCGACGAAACAGGCGCCCAATGCCACCGCACCGACGGCCGCAATCGTTCCCCACGAGTGATCGCTGAAGCCGACCAGATGGCCGAAGCGACTTTTCAAGGTGGTCACCTTGCGCAAGTTGACGTCCTCCGCCGGAGTGGGATAGGAAGACGTGCAGTGCAATAGAATCAAATCCTTGCCACCGGCTTCTTCAAAGGCCGTCACCGCATCGGCGATATCTTCTTCCGTGGCCATGCCCGTCGAGAGCACGGTGGGCAGCCCCGAACGCGCCATGGTTCTGATGAGCGGCAAATGGGTCAGATAATCCGATCCGTTCTTGAGCATGGGCGCACCGGCCTTGCGCAGATCGTCAATGCCGCTGTCACCGGTAGGCGTGCTGAAGAAGATGACGCCCTTGCTCACGCAGTAGCTGCACAGCTCTTGCAGCTGCGTCACGCTGAGCTCGCAACGCTTGAACATGTCGTACTGGGATTCGGTGACCGTCTGTCCCTGCGATTCATAGGTGTACATCAGGCTGCGGTCCGAAAGGAAATCCTCAGTCCGGTAATTCTGAAACTTGACGGCATCGGCCCCGGCCGCCACCGCTGCATCGATCATCTTCCGGGCCAGTTCCATATCGCCGTTGTGATTGATCCCGATTTCGGCAGCAATGAAGCAAGGCTGTCCTTCCCCGATTTGCCGGCCGCCCGCATCAATAGTTCTCATCACATCTCCCTCATCATTTCAGTAACGACGCGCTTGGCGCCTTGCCCGTCGACCAGTGCCCGGCCGTTGGCCCGCATCTCGCTTCTGGCAGGCGCATCAGCGGCCAATTGTCGCAACGCATCGGCCAGGGCGGTCACGTCCAGTTGATTGCCCCATCCCAGCAGGCGGGCTGCGCCAGAGCGCGCCATTGCCTCGGCAATGGGACGCTGGTTCTCGGCCAATATCGTGACCAGGCACGGCACGCCCATATAGGCCACTTCCAGTGTCGTTGATCCGGCCGCGATAATGCACATGTCGGCCCAGCGCATTGCGCCTGGCATATCCTCGGTGAAGGGGCAAACCTCGATGCGATGTCCTGCGGCGCGGGCCTTGACCACAGCATTCCCGATACGGTCCAGATGGGGGTTGCTGGGTCCTGCGATATACAGGACATCCAATGCCATATCGCCGATGTTTTCCAGCGCCGCGATGATCTTCATCCCGATACCGTCGGGATCGGATCCGCCCAGCGAAACCAACAGCCGCCGGGCTTGTCCGGCCACTGCGGGCAGGGCTTCGTCCCTGGAAAAGCTCTCGCGCAACAAGGAAAACTTCGGCCCCAGCAGCAAGCGAGTGGTAGCGCGGCACGGATAGCGAAGCGCGTCGGCATAGAAATTCTGGTTCAAGATCATGTCGACGTCATAGCTGTCCAGCAGCGGCATGTCATCGACCACCATCAGCCGGGCGCCACTGCGTACGATCGCAGCGTGATCATCGGCATCGAATCCATAACCGTCCAGGACGACCCAGTCGCCAGGCCGTGGCGCCATGTTCCCGGGCCATTGCGCGGCATCGAAGGCAGACTCTTGCGGCAACAAGGCAAGGCCATGGCCACGTTGCCCGATCCAGTCCCGCAGGACCGCATCGTCGATGCGGCCGACGAAACAGGTTGCAGCCTGTGCTTGCGAAAACGCATTGGCCAGGGACAGGCAGCGCATGACATGGCCGGTCCCTATTTCAGGATAGGCATTGGCCCGGAAAAAGATCCTAGTCGAGCAAACCATCGAATCGCTCCGCCAGGAATTCGGCAAACAGAAAGTCCGTTTCCGTATCTATATCGATGCTGCGCTCCCATGGCATCTCGTAGGCCGCCAGGGGATAACCGTAATAGTTCTGTTCGCGTCGGAAGGCCGCCACGTTGACAATGGTGACGGCGCCATTGCAGCGAACCAGCACCGGCATGTCCGCACCGGCCTTGGAACCGGTCCGGTTGAGCCAGTCAGGGTGGAGTGGCTGCAGGCAGCCATCTTTCAATATCAAGGACGACAATGGCGAATGCTGCTCCTTGGAGACACTCATCAGGAATTCGACCTTGCGGTCCACGAACATCTGCATCGCATCGGCGATGTCCTGTGCCCGGCAAAACGGCGAGGTCGGCAACAGGATGATCAAGGTATCGTAGCGTTCGCCGGCTTGTTCAAACATGTCCAGCGCATGCAGGGCGACATCGACGACACCGGCCGGATCGCGCGCCAGATGCGCGGGCCGCATGAAGGGAACCTCAATGCCGCATGCGCGCGCCTGGTCGGCTACGACCTCATCTTCCGTGCTCACGCAAATGCGGTCGACGAAGTCCATTGCCTGGGCGCGCCTGATGGTCCGCGCCAGCAGGCTGACGCCTTTCAAAGGCCGTACGTTTTTCATCGGCAAGCGCACCGAGCCTGCCTTGGCGGGGATCAGGACGAGCGTTTTTCCGTGGTCAGGATGTTGCGTCATAGGTCTGTCAATCCAACGATGCTTGAGGCGGGACAGGGGGAGTCGCGAGAATCTCGCCCAACTTGTCGACGATAAAATCCTGCTCTTCAGTGGTCAGCGCCGGGAATAGCGGAAGACTGATGGTTTGCGCGAAATACTGCTCCGCTTCAGGGCAATAGCCCTCCTTGAACCCCATCTTTTCGTAATACGGCTGCCGATAGACCGGAATGTAGTGCAGGTTGACCAGCACGCCCGCAGCACGCATGGCCTCGTACACTTGCTTGTGCGTTCTTCCGGTCTTGGCCAGCGCCAGCCTGATGACATACAAATGAAAACCCGAATAGCACTCCGGATGCTGCCAGGGCGTGATGACCGGCAGCTTCGCCAGCAGTGCGTCGTAGCGCTGTGCGATGGCATGGCGCCGGGCGACAAATTCCTCCAGGCGTTGTGCCTGGCTCGCACCGAGTGCAGCCTGGATGTCGGTCATGCGGTAATTGAAGCCCAACGCCGTCTGCTGATAGTTCCAGATTTCGCCGGGCTCACGAAACGCCATCTCTGCCGGATCGCTGGTAATGCCGTGCGTGCGCAGCTGGCGAACCGTCTTGGCCAGGGCATCATCGGAGGTCAGCACCATGCCGCCCTCGGCGGTGGTGATGATCTTGACCGGATGGAAACTGAAAATGACCATATCGGAATAACGGCAGTTTCCGATCGGTTCGCCAAGATACTTGCCGCCCACTGCGTGCGAAGCGTCTTCGATGATGCGGAAACCATATTGGTCCGCCAGCGCCTTGATGGCGCGCATGTCGCAAGACTGGCCGGCGAAATGGACTGCGATGACGACCTTCGGCAATCGCCCTTGCGCTTGCGCTGACTGAAGTTTCTCCCGCAATTTGTTGGCGCAGAGATTGTAGGTGCGTGGATCGATGTCGACAAAATCGACGCTGGCACCGCAATACAAGGCACAGTTCGCTGACGCGACAAAGGTGTTCGGCGAAGTCCATACGATATCGCCCGGGCCAACCCCCAATGCCAGGCAGGACAGATGCAGCGCCGCCGTCGCATTGGCGACGGCGATGGCGTGCTTGCCGCCGCAGCGGCTTGCAATGGCTTCTTCGAAGCGCGGTATCGCCGGACCTTGGGTGATCCAGTCAGAGGTCAGGGTAGCGACCACCGCCTCGATATCTTGCGCAGAAATATCCTGCCGACCGTAGGGAATGAGCATCAGCCCACCTGCTTGTTGTATTCAAGAATCTGGTCCACACCGAGGAAGTGCGGGTTTTTGCCCGACTGGTACTCGAATCCCTGTGCCACGGGACGGCCGTGCTCACCCAGCTTGTTCACGCTGTAATCGTTGGTGGTGCTATGGAAACGGATGGTCGGCTGCAAGACGAAGTGGTCGTCGAACTCAAGCGTGAGGTGTGAATCATCCATCGGACACATGATTTCGTGCAGCTTCTCCCCGGCCCGGATGCCCACATGCTTGTGCGGCAGATGGGGCGCCATGGCCTTGGCCAGATCGACGATCCGGACCGAGGGGATTTTCGGAACGAAAATCTCGCCGCCATACATGCGCTCAAAATTCTTCAGGACGAAATCCACGCCCTGTTGCAAGGTGATCCAGAAGCGGGTCATGCGCTCATCGGTGATGGGCAGCGCGTCCGCGTTGGAGGCAATGAGCTTCTCGAAGAAGGGCACCACCGAGCCGCGCGAGCCCACCACATTGCCATAGCGCACCACCGAAAAGCGGGTGGGCTTGCCGCCGGCCATGTTGTTGGCGGCGACGAACAGCTTGTCCGAGGCCAGTTTGGTGGCACCGTACAGGTTGATCGGATTGGCGGCCTTGTCGGTGGACAGCGCGATGACTTTCTTGACGTTGTTGGCCAGCGCCGCCTTGATCACGTTCTCGGCGCCATAGATGTTGGTCTTGACGCATTCCATCGGATTGTATTCAGCCGCCGGCACCTGCTTGAGCGCAGCGGCGTGAATCACGTAGTCGATGCCGCTCATCGCCTCCTGCAAGCGCGACAGGTCGCGTACGTCGCCCAGGAAATAGCGCATCTCCGCACCGCCGAACTCTTGCTGCATGTCGAACTGCTTGAGCTCATCGCGCGAAAAAATGACGATCCGTTTCGGCTTGTAGCGCGCCAGCAGTGTTTTTGTATATTGTTTCCCGAACGAGCCAGTGCCGCCGGAAATGAATACTGATTTGCCATTAAACATGACTGTTCCCCAGATCTGTTTTTGCATGGGCATCCGGCAATGCCGAAGCCGCCTTGCCTCTGCCGACGTTAGTAAGCCGGATTCTTTTCCAACAATAAATAGAACTGGAAGGTGCACATCTCGCGCCACTCTTCTCGCGTCACGTTTTTATAGATGACGCGCTCGGTCTCGATATTGCCCGGCAATGTCGGCATGAAGTTGTCCATCGATTGCTGCAGGCTCTTGTCGATCACGTGGTGCTCCGCGACCACCCGGTAGCCTGTTTCGGTGGCCAGCTTGATGATTTCCTTGTAGGTGAAGAAGCGGATATGCGTGATGTCCAGCAAGCCCGATGAATGATAAGTCCAGTTTCCGCGATGCAAGCCATCCACCAGAATGAGATTGCGTGCATTGGGAACGCTGACCACCAGCTGCCCCTTGGGGGACATGTAGCGGCGCAGCTTCACCATGACATCCCAGGGGTTGTACATATGTTCCAGCACGTCGGCCAGGATCACGCCGTCCAGCGTACCGGGAGCAAGCCCTTCACGTTCCAGGTCGAAGTCATCGAACATCCCGACCATGACCTTGTCCAGACGCTGCTGCGCGATCGACGCCGCCACCCGGTTGGCCTCGATGCCCCATACTTTGCAGCCAGGGAATTTTTGCTTGGCAAGATAGCCGGTGCTGCCTGCGGCACAACCGACATCGAGCACGATGTTCGGATGGATGCGGAACATGTCCACGACATCCATGCGGCCGGCAGTGTGGTAGGCGTCGACCAGGCTGCTGTCTTCAAAATTCAGGTATTTCTGCCAGACATAGCCTTGCTGCGGTACCTCCAGGGGCTTGGCGGCACGGCGCATCAGGTTGACGATATTGCCGACGGCGCTGCCTTCCTGATGATGGAAATAAGATTTGCGGGCGTTGCCGTCGGCCAGCAGGCGATGCCGCAGCGGCGTATCTCCGAACAATCCCACCAGGGCCGAAGCGACCTGTTCCGGCTCCAGTACCAGAACGCCATCGCTGGCGCCATAGCCACCGCCGGTCACGCAGCCGAAATCGCTCATCACGTTGATGGCGGGAACATTGGCGAGCACGGCCTCGATGGACATGTTGGAGTCGTAAGAGACGACCGCATCGGCCGCACCGACCCAGTAGATCGGCTCATCCATGGCGTAGCGCACATAGTCACTGACCCCGTGCTGCACGGCCAGCTGCATGAAGTGCGCCCGCTTGTTTTCTATCGTGTCTTCCCCGGTGTGGCGGTCCTTGTAGATCAGGGAGACGTCCGTGCGGCCGGCCAGGTGCACCTCGCGCAATGCGGCGCAGGCCTGCATCATTTGCTGGCGATAATCCCGGTCATCCAGGAAGCTCAGATGCGCATTCCAGGTGGGCGCCCACAGCACCCACTTGTGGTCCAGCGGCAATCGGTATTCATTGCTGAAGGTTTCCCGCAATGCGGGGCGACGCTGGATGACAGCGGGGATCACATCCCAGTAAGGATTGCCCAGGACATGGATCTTTGCTTCAGGCACGCCCATATCGGCAAAATACTCGGCACTGCGCTTGCTGGGGACCACCAGGTAATCCGAGAGATTGACTTCGCCGGCATAGGAGGTACCGATGCCGGAGCCATGCGCGATCTGCATGACCGGGATTTTCTTGCTGCGGGACCAGAGTGCCAGCACTTTGCTGTCCCGTACGACATCGTCATTGAGCATCGTCAGTTCGATGTCGAAATGTTCTGTCAGCGTTTCGAGCACATTGAACAAGCCATGTGCATAGGGCCACTCGGCCAGGATCTGTTGCTGAAGCAGCCGCAATATCGTCTGGGAATATTCGTCATCCGAAAAGCCTAGCCCATTGGTGTCCTGCTGCAGACGCCCCAGGAACAGCGGGACGCGGGAATGCTCGGCATTGGGCGTGAGCACGTGCAATTCCGAGCCCGCACCCTGGACTGCCGAGCGTAGCGCTTCCGAATTGAGGTGGGCAGGGACGATGACAACGCGCTTACGATCAGTCAGATACTGCTGCAAGATAGGCAGGTTCTTTTCCCACAACGCGTAAAGCAGGGCAGCTTTCTTCATAATCAAATTCCGTTATTTTTTTGGCTTAATTGTTGGACGATATTCTTCTGCAGCGAGTAGACCAAGGTATCGCCGATATCGACGCCATTCACCCGGCTCAATTCTGCAAGCGAGCGCTCCTGGTGCCAGGTGCGGGTCAGGGACTGCGCTCCGCGGTCCATCTCCTCGGCTTGCGCCCATTTCTGCAACTTCGGGCCATTGCGCGGAGCCAGGTCGCTCCAGTCAAGCGCGTCAGTGCGGCCAAGGAAGAAACTGCTCATCAGGTAGTAGGCGAGGCTGCGATTGCGCATGCGATCAAGGTGGCCATCAAACTGCTCGCGCCAGACCTGCGGCGGCAGGTTCAGCCAGGGGGCCAGGTCGTCCAGTTGCACCCGCGAACGCTCCAGGTAGTTGCCCAGCTGCAGATCCTGCTCAAACCAGGTTTGATTGTTTTGCTGCTCGCCAGGCGTGTTCTCCAGCACGACCATGAAGCGATTGGTCATGATGCCACTGAGGCAGCCGAACCATTCGCGCTCAAGGAACATCGCCATGTCGAACAAGGCATCATCGGCCGGCAACCATGACAGCTGGCGCGTCCACCAATTGCTCGCCTGCAGGGTCGTCGAAAACGCCGGGTGGCGATACTCGCCGCCGAGGAAGCTGCCGTAGGGCACGGTGGCCACGATTTTCATGCCGACGTGGTCGGCAATGGCGCGCAGGCTATCTCGCGAGACGTGCATGTTGAATTTGCTGGCGCCTTGCGCGATCAATTCTTCAATCGTGACATTGCGGCCACGCGCATAGCTGAGGTGATCCAGCGAGTAAATGTCGAACACCACGCGCCCGTTCGGTTTGACCACGCGCTTCCACTCACGCAAAACCCTTTCCACGTGCGGGAAGTGCGTCATCACATTGAGCGAGATGAGATTGTCGAATCGCGCGTCGGCGAAAGGCAATGACTGCACGTCCCCCACCATCAGTTCAATGGGCGCACCGCCGGCCAGGCGGCGGCATTCATCGAGCATGGCCTGCGAACTGTCGGTGCCGGCCAGTTCATAGCCCTTGCTGATGAGAGGCAAGGATCCGCGACCGGTGCCAATGCCCACATCCAGTACGCTTTTTCCCTGCAGGAAGCGTTCGCAGAGCTCGGTCTCGATGGCGTTTTTCAGTTTGATGGGACCGGAATCCTCCACCATCCGCTGCGAATACCAGGAAACCATGCCCCGGTCTTTCCATGCATCGGTTTTCCATTGAATCAGATCGTGTTCAGAATTACTCATTGTTTTCCTCATCGTCTCAACCGAGACCCGGACAGCACGGCCGAAGGCATGCAACCGAACGTTTGTTTAAGTTTAGAAATAACTACGCACTACCGCGAACGCATCACATCGAATTTCTGTTGCCACTCGGGCGGCAAGCAAAGCTGGCGTCAACCTTGCTGCGCATCAGTTTGTCCTCATGCCGATTGCCATGCGGCAACGCCGCTGCACCAAAGCCTGTGGTCCGTCAGCCCGTTTGCCCATGGTCATCGGGGCGCTACGTAACGGCCGTAGACCTCGTGATAGTGAGCTGCCTTGGAACCCAGGTCGAACCCTTCGCGCACTTCCTTTTGCCCGGCGGCGGCCAGGGCATGACGTTTCTCGGGCGACTCGATCAGCCCGGTGATGGCCTCCAGCCATGCCTGGCTGGAGTTGGGCATCAAGAGGCCGGTGACGTCATGCGTGACGACCTGGTTGTAGACCGACACATCGCTGAACACGGAGGCGATGCCGGCGGCCGAGTAATCGAGCCACTTGATGTAGCTCTTGCACTGGTTGTATTCATCGCTGGCCAGCGGGATGAGCGCGATGTCCCAGTTCCATTGGCGCAGCTGGGCCGCGTAGTCCACGTACTGGTGGACGAAGGTATGGAAGGTGGTCAGGGGATGGCCGGCCCAGTTCCGCGGGCATTCCCATCCGACGAAATCAATGTGCAGGCGCGCACCGTAGCGCTCGACCAGGGCCCGCAGGGCCTGATCGACCAGCGCAAAGTTGGAGGGCTGGATCGAGGAACCCAAGAGCCCGATGTTGATGCGTCCGTCGGGGCTGCTCTGTTGCGGCACCGGACGATAGAACAGATCGAAATCGATGTAGTTGGGCAGTACATGGACGGCGGGATTGAGCTCCCGGTATTTGGCGGCGAGGAATTCGGTGGAGACCACCACTGCCTTGGCGTGCCTGACCGCGAACTCGATACCGGACTTCCAGGCCGCGCCCTGCTGGGCTTCCGGGTGGTCGGCCGGAATCTCGTTGAGCAGGTCGTCGGACTCGTAGATGATGGGTATCTTGGAACTGAAGATGGTGCGCAGCACGTCCAGCGACATCAGTCCGGGAGTAAAGCGATGCAGCAGGATCAGGTCGGCATCGTTCAGATAGTCGCTTTGCAGCTGGCCGTTCTGGATGCCCCAGACCAGTTCCCATTCGTCCTTCAGATGGGCGAAGGGGCGGATCAGGCGAATCTGCGGGCAGGGGCTCCAGGTCGACTCGACCGAATACACCACCAGCCGCTTCTTGCGTTTGGCCGGTGCCGGCGGGGGCGTCAATGCCGTTGCCGCCGGGATCGCGTTGAAGCGGCGCTGGCTGGCCAGGATGAAATCGTCCAGCTGGCGGGCGACCAGGTCCTGTCGCGCGGGCAGGGCGGCAGCAGGCACCGCGGGCAATTCGAGCACCGGCACATCGGCGCTGGCCAGGCCGGGCTGCCAGGCCAGCGGCAGCTCGCCCGCCAGCGCGGCCTGGCCGGGCTTGAGGATGAAGCGCACCACGTTGACTGCCGAAAGCGGATTGCCGGCCACGCTGCCGGCATAGATGACGATGGGATTGCGGCCCGCCGCCAGGTGGGCGTTGATCAGGTCCTGCGTCAGGCGCGGCGTGCGCAGGGCGGTGCTGCCTTCATCGGTGACATAGGCTTCTTCACCCCACAGGTTCAGCGCGTGGCACAGGCGGTGCAGCAGCAGGGCTTCTTCCGTTTGGGTGGCGTAGGCGGGAGCAAGGATGTAGTAGGGGGAGTGAAGCCGGGCGAACAAATCAGGTCTCATATGCTACTCGGTGGTCTGTCTCTGGATGTCTTGGTGATCTGTGCAACGGACAGCGCCCCGTCCTTTTGCTCCCCGCGCGATGGCGTCCAGCTGCGGCGCCTCCGGCAGGGCCGGCCTCATGCGATCGGGGCAGTATATCAGCGGCTTTTTGCGGGGAATGGGCTGAATTGGCGGCAAAGAGACCGACAAATCCTCGAATGGACGCGCGCCAGCCGTGCGGCAAAAAGCCAAATTGGCACCCATAAACCGCCCAGACCCACGGTTGTTTGCCTGCGCAAAGCCGGTAACATAAGCCGCTTTGGTGGGGCTTTGGAGAAACTGTTGCTCTGGGAGTAACACCTTCCTGGCCCCGGGTCATCTTTCGTCTGGGGGTAGAAATTGAAAGTCGTCATTCTTGCCGGCGGTCTGGGTACGCGGCTTGGGGAAGAAACCGATGTGCGTCCGAAGCCCATGGTGGAGATCGGTGGCAAGCCCATCCTGTGGCACATCATGAAGGGCTACTCGCAGCACGGCTTCAATGAATTCGTGATCCTGCTGGGCTACAAGGGCTACCTCATCAAGGAATTCTTCGCCAACTATTTCCTGCATCAGGGCGATGTCACCATCGACCTGGCCGACAACCGGGTGGAAGTCCATCGCAACAAGTCCGAGCCGTGGAAGGTGACGCTGGTGGAAACGGGCCTGTCGACCCAGACCGGCGGCCGTTTGCTGGCAGCCCGTGACTATCTGAAGGAGGGCGACTTCATGCTCACCTACGGCGACGGCGTCTCCGATGTCGACGTGAGCGCCCTGGTTGCGCATCACCAGGCCAATGCGCAGGCCCTGGTGACCATGACGACGGTGCAGCCCGAGGCGCGCTTTGGCATGGTGCAAACCGATGAGGCCGGTTTCATCCGCGATTTCCGCGAGAAGCCGCCCGGTGACCTGGGCTGGATCAATGGCGGCTTCATGGTCTGCCGCCAGGGGGTGTTCGATTACCTCAAGGACGGCGAGGGCACCATCTTCGAACGCGCGCCGCTGGAGCAGATCGCAGGCGATGGGCGCCTGTTGAACTGGCCGCATCACGGATTCTGGAAATGCATGGACACCCTGCGCGACAAGATCCAGCTCAACCAGATGTGGGACCAGGATCAGGCACGATGGAAGACCTGGAACTGAGCCTGTGCTCCGGCTGCGGAGCGTGTGGATGAACCTGCAGATCACGCCCACCGGCATTGCAGGCGCAGTGGTGGTATCGAGCCTGCGGCGCGGGGATGCCCGAGGCAGTTTCGCGCGCTGGTTCTGTGATGAGGAACTGGCACCGGTATTGCAGGGCAGCCGCATCGTGCAGGTCAACAATTCCCTGACGGCCGAACCGGGCAGCGTGCGTGGCATGCACTTCCAGCATGCGCCCCATGCCGAGAAAAAACTGATCCGCTGCCTGGCCGGCCGCGTCTTCGACGTGGTCCTCGACTTGCGCGCGGGTTCGCCGACCTTCCTGCAATGGCGCGGTGTCGAACTGGCCGCCGGCGATGACCGCGCCCTGCTGGTTCCCGAGGGCTGCGCCCACGGCTTCCAGGTACTCGACGCGGGCGCCTCGCTGCTGTACCTGCATACCGCCCCCTATGTGCCGCAGGCCGAAGGCGGCGTGCGCCATGATGATCCGCGCGCGGCCATCGCCTGGCCGCTGCCGCCGCAGAACCTGTCTCCACGCGACCTCCAGCATCCCTTGCTGGCTCCCGATTTCGATGGAATACCGCTATGAAATGCCGCCACTGCCAGACCGAACTGCACGATCCCTTCATCGACCTGGGATTCTCGCCGCCCTCCAACGCCTATCTCAGGAGCGAGGACCTGCGCCGTCCTGAAACCACCTATCCGCTCAAGGTGATGGTGTGCCGCCAGTGCTGGCTGGTGCAGACCGAGGATTACACGCACTACGACCAGCTCTTCGCCACCGATTACGCCTACTTCTCTTCCACCTCCAGCACCTGGCTGCAGCATGCGGCGCACTATGTGGACATGATCGCGGCGCGCCTGAACCTGGGCGCACAGTCGCTGGTGGTGGAACTGGCCGCCAATGACGGCTACCTGCTGCAGTACGTGCAGCAGAAGGGCATCCCTTGCCTGGGCGTGGAACCCACCACCAGCACCGCCGATGCGGCGCGCGCCAAGGGCATCGCCATCGTCGAGGAATTCTTCGGCGTGGCCCTCGGCCAGCAACTGCGCGCCAGCCACGGTGCGGCCGACCTGATCGCGGCCAACAATGTGCTGGCCCACGTCCCCGACATCAATGATTTCGTGGGCGGCATGCGTGCTTTGCTGGCGCCGCAAGGCACGGTCACGGTGGAGTGCCCGCACCTGTTGAACCTGATCGCGCAATCGCAGTTCGATACCATCTATCACGAACACTTTTCCTATCTCTCCCTGGTGGCCGTGCAGCGCGTGATGCAGTCCCAAGGCCTGCGCGTGTACGACGTCGAGCAGTTGCCGACCCACGGCGGCAGCCTGCGCATCTACGCCTGCCATGCCGATGCCGCCATCGCGACCGCGCCGGCGGTAGAGGCCATGGCGCGGCGCGAACGCGAGGCCGGGCTGGAGCGCATCGAGGGCTATGCCGGTTTCCAGGCGCGCGCCGAAGAGATCAAGCTGCAACTGCTGTCCTTCCTGCTGGAACACAAGCGCGCCGGCAAGAAGGTGCTGGCCTATGGTGCCGCCGCCAAGGGCAACACGCTGCTCAACTATTCGGGGGTGCACCCGGATCTGCTGCCCATGGTGGCCGATGCGGCCCCCTCAAAACAGGACAAGTACATGCCCGGCAGTCACATTCCCATCGTTTCGCCGCAGCGCCTGCTCGATGAAAAGCCGGACGTGGTGCTGATCCTGCCCTGGAACATCAAGGATGAAGTGGCGCAGCAACTGGCCCAGATCCGCACATGGGGTGGCCGCTTTGCCATCGCGGTGCCGCAGTTGCAGGTATGGTGAGGGCGCCGGCATGAAACTCCATCTGTTGCAGTTCGCACCGGCCCATGCTTCGGCGGCTCCGGGTTTCCTGCAAATGGTCAGCAGCACCCAGGATGCCTGGAGCGAGCTACAGGCCATGCGCCGCTTCTTCCGTGAGCAAACCATCGATGGCCAGGCCTGCTATGCCTTCGTCACACCGGCTTTCCTCGAGCAGACCGGTCTGGACGCGGCGCGCTTGCGCAGCCTCATCGAGGCTCAACCGCAAGCCGATGCCTGGACCTTCCTGCCGCAGCCGCTGGCGGCGTGCGGTCAGCTCAACCTGTTGATGCAGGGTGAGCAGTGCCTCCCCGGTTTTGCGGCCACCGCCCAAAGCTTCCTGAAGACACTGGGACTGGCGCTGGATCCCGCGCATTTCGTGCCACCCTGGCAGAGCAATGCGCCGCATGGCTTCATCGCGGCCAAACTGGCTTTCTGGCAAACCTGGTTTGACCTGGCGGAGCGCCTTTGCCAGATCGCCGAGCAGGAGCCGGGAGAATTGCACGCGGCCTTGCAGCGCCAGGCCTCTTCCGGTGAAACAGCCAAGTCTCTGCTGGCCGCCAGCCTGGGCTCGCTGGTGCTGGGACTGGACCAGCAACTGCGGGTCTGGCATTGTCCGCTCTCCATGATGCCGGCTGCCAAGCCGGTCGCCACCGCCGAGCTGGAGGCGCTGGCCGACTTGCGCAGTGCTTACGCCGCCAGTGGCGACTCCGCCGACCTGCAACGGTTTGTCCAGCGCAGCGAGCAGTTGCGTGCAACGCCGCCGCAGGCTGCAGCGGCTCCCGCATCGCCGCTCTCCCTGGGCGCATTGACGCTGGCTCCCTCCGATAGCGCAGCGGCGGAAGCCGCGCGCGGAGAACTGGTGTTCGGCTGCATGACGCACGTGCCGCTGCCGGTGAAGTTCCCCGATTACGTGCTGCCGATCTACCTCGGCCAGGCCCAGCATGAGGGCGCACTCAATCTGCGTGACCTGGCCCCGCAGTGGGTGCCCTATCACCCGATCGTGGCCGGCATGCTGGGCAACTTCGCCCTGCGCAACCTGATCCTGCGCGACTATCCCAATATCAAACGCGTGGGGGTCTGCCTGTACCGCAAGTTCATTTCGCGCCAGCGCATCAGCGGGGTTCCGGCCGAAGACAACTGGATGATGGATGTGGTCTCGGACAAGGAATTTGCCCACCAGTCGCTGGAGCAGATGATGGAACCTGGCGACCAGCCCTTCCTGGTCGGCAAGACCTGCGGCTTCAACGTCGCCGGCCAGAGTGCGGGCTATCTCTCGCATTACGCGGTCTCGCATCATGCCGAAGACCTGCTGCGTTTTGCGGCGGCCGCCACCGAGCTGGGCGTGTTTGGCCGCAGCGAAGCCGAGCTGTTCTTCAACGAGAAGACCTTCTTCATGGGCGGCATCGAGATGGGCGTGTTCCCTGCCGACTTCTGGCTGCGCACGGTGGAGCAGATCGAAGCCGTGACCTGGTATTGCGTGCAGCACTACGACATGCGCCGTGAAGGCTATCAATCCCGTGCCTGGGCCTTCTGCGCCGAGCGCCTGGGCAGCTACCTGCTCTTGCGCGAGATGCGTGCGCGCTATGGCGATCCGGGCTACATGCGCTTCTTCGGGCAGCTCAACCTGATCACGCGCGGCGACCAGACCAAGTACGTGCCCAGTCACTGAAGAGGGTGCGCCGGGCCGAGGCCTTCAATCGGGAAGCAGGCGGCCCTGGTCCAGCTGGTAGTGGCGGATGATCTGCTCCAGGCAGGCTACGGCGTCCTCATCCCACTCGGGCAAGGTGATGCCGAAACGCTGCTCCAGCTTGCTGCAGTCCAGCCGCGAATTGAGCGGACGTTCCGGCGGCGTCGGGTAGGAAGAAGTGGGTACCGGCGTGATCTGATCCAGCCCCTTGAGTTTCAGGGGCAGGCCGCGTGCCGCCAGTTCGCGTGCGATCAGCGTGGCATAGCCGTGCCAGGATGTGGCGCCGCGTGCGGTGAGGTGATAGGTCCCGCTGGTGGCGGCCACCTTCTCGCGTCCGCCGTCGGGCCCGGCCAGCATGCGGCAGCAGACCGCTGCAATGGTAGAGGCCCAGGTCGGCGCGCCGAACTGGTCGCCGACGATGGTATAGCTTTCCTTTTGCTGGGCCAGGCGGATGGCGGTCTTCATGAAATTGTTGCCCGCCACGTTGTAGACCCAGCTGGTGCGCATGATCCAATGGGCTGCGCCGCTGGCGGCGATGCCCAGTTCGCCCTCGCGCTTGGTCGCCCCGTAGACGTTCAGCGGATGGGTCGCCATGTCTTCCGTGTAGGCCCCCGGGTGCTGGCCATCGAACACGTAATCAGTGGAGAAGTGGATCAATGCTGCACCCAGCCGTGCCGCCTCCTGGGCCAGCACTGCCGGCGCTTCGGCGTTGATGCGGCGTGCCAGGTCGGGTTCGGACTCGGCCTTGACCACGGCGGTGTAGGCGGCCGGATGAATGATCAGATCGGGTTTGGCATCGCGCACTGCCGAGCGCAAGGCCTCCGGATTGGCAATATCGAGTTGCCCGCGCGCAGGGGCCATGACCTCGAGCCCGGCCGGCATGGCGCGCAGCCGCCGCAGGAATTCGCCCCCGACCTGGCCGCTGGCGCCGGTGAGCAGGATACGCATGGGTTTCATGGCGCTGCTTTCATGGAGGGGAGATCATGCTGCTCGAAGACATCGGCAGCGGCGAAAGGTGTGCCGCGCTGGTCTTTTTCCGAAAGAATGGGGTTGCCTTGCAATTGCCAGTCGATGCCCAGCGCCGGGTCATTCCAGAGGATGCAGCGCTCATGCTCTGCTGCCCAGTAGTCGGTGGTTTTGTAGAGAAATTCGGTGCCGTCTTCCAATACCGAAAAGCCATGAGCAAAGCCGGGCGGTATCCACACCTGCTGTCTGTTGGTCTCGCTGAGCACAGAGCTGAACCATTGGCCGAAGGTAGGCGAGGTGCGGCGGATATCAAGCACTACATCCAGGACCGCGCCTCTCACGACACGGACCAGTTTTCCCTGGGGCTGCCGGATCTGGTAGTGCAGTCCGCGCAATACGCCTCGGGACGAGCGGGAATGGTTGTCCTGTACAAATGGCGTGTCTACCCCGGTCTGCTCCTGGAAGACGCGCTGGTTGAAGCTCTCATAAAAGAAGCCACGATGATCGCCGAAGACACGGGGCTTGATCAGCAATACGCCGGACAATGGGGTGGTTTCAAGTTGCATGGAGCGATAAGAGAAGCACTGTAGCAGTCATGTTGTGCACGGACTCAATAGCTCATGTCATTGACCAGCTGGAGCAGATATTGGCCGTAGGAATTTTTGCGAAGCGGCGTCGCAAGCGACTCCAATTGTGCTGCATCAATATAGCCGCAACGATAAGCGATTTCTTCAGGGCAAGCTATCTTCAGGCCTTGGCGCTTCTCGATCGTTGCAATGAACTGGCCGGCGTCCAGCAAGGATTCGTGGGTGCCGGTGTCAAGCCACGCAATGCCTCGCCCCATGAGTTCCACCTGCAGTTGCCCACGTTCCAGATAGGCCCGATTGATATCGGTAATTTCCAGTTCGCCGCGGGCCGAAGGCTTGATTTCCCTGGCGATGTCGACCACCTGGTTATCATAGAAGTAGAGTCCGGTGACAGCGAAATTCGACTTGGGTACGACCGGCTTCTCTTCGATGCCGATGACCTTGCGGTTTCGGTCGAATTCCACTACGCCGTAGCGTTCAGGATCCTGAACGTGATAGGCAAAGATGGTCGCGCCGACCGAGCGGGCGTTGGCCTCGCGCATGGGCGGGTCGAGGTCTCGTCCGTAAAAGATGTTGTCGCCCAGGATCAATGCAGATGGCGCATTGCCGATGAATTTCTGTCCGATCAGAAAGGCCTGCGCCAAGCCATCCGGCGAAGGTTGCACCGCATAACTGATACTGAGGCCCCACTGATGGCCGTCGCCGAGCAATGCTTCAAAGCGTGGCGTATCCTGCGGCGTAGAAATCACCAGGATGTCCCGGATTCCGGCCAGCATCAGGCTCGACAGCGGGTAATACACCATCGGCTTGTCGTAGATCGGCATGAGCTGCTTGGATACCACGGTGGTAGCGGGATACAGGCGTGTGCCCGAACCACCGGCCAGGATGATCCCCTTGCGGGTTTGAGTTTGCGCTGCCGCTTTCATCACATTGCTCCCGGTGGATGTTCGCCATATTGTTGCTGCAGCCAGTTGAGATAGGCGCCCGAGCGGACTTGTGCGACCCAGTCTCCATTGGCCAGATACCACTCTACCGTTTTGCGGATGCCACTCTGGAAGGTCTCGGCGGGCTTCCAGCCGAGTTCGCGTTCCAGTTTGCGCGCATCGATGGCATAGCGCCGGTCGTGCCCTGGTCGATCCTTGACGAAGGTGATCAGGTCACGATAGCTGCCTTGCGTACGCGGTTGCAGCTCATCGAGCGTATCGCACAGGGTATGCACCACGTGCAGGTTGGCCTGTTCATTCCATCCGCCGATATTGTAGGTTTGCCCGGCCTGGCCGCGTGCGAGCACCGTGCGAATGGCCGCGCAGTGGTCGCTGACGTAGAGCCAGTCGCGGATCTGCTGGCCATCGCCATAGATGGGCAGCGGCTTGCCGGACAAGGCATTGGAGATCACCAGCGGGATGAGCTTCTCAGGAAAATGGTACGGACCGTAGTTGTTGGAACAGTTGGTCGTCAGCGTGGGCAGGCCATAGGTATGGTGGTACGCCCGCACCAGGTGATCGGAGGCCGCCTTGGAGGCCGAGTACGGACTGTTGGGCGCATAGGGCGTCGTTTCGGAGAACGGTGGATCCTCGGGTTCCAGGCTGCCATAGACTTCGTCGGTCGAGACATGCAGGAAGCGGAAGTCGGCCTGATCCTGCTGCGGCAGTGCCTGCCAATAACGTAGCGATTTGTTGAGCAGGTTGAACGTGCCGTTGACGTTGGTACGGATGAATTCGTCTGGACTGTGAATGGAGCGGTCCACGTGGCTTTCGGCCGCGAAGTGCAGGATCGCACGCGGACGGTAACGGGACAGTAGCGCACTCATCCCCGGCTCGTCGCAGATGTCGGCCTGCACGAAGGCATAGCGCGGATCGTCGGCCACTGAACTCAGGTTGTAGGGATTGCCTGCATAGGTCAGCTTGTCGATGTTGAGCACCGGCTCGGCGTTGGGGTCGCCCAGCCAGTCGAGGATGAAGTTGCTGCCGATGAAGCCGGCACCGCCGGTGACAAAGATCATGAAGGAGCCTCGTTCAGATCACGACTTGAAGCCGTTGGGGTTGCCCTGCTGCCAGCGCCACGAATCGGCACACATGGCGTCCAGCCCCAGCTTGGCTTCCCAGCCCAGCTTGCGGCGTGCTTCGGCAGGATCGGCATAGCAGGAGGCGATGTCGCCCGCACGGCGGGCGGCGATGGTGTAGGGGATGGGCTTGCCGGAAGCTTTTTCGTAGGCCTTCACCACGTCCAGCACGCTGTAGCCATTGCCGGTGCCGAGATTGACCGCGAAGCATTGCGGTTCGGTCAGTGCCTGCAAGGCCGCCAGGTGGCCGGTGGCCAGGTCGACCACGTGGATGAAATCGCGCACGCCGGTGCCGTCCGGGGTCGCATAATCGCCGCCCCAGATGCTCAGTTTCTCGCGGCGGCCCACGGCCACCTGGGCCACATAGGGCATCAGGTTGTTGGGGATGCCGCCCGGGTCTTCGCCGATCAGGCCGCTCTCATGCGCGCCCACCGGGTTGAAGTAGCGCAGCAGGGCAATCTTCCAATCGGGATGCGCGCGGTGGTAGTCGCGCAGCATGTCCTCGATGACGATCTTGCTGCGGCCATAGGGATTACTGGCCGACAGCGGATGGGATTCGGTCAGCGGCAGGTATTGCGGGTCGCCATACACCGTGGCCGAGGACGAAAAGACGATGGTCTTCACGCCCGTGGCCTCCATGGCCTCCAGCAGGCGCACCGTGCCGACCACGTTGTTGTCGTAGTACATCAGCGGCTGCTCCACCGACTCGCCCACTGCCTTGAGGCCGGCAAAATGGATCACCGCCTCGCACTTGAATTCGCGCAGTACGCTTTCCAGCTGCTCACGGTTGCGGATGTCGCCCTTGACCAGCGAGAGCGGGCGACCGGCAATCTGCTGCACCCGCGCGACCGACTCCGGGCTGCTGTTGCAGAAATTGTCGAAGACGATGACTTCATGACCGGCCTTGAGCAGTTCCACGCAGGTATGCGAACCAATGTAGCCGGCACCGCCGGTGACAAGAATATTCATGTGAACTTCGCTTGTTAAGTTGGCAACGTGATGATTATGTCAGAGTCTGCGCGATCCCTCATTGTTGTTCGGTCTGGTGGCGCGCTCCCGAGCAACCGAGATTAGATCATGCGAAGGGGGGCTTGCAAGCATGAAACAGCCGGGATTTTTCTTCATTTGCCCTGTTTGCGCCAAGGCACGGTCGCCAGCGAATAAAGCCGCCGCCCGCAACATGCGGGCGGCGGCTTTTTCCTGGAGCGCGGGCGGCGGAAAGCCCGGCGGGATTACTTGGTGGCGGCAACCGCTTCCAGGATCACCTTGGCCACGTCGGCCGGACGCGACTGCTGCGGCACGTGGCTGGCGGCCAGCTCGGTGGTCTTGGCGTTGATCTGCTTGGCGAAGCTGCGTTCCAGCGCAGGCTGGATCATGCGGTCCTGGCTGCTGACGATGTACCAGCTCGGACGGGTCTTCCAGGCCGCGGTCTCGACCTTGTCGCCGAAGGCCTTCAGGGCGATCGGGCCCTGGGTTGCCGCCATCACGGCGGCCTGCTTGGCCGGCACGTCCTGGGCGAAGTCAGCGGCCAGCGCGGCCGGCGGCAGGCTGGCGAAACCGGCCTTGTCCACCGACAGCTTGGCGATGCCCGGGGGCACCGGCAGGTCCTTGCCCAGGTCGCCCGTTGCCTGGCCGGCGTCCGGCGCGAAGGCGGCTACGTAGACCAGGCTGGCGACCTTCTCGTGGTTGCCGGCTTCGGTGATCACGGTGCCACCCCAGGAGTGACCCACCAGCACGACCT